>OFDC01000253.1_pt1 | contig 48360 bp, 45 predicted proteins | sample 1520941 | NCBI WGS metagenome assembly OFDC01 (sample SAMEA94258168, study PRJEB24077) | hot springs metagenome | biome: Aquatic biome; feature: Water | place: India | collected 2012-12-06 | depth 5 m | reverse complement strand
GCAGACCTCGTTCATGCACCCGCCGTTCGGCTTTGCGCTCTTCTACCTGCGGTCCGTCGCCCCGAAAGCGCCCTACAACGACAAGGTGACGGGCGCGCGGCAGGACGGCGTTTCGACCGGGCAGATCTACTGGGGCGCGGTGCCCTTCGTGGTGATCCAGGTCGTCATGATCGGCATCACCATCGCCTTCCCGCAGATGGTCATGCACTACAAGGGCGAGGTGGTCGATTCATCGACCATCGAGATCAAGGTGCCGACGCTGCAGACGCTGTCTCCGGGCGGGACAACGGCACCGGGCGGCCTTCCCGGCCTGCCGGGGACCCCGCAGCTTGGCGCGCCGAACCTTGGCGGGACGCCACCCGCCGATGGCACGGCCCCGGCTCCGGGCGGCCTGCCAAAACTGGGCGCACCGGTCATCAACCCCTAACCGCGCCCCCTACAAACGAAAAGGCCCCGGAGCGATCCGGGGCCTTTCCAATTCCGCAAGGGGCAGCCTTACAGCTTGCCGGCCTGCTGCTGCGTCATCATGAAGACGTCGTAGTTGTATTCCGAGATCTGCGCCCAGAGATACGCGTCCTTCTTGAACGCGGTCTGGCTGTCGTGGATCTTCTTGAACGCCGCGTTGGTGGCGCTGATTTCGGCGTAGGTCGCCTGCACCGCATCGAACGCCGCCGACAGCACGTCCTGCGGGAAGGGCCGCAGCTGCGCCCCGTTCGCCACCAGCGATTTCAGCGCCGTCGGGTTCTTGTAGTCGTAGTTGGCCATCATGTTCGAGTTCGATGCCTCGCAAGCCGTGGCGAGCACGCTCTGGTAGAACTTCGGCAGCTCGTTCCACTTGGCGAGGTTGACCATGGTCGACAGCGTCGGGCCACCTTCCCACCAGCCGGGATAGTAGTAATACGGCGCGACCTTGTAGAAGCCGAGCTTCTCGTCATCGTAAGGTCCAACCCATTCGGCCGCGTCGATGGTGCCCTTCTCCAGCGACGGATAGATGTCACCGCCCGCGATCTGCTGCGGCACGACGCCGATCTTCTCGATGATCTTGCCGGCAAAGCCGCCGATCCGCATCTTCAGGCCCTGCAGGTCCGCGACCGAGTTGATCTCCTTGCGGTACCAGCCCCCCATCTGCACGCCCGTATTGCCACAAGGCAGGTAGTGCAGGTTCTGGGTGTTGAAGAACTCGTTCATCAGGTCGATGCCGCCGCCATGATAGAGCCAGGCGTTCATCTGGCGGTAGTTCAGGCCAAAGGGTACCGTGGTCCCCAGCGCATAGGTCGGGTCCTTGCCCCAGTAATAGTAGCTGGCGGTGTGGCAGGCCTCGACCGTTCCGGCCGATACGGCATCCGCCGCTTCCAGACCCGGAACCAGCTCGCCCGCCGGGAAGATCTGCAGCTGGAACTTGTTGTCGGTGGCTTCGGCCACATACTTCGACATGGTCTCGGCCGCGCCATAGATCGTGTCCAGCGACTTCGGGAAGGACGATGTGACCCGCCAGGTCACCGTCGGGGCCTCTTGCGCGATGGCCGGGGCGGCCAGCGTTGCAGCCCCCGCAGCGGCCATCCCGCCGACAGAAGCCTTCGTCAGAAATGAGCGTCGATCCATGCAGTTCTCCTCCTGTTGTCCGACCCGTTCGCGCCCTGCAAAAGCGGACGGGAGTTGTGGTGACATAGACCCTATTGGCGCTCCTGCAAGATAGGAACCCCAAACCTCGCGTCAGATGGGAAATCTGTAAGCCGGGACCCCGTCAGGGGCGAACATCGGCCCTTGGCAAATCCGCCAGGCCCGCCAGAATGCGCATCCGATCGCCCGGAGATCCGTGATGTTCAGCTATGTCTCGCTTGGCACCCGCGACCTGACGCGCGCGACCGCGTTTTACGATGCCGTGCTGGCCCCCCTCGGCCATCGCCGCATCCCCGATTACGACCCCTCGGCCACCAGCGCCGCCTGGGGCCTTGACGATCCCGGCCCGCATCTTTGGGTCACGCAGCCCTTCGACGGCAAGCCCGCCTCGGTCGGCAATGGCACGATGGTCAGCTTCCTTGCCCAGACCCGCGCGGCGGTCGATGCCTTCCACGCAGCCGCCCTGGCCCATGGCGGCACCGACGAGGGCGCGCCGGGCCTGCGCCCGCAGTACGGGCCCCATTTCTACGCAGGATACGTCCGCGACCCCGACGGCAACAAGCTGAACGCCGTCTGTTACCAGCCCGACCTACCGGCCAATTAGTTTCGGGCCACCGCGCGCCGATTTCGCCCGCGCTTCCCCTTGCAATCCGCCAAACCGACCCAACCTCTCAGAAAACCAGTCGGGTGAGTGTTTTGACCTATCTCATGTTTGTTGTCGGCCTCGTCATCCTTGTGGCGGGGGGTGAGCTTCTTGTGCGCTGTGCCTCGGCCATTGCCCGTGCCTTCCATCTGTCGCCCCTGCTGATCGGCCTCACCATCGTCGGCTTCGGCACCTCCGCGCCCGAGCTGATCGTCTCGGTCCAGGCCGCGCTGGCCGACCAGCCGGGCATCGCCATCGGCAACGTGATCGGATCGAACATCGGCAACGTCCTTCTGATCCTTGGCGTCTCGGCCCTGATCGCACCCCTGATCATCCCGGGCCGCAAGCTCTGGCGCGACCTTGGGTTCATGCTGCTTGCCACGGCCACGATCTGGGTGATGCTGCTTGATGGCCAGGTCACGCGGACAGACGGCCTCATCCTTCTCGCCGGACTCGCCGCCTTTCTCACCGTGGCCTTCATCGCCGGCAGTGGCCATCCTCCGGAACCCGGCCATGAAACCTTTGGTCCCAACTGGCGCCCCTGGGTGATGACCGGCGCGGGCCTCGTGGCGCTGGTGATCGGCGCGCGCTTCCTGGTCGACAGCGCCACCACCATCGCCCGCGACTTCGGCATCTCCGAGGCGGTGATCGGTCTGACCATCGTCGCTGTCGGCACCTCGCTGCCCGAATTCGCCACCAGTGTGATCGCAGCGCTGCGCAAGCAGACCGAGATTTCGGTCGGCAACATCGTCGGCTCGAACATCTTCAACATCTTCGGGATCCTCGGCATCACCGCCCTCATCGCCCCGATTCCGGCCGAGGCGCGCTTTGCCGCCATCGACATGTGGTGGGCGGCGGGATCCGCGATCGGACTGACGGTGGTGGCCTTCCTGCTGGGCGGGCTGCCCCGCATCGCGGGTCTCGTCCTTCTTGCAAGCTATGGCGCCTATCTCTGGTTCATGGGCTGAGTCTCCGCTCCAACCGCCAGGCTTGCCCTGTGCCGGGTAGGACAAGTGGGAAAGTTGCGCAGCGCACCCTACTGCCGCAACAAAAGTTCAAAAACTGCGGCATGTTGCGACATTTTCGTATTGCAAATCCGGTTGACGCCCGGCATACCCCGGCCTAAGTTCCGACCGAACGTGAAGGGGATGGGCCAATGGCCAGACTTCTTGTCATCGTAGGAAGGAAGCGCATGGGCCGGTGACGGTTTGACCATAGTGGTTCCCATGCGCCCCCGAAGGAAACTTCCGGGGGCTTTTTGTTGCGAACGAAGCGGAGAGACGGAAATGACCAAGCAGATGACCGGTGCGAAGATGGTGATCCAGGCCCTGAAGGACCAGGGTGTCGAGGTCGTCTTCGGCTATCCCGGCGGTGCCGTCCTTCCGATCTATGACGAAATCTTCCAGCAGAACGACATTCGCCACATCCTGGTGCGCCACGAACAGGGCGCAGTCCACATGGCCGAGGGCTATGCGCGGTCTACCGGCAAGCCTGGCGTCGCGTTGGTGACCTCGGGCCCAGGGGCGACGAACGCCGTGACCGGCCTGACCGACGCGCTGATGGATTCGATCCCGATCGTGGTCCTCACCGGCCAGGTCCCGACCTTCATGATCGGCACCGACGGCTTCCAGGAGGCGGATACCGTCGGCATCACCCGGCCCTGCACCAAGATGAACTGGCTGGTGAAGGACACGGCGAAGCTGTCCGAGACCATCCACCAGGCCTTCCACGTCGCCACCCACGGCCGCCCCGGCCCGGTGCTGATCGACATCCCCAAGGACGTCCAGTTCGCCACCGCCGACTATGTGCCTGCGGAAAAGGCCCGCGTCGCGCATTACCAGCCCCGCACCGAAGGCGACCCCGACCAGATCGCCCGCCTGGTCGAGATGATGGAAACCGCCGAGCGTCCCATTTTCTACACCGGCGGCGGCGTCATCAACTCCGGCCCCCGCGCCAGCCAGCTTCTGCGCGAACTGGTGGCCGAGACGAACTTCCCCATCACCTCGACCCTCATGGGTCTGGGATGCTATCCGGCCAGCGGCAAGAACTGGGTCGGCATGCTGGGGATGCACGGCCTCTATGAGGCCAACCTCGCCATGCACGGCTGCGACGTGATGATCAACATCGGCGCGCGGTTCGATGACCGCATCACCGGCCGGGTCAAGGACTTCTCGCCCCGCTCGCGCAAGGCGCATATCGATATCGACCCCTCGTCGATCAACAAGGTCATCCATGTGGATGTGCCGATCGTCGGCGACGTGACGAAGGTGCTGGAAGAAGTCCTCCGCCAGTGGCGCGCCCGCGGGTCCAGGACCGACAAGCGCGGATTGTCGCAGTGGTGGAAGCAGATCGACGAATGGCGGGCGGTGAAGTGCCTGAATTACAAGAACTCCACCACCACCATCAAACCGCAATACGCGCTTGAACGGCTGGAGGCCCTGACCAAGGGCATGGACCGCTACATCACCACCGAAGTCGGCCAGCACCAGATGTGGGCCGCCCAGTTCCTGGGGTTCGAGGACCCGAACCGCTGGATGACCTCCGGCGGCCTTGGCACCATGGGCTACGGCCTCCCCGCCTCCATCGGCGTGCAGATCGCCCACCCCGAGGCGCTGGTGATCAACGTCGCGGGTGAGGCGTCCTGGCTGATGAACATGCAGGAAATGGGCACCGCGATGCAGTTCCGCGCGCCGGTGAAGCAGTTCATCCTGAACAACGAACGCCTCGGCATGGTCCGCCAATGGCAGGAGCTTCTCCACGGCGAACGCTATTCGTCCTCCTGGTCGGAATCGCTCCCCGATTTCGTGAAACTGGCCGAGGCCTTCGGCTGCAAGGGCATCCTCTGCACGGACCCCAAGGACCTCGACGACGCGATCATGGAGATGATCCGCTACGACGGCCCGGTGATCTTCGACTGCCTGGTCGAAAAGCACGAGAACTGCTTCCCGATGATCCCCTCGGGCAAGCCGCACAATGAGATGCTCCTGGGCGAGGCCGATACGCAGGGAGTGATCGGCGCCAAGGGGGCGGTGCTGGTGTAAGGCCATCGGTCTCCGGGTTTCCCCCGGGGACCGTCTCCCCTCTCCGCCCGCTGGCAAAGCAAGACACCCCATGACCCATTCAGCCGAGGCACTCCCGAAGACCCGCGACCTCTCGCTCGACGTCGCCAAGGGCCTCGGCATCATCCTGGTCGTCATCGGCCACGCCTGGCGCGGGCTCGACAGCGCGGGGATGATCGGTGACCCTGCCCTTTTCGACCTGATCGACCGGCTGATCTACAACTTCCACATGCCGCTTTTCTTCCTTCTCTCCGGCATGACCTTCCAGGACTGGGCGCTCAAACGCCCCTACCCCGAGGCCGCCTGGACCCGCATCACCCGGCTCCTCTGGCCGCTCGTCTTGTGGAGCTACCTGTTCGCCGCCGCCCGCATCGCCGCCGGAGACGCCGCCAACACGCAAGTCCAGGGTTGGCAGAACCTTCTCTTCTTCCCCCTGCCGCCGCGCGACCATTTCTGGTTTCTCTGGGCGCTGTTCCTGCAGCACCTCATCATCCTCGCCCTGATCCGCGCCATCGGGTTGCGCCTGCGCCCCCTGCCCTGGGCGCTTCTCGCGGTGGCGGTGATCCTTGCGTCCAGCCTTGCGCCCCTAGGCCTCAACGCCTGGACCTTTGGCGCCGCGACCTATGCCGGGGCCTTCCTCGCTGGCCTTGCGCTCGGCCCGACCGGCTGGCCCACCCGCGGCACCACCACGATCGGCGTCGCCATTACGCTCTTCGTGGCGCTCCAGGCCATAAGCTTCCAGCTTCCGCCTTCACTTCTGACCACGCAGGTCCTCGGCATCCTTCTGTCGCTGGCCTTCCTCGCCGCCGTGCAGGGGATCACCGCCATCGGCCAGAACCTGACGCTGCGCCTTCTCGCCCAGCTTGGACTCATGTCTATAGGCATCTACCTCGCCCACACCATCTTCTCCGCCGGCACCCGCGCTGTCCTTGCCCGCTACACCCAGGACCTCTCGCTCCACATGATCGCCGGGACCCTCGCCGGGATCATCGGCCCCCTCATCCTCTACCTCATCATCCGCCGCATCGGCCGCCCCTCGTGGATCGGCTTCTGACCCATCATCGCAAGAAAGGCGTGCGCCCCATGTCCGCACTGAACATCAAGAAGGGCTCCTCCAGCCATTCCGCCTATGACCTCCGTTCGGCCCTGTCCGAAGTCGAGGAATCCCACACCCTCGCCGTCATCGTCGAGAACGAACCCGGCGTTCTCGCCCGCGTCATTGGCCTCTTCTCGGGCCGCGGTTACAACATCGACAGCCTGACCGTCGCGGAAGTGGATCACACCGGCCACCGGAGCCGCATCACCATCGTCACCCGCGGCACCCCTGCCGTCATCGACCAGATCGAGGCGCAGCTGTCCCGCATGGTCCCGGTCCATGCCGTTCACGACCTGACGATGGACGGCCCCTCGGTCCAGCGCGAACTGGCGCTTATCAAGGTCAAGGGCAAGGGCGACCACCGGATCGAGGCGCTGCGCCTGGCCGAGATTTTCCGTGCCAACGTCGTTGATTCGACCATCGGCAGCTTCGTGTTCGAAATGACCGGCACACCGGAAAAGATCGACGCCTTCATCGATCTCATGCGCGAACTGGGCCTCGTCGAGGTCGCCCGGACCGGCGTCGCAGCGCTCAAGCGCGGGGTCTGATCGCCGCCCGGCTGCCTCGAACTTTCGCAGGAAATTCGTCGCTGGTTAACGGCCACGGAACTGGGGGGCGCGTTTCTCCTGAAAGGCCGCCACCCCTTCGCGGAAGTCATCCGATACCCCGCAGGCCCCCTGCAAGCGCGCCTCGACGGCCAACTGTGCCTCAAGGCTCTGGTCGAAGGCCCCGCGCAGCGCCTCCTTCAGCGCCGCATAGGCCCGGGTCGGCCCCGCCGCCAGCTTCCCGGCCCGCGCTGCCACCACTTCGGCAAAGCGCTCATCCGGCACCGCTTCCCAGATCATCCCCCAAGCCTCGGCCTGCCGGGCGCTGACCGGCTCGGCCAGCAGCGCCGCCCCCATTGCGCGCTGTAACCCGACCCGGCGCGGCAGAAAGCTGGTGCCACCCGCATCCGGGATCAGCCCGATCCGGGTGAACGCCTGGATGAAGACTGCGCTTTCCGTGGCAATCACCAGATCGCAGGCCAGCGCAAGGTTTGCCCCTGCTCCCGCCGCAACCCCATTCACTGCCGCGATGACGGGAACGGGCGCTTCGGTGATCGCCCGAATGATTGGAACATATTCGTCGTTCAGCGTGGCTTCGAACCCCGCCTCGTCCAGACCCGAGGCATCGCTCAGGTCCTGCCCGGAACAAAAGCCCCGCCCGGCCCCCGTCAGGACGATCACCCGCGCCGCATGGCCCGCCAGAAGGGCCGCCGTCAAGTCGGCCCGCAACTCGCGGTTCAGGGCATTCATCACATCGGGCCGGTTCAGCGTGATCCGATGCACGCCGCCTTCGTCCTCGACCCTGACCAGATCACCCATCGCCTGTCTCCCCGCTTTACGCGAAGGTTAGCGGCCAAGCGTCCGCCCCCAAAGGCAAACGCCGCGTCACTTGTTCAGGATTTCGCGCACCAGCGCCTCTTCTTCGGGCGTCAGCGACGGCTCGGCCGAAGCGCGCCGCCGCCCCGCCGCGACTGCCACCCCGATCCCAGCCAGCAAAAGCGCTGGCCCCGCCAGCCACAGAACCAGATTTGCGCCTTCGGCTGGCGGATTGAACAGCACGCCTTCGCCAAATCGCGCGACGATGAAATCGACGACCTCGGCGTCCGTATCGCCCGCGACCAGCCGTTCCCGGATGATCAGCCGCAGGTCGCGGCTGATCGGGGCATTGCTGTCGTCAATCGTTTCTCCCTGGCAGACCGGGCAGCGGATGTCGCGGCTGATTTCCCGCGCGCGTGCCTCAAGCACCGGGTCATCCAGCATCTCGTCGGGCTGCACTGCCCAGGCCGGGCTGACCAACAAGAGCAGGGCAAAGGCGTAGGGTGGGCAGGCTGCCCACCACCGCTTGAGGAAACCCGTCATTCCGCAGGCACCCCCGCCGGAACGCCCCGTGCCCCTGCCGCGACCCGGTAGCGCCGGTCTGACAGGCTGAGGACCCCGCCAAGCGCCATCAGGATCGCCCCGCCCCACAGCCAGTTGGCGAAAGGCTCGATGTAGCTACGGACCGCCCAGCCGCCGCTTTGCTGCTTGTCGCCCAGCACCAGGTAGATGTCGCGCAGGAACCCATAGTCGATCGCCGCTTCGGTCGTCGGCATCTGCGCCACCGGATAGACGCGCTTTTCCGGTTGCAGAACAGCCACTTCCGAACCGTTCTTGAACACGGTCATCCAGCCCATCGTCGAGGTATAGTTCGGCCCCTGCACCTCTTCGACGCGGTCCAGCCGGACCTCATAGCGGCCCAGCGGGAAGGTCTCGCCCTCCTGCACCACGCGGATGTCCTCGATCTTCCAGGACATCATCGCGGACACCGCAAAGATCGTGACCCCCAGCCCGAAATGCGCCGTGGCCTTGCCCCAGTCGGCGCGCGGCAGGCGAAATAGCCGGGCAACGCGGCTTCCCAGCGCCTGACGCCCGGTCCGCGCCCAAAGATCGGCCAGCGCCCCGAACCCGACCCAGGCCCCCAGCATCAGCCCGACCGGTCCCAGCGCCGTCCGCCCGGTTTGCATCGCATATCCGAGCGCCCCCAGCGCCACGGCCAGCACCGCCACCGGGATCAGCCCGCGCAGCGACCTCTCCAGCGACCCACGCTTCCACGCCAGCATCGCCCCCGGCGGCAAGATCAGCGCCAGGGCCACCATGAAGGGTGAAAAGGCGGCGTTGAAGAAAGGCTCGCCCACCGACAGGTCCCGTCCCAGCAACATTGTTCCCACCAAGGGCCAGATTGTCCCGATGAACACGACAAACGCGGCCACCGAAAGCAGGATGTTGTTCGCCACCAGCGCGCTTTCCCGGCTGACCAGCGCGAAGACCCCCCGCGCCTCCATCGTGCCCGCCCGAGCCGCAAACAACATCAATGCCCCGCCGGTAAAGAAGCCGAGGATCATCAGGATGAACACCCCGCGCTCGGGGTCGTTGGCGAAGGCGTGGACCGAAGTGATCACCCCCGACCGCACGATGAACGTCCCGATAATCGAAAACCCGAAGGCCATGATCGCCAGAAGCACCGTCCAGGCCTTCAGGCTTTCGCGCTTTTCTACCACGATCGAGGAATGCAGCAGCGCCGCCGCCAGAAGCCAGGGCATGAAGCTTGCGTTCTCGACCGGGTCCCAGAACCAGAACCCGCCCCAGCCAAGCTCGTAATAGGCCCACCAGGACCCCAGCGCGATACCGATGGTCAGGAAGATCCAGGCCGCCAGCGTCCAGGGCCGCACCCAGCGCCCCCAGGACGCGTCAACCCGGCCCTCGATCAGCGCCGCGACCGCAAAGCTGAATGCAATGCTCAGGCCGACATAGCCCAGATACAGAAACGGCGGGTGGAAAGCCAACCCGGCGTCCTGCAGCAGCGGGTTCAGGTCCTGACCGTCCAAGGGCGGCATTGCCAACCGCAGGAACGGGTTCGACGTCAGCAGCATGAACAGAAGGAACGCCACTCCGATCAACCCCTGCACCGACAACACGCGCGCGCGCAGCCGGACCGGCAGGTTGCCGCCAAACGCCGCCACCGCCGCCCCATAGGCCGACAGGATCAGCACCCAAAGAAGCAGCGAGCCCTCGTGGTTTCCCCAGACCCCCGACACCTTGTAAAGCATCGGCTTGGCCGTGTGCGAGTTCGCCACCACCAGCGCCAGCGAGAAGTCCGACGTGACGAACGCCCAGGTCAGCGCGGCGAAGGCCCCTGCGACCAGCACGAGCTGCAAACCCGCCGCCGGTCCTGCAAGCGCCATCAGCCGGGCGTCGCCGGTATGCGCCCCCCACATCGGCAGCGTGGCCTGCACCAGCGCCACCATCAGCGCCAGGATCAGCGCGTAATGTCCAAGCTCGACGATCATGGCCTGCTCCCGTTTTCTACCTTATAGACGCGTCACGCGTTCGGGGAAAGGCCTGCGCCCTTCCGCCGCGGCCGCCCGCCATTCTGCCAACCGAAACCCGCCGTTCCGACCGAATTGCCGATTGCCACCCGCCGACCCGCCCCGCTACACCCGGTTCAAACGGAGGTTTCCATGCCCAAGACCATCCTCATCGGTGCCCCCATCGACAGCGGCCAGAAACGCCCCGGCTGCCTGATGGGCCCCGCCGCCTACCGCGTCGCCGGGATCGCCCGCGAGGTCAGCGCCGAGGGCCACGGCGTGGAAGACTGGGGCGATCTGAGCCTGTCCGAACTCAAGCCAGTCACCTGCCCCAATCCTGTCGTGCATGACCTACCCGAAACCGTCGCCTGGACCGAGATCCTGATGGACCGCGTCGACGACGCCCTTTCCCAGGGCGGCTTCCCCATCATCATGGGCGGCGACCACTCGCTTGCCCTCGGCTCCGCCGCCGGGGCCGCCGCTTTTGCCGCCCGCCAGGACCGGCCCCTGTTCCTCCTCTGGCTCGACGCGCATTCCGACTTCCACACGCCGCTCACCACCACCTCCGGCAACCTGCACGGCACCCCCCTCGCCTATATCGCCGGCCGCGACGGCTTCGACGCCTTCCCGCCCTTCCCCGCCCCCGTCCCCGCCCACCGCATTTGCATGTTCGGCATCCGCTCGGTCGACCCCGCCGAACAGGTTGCCATGCAGGAACGCGACATCGCCATCAACGACATGCGCGTCATCGACGAACGCGGCCTCGTCGCTCCCTTGCGTGAGTTCCTCGACCTCGTCCGGCGTGAGAGCGGGATGCTCCACGTCTCCCTCGACGTCGACTTCCTCGACCCCTCCATCGCCCCCGCTGTCGGCACCACTGTCCCCGGAGGTGCCACCTTCCGCGAGGCGCATCTGGTGATGGAGCTTCTGCACGAATCCGGCCTCGTCACCTCGCTTGATCTGGTCGAGTTGAACCCGTTCCTCGACGACCGGGGCATGACCGCGCGGCTAATGGTGGACCTTGTGGGTAGCCTCATGGGGAAAAAGGTGTTCGACCGACCCACCCGATCAAAGTAGCGCAGCCCCTCCACATCTCGTGGTCTGACCTCGCACAAATTCACGATATGGTATATGTATATACGAATGTAGCTACGAATGTATTTACGCGATACACAATAGCCGCTTCACGAGCGGGATTGTTTCCGGCCCTGTATCGCTGCCTGCAGAAACGCGAAGAACGGCGAAACAGTAGCGCCAAAGCGGTCCCCACTGTTTCAATCATCAAGCCCCGAAAATGCCGGAAGACAGACGCCAGGCGTCGCCCTTGGATGCACTCCCCTAGGGCAATTTGGACCCGACCTTCCCGGCCCGATCCCGCCCCCGGCTCAGTGCAGCTTGAACTCGCCAACCACGTTCCGCCACTCGCCCGGACCGATCATCTTCCGGTGCGTGAAGCGGACCGAATGCAGCGGCCCTTCGATCTTTTCCTGCCAGAACTCGATGAACTTGAACAGCTTCGGATAGTCCGGCGCCAGGTCGTATTCCTGCCAGATGAAGCTGTTCAGCACACTCCGATAATCCGGCATCCGGTAGTAAAGTTCGGCCGTCGTCAGCCCATACCCCTTCAGCATCAGTTCCGTCTCGCGTCCGACCATCTTTTCCCTCCTTTCAGGGTCCATGACAGAATCATGACAAAGCCGGACTAAAAATCAATTAAAACAGTATGTTGGCACTCTCTCCCCACGGCTGCCAATAGAACGATCCCCGCCATTGCACCCCATAGCTTGGATGGTGTAATGTCCTGACAGCTAAATCTAGACCTTGTGAAGAAGGCGCGCGCCCGCATGGCCGACACCCCGGAAGACACTGAAAACAAAGAAGAAAACCCGGAGCGTCCCGCGCATCACGGCCCCCAGGTCGACATCGCGGCCGAGATGAAGACCGCCTACCTCGACTACGCGATGAGCGTGATCGTTTCGCGGGCCATTCCCGACCTGCGTGACGGGCTGAAACCCGTCCACCGCCGCATCCTTTTTGCGATGCACGAAAGCGGAAACACCCACGACAAGGCCTACCGCAAATCGGCCCGCCCAGTCGGCGACACGATGGGGAAATACCACCCTCATGGCGACAGCGCGATCTATGATGCGCTGGTGCGGATGGCGCAGCCCTTCTCGATGTCCCTGCCGCTGCTCGACGGTCAGGGCAACTTCGGCAGCATGGACGGCGATAACGCCGCGGCCATGCGCTATACCGAAGTGCGGATGGACAAGCCCGCGGCCTTTCTTTTGTCGGACATCGACAAGGAAACCGTCGATTTCCAGGACAACTACGACGGCAAGGACAAGGAACCCACCGTCCTTCCCGCCCGCTTTCCGAACATGCTGGTCAATGGTGCTGGCGGCATCGCGGTCGGAATGGCGACAAACATCCCGCCGCACAACCTGGGCGAAGTGATCGACGGCACGCTTGCCCTGATCGAAAACCCCGACATCTCCATGGAACAGCTGATGGAGATCATCCCCGCCCCCGACTTCCCGACGGGCGGCCAGATCCTTGGCCGGTCCGGCGCGCGCAAGGCCTATCTGGAGGGACGCGGCAGCGTGATCATCCGCGCCAAGACGCATGTCGAGGAACTGCGGAAGGACCGCTGGGGTATCGTCATCGACGAGATCCCCTATCAGGTCAACAAGGCCACGATGATCGAAAAGATCGCCGAGCTGGTCCGGGAAAAGCGCGTCGATGGCATCGCCGGGATCGCCGACGAATCGGACCGGATTGGCGTCCGCGTGGTGATTGAGCTCAAGCGCGATGCCACGCCCGACGTGGTGCTGAACCAGCTCTTCCGCTTCTCGACCATGCAGGTCTCGTTCGGCTGCAACATGCTGGCCCTGAACGGCGGTAGGCCAGAACAGCTGACCCTTCGCGATTTCCTCAGTCATTTCATCACCTTCCGCGAAGAAGTTGTCGCGCGCCGCACGGCCTTTGAACTGCGGAAAGCCCGTGAGCGCAGCCATGTCCTCTGCGGCCTGGCCGTGGCGGTTTCGAACGTGGATGAAGTGGTCGCCACGATCCGCGCCTCAGCGACTCCGGCGGACGCGCGCGAACAACTGATGACCCGGCGCTGGCCCGCCCACGAAATCGCGCCGTATATACGGCTGATCGACGACCCCTCGCACCCGATCAACGAGGACGGCACCTACAACCTGTCCGAAGTCCAGGCCCGCGCAATTCTTGACCTGCAGCTGCAGCGCCTGACCCAGCTTGGCGTGAAGACGATCACGAACGAGCTCGAAGACCTCGCCGCCAAGATCAAGGACTACCTCGACATCCTTAGCTCCCGCGACCGGATCATGGCGATCATCTCGGACGAACTGAGCGAGGTGAAATCCCTCTTCGCCGTCCCCCGCCGGACCGAAATCACCGACTGGTCCGGCGACATGGAGGACGAAGACCTGATCGAGCGCGAGGACATGGTCGTCACGATCACTTCGGGCGGCTACATCAAGCGCACCCCCCTGGCCGAATTCCGCGCCCAGAACCGCGGCGGCAAGGGCCTATCGTCCATGCAGACGAAGGACGACGATGTCGTGACGACACTTTTCGTCGCAAATACGCATACTTGGCTGTTGTTCTTCACAACCGACGGCATGGTCTACAAACTCAAGACCTGGCGCCTGCCCCTTGCGGGCCGCACCGCCAAGGGCAAGGCGCTGGTCAACATCCTGCCGATTCAAAGTGGCATCTCCATCGCCGCCCTGATGCCCGTCGACGTGCCGGAAGAAGACTGGTGCAACCTGCAGATCGTCTTCGCCACCTCGGACGGCGATGTCCGGCAGAACGACCTGTCCGACTTCACCAACGTCAAACGCAACGGCAAGATCGCGATGAACCTGCCCGAGGGCGTGTCGCTCGTGAACGCCGCCATCGCGGACGACCAGGACGACGTGATGCTCGTCACCGAAGCCGGCCGCGCCATCCGCTTCTCCACCACCGAAATCCGCGTCTTCAAGTCCCGCGGCTCCACCGGCGTTCGTGGCATCCGTCTGGCTGACGGCGACCACGTCGTCTCGATGTCGATCATCCGCCACTTCGAGGCCACGCCCGAAGAACGCGAGGCCTACCTCAAGCAGCGCCGCCTCATGGCCGGGATCACCGAGGACGACACCGACGACGAGGAAGAAACCGTTGCCGCAGGCCAGCTTAGCCCCGAACGCTATGCCGAGATGTCTGCCGCCGAGGACCTGATCCTCACCGTCACCAAGGGCGGCTCGGGCAAGCTCTCCTCCAGCCACGACTACCCCGTCCGCGGCCGTGGCGGCATGGGGGTCAAGGCCATCAGCCCGGGCCCAAGGGGCGGCCGCATCATCGCCTCCTTCCCGGTCGAGACCTCCGACCAGATCATGCTCGCCACCTCCTCCGGCCAGTCGATCCGCACGCCCGTGGACCAGGTCAGCTTCCGCTCGCGCAGCGCAGGCGGCGTCAAGATCTTCGCCATCGGCGCGGATGAGGAAGTCGTCTCGGTCGCCCGCGTGGCCGATCAAGGCCCCGACTCCGAGTGAACCGGCTTGAAACCCGCCTCGCAGCCCTCGCGGCTGCGGGTGCCACGATCACCTACGGCGACCTCGCGCGCGAGCTCGGCCTGCGCATGGCCGACCTCACCGCCCAGCTCGAAGCCCTGATGGAGGAAGACGCGGCCCAGGGTCGCCCCTTCCGCGCCGCCCTCCTCCGCCAGCGCCTGTCGCCCGACCACCTGCCAGCCCCCGGTTTCTTCCAGAAGGCGGCCGCGCTTGGTGCCGACCTGTCCGACCCCGCAGCCTTGGTGCGGGATCATCGCCAGCGTCTGCGCTGATCTCTGCGCCAGCGCACATCTCCCCTGCCCCAGCACGGAATTCGCACAGAAACACGCCTGTGCAACAAGAGCGCGTCCGGCGTCAGACCGGCAAACGCGCTCAAGGGATCACCATGGAACAGCTCAAGACCTATTCGCCGCTCATCGCCCGCCTGATTATCGGCGGTTTCTTCCTCCTTGCCGGGGTCGGCAAGATCGCCGACGTCGCTGGAACCGCCGGCTACATCCAGTCCGTCGGCCTGCCCGGCTTCCTCGCCTGGCCTGCGATCATCTTCGAAATCGCCCTCGGCCTTGCGCTGATCGTGGGCTACCAGACCCGCTATGCCGCCCTTGCCGGAGCCGCCTTCTGCATCTTCACCGCGGTCTTCTTCCACAACAACTTCGCCGACCAGACCCAGATGGTCATGTTCCTGAAGAACTTCTCGATCGCCGGGGCGTTCCTCATGTTCTTCGCCCATGGCGCCGGGAAACTTGCGCTCGACAAGGCCTGAGGCGATTAATTGCCGCGTAACCCTTCGGTGCGATCCTTGCGCCGAAGGGAGTCGTCCATGAACCTGTACCATTGTGTAATCGAGCTTCGGCCCGAAGCGCGATCAATGCTTTTCTCCGAGGCCTGCACCCAATGGACGGGGCATTTGCAGTCCCGGGGCCTGATCACGGGCTGGCGTCTTCTGCGTCGCAAGTTCGGCACTGCGGCAACGCACACGGACTTCCTGATTGAGATGGAGGTTCCCGATCTCCCCGCGCTCGACGCAGCCCTCGCGGCTCTCGGCAACAAAGCAGATGAGGCGACGCAGCGCTATGATTACATGCACAGCATGGTCGCCAGGACCGAGATCGGCGTGTATCGCCCCTATCCGGACCCTGCCTAAGCCTCGCGCATCGGCTTGATCTGGGCAGACCCTGCGGCTACATCGCCGGCATGGAAAGCCTTCACATCATCGGCGGCGGCATGGCCGGGGCTGAGGCCGCCTGGGCCGCCGCAAATCTTGGCGTCTCCGTGGTGATCCACGAGATGCGGCCCAAGGTCGGCACCTTTGCGCACCGGACCGGCGACTTCGCCGAGATGGTCTGCTCGAACTCCTTCCGCTCCGACGACCACGAACGCAATGCCGTCGGCCTGATTCACTGGGAAATGCGGGCAGCGGGCAGCCTGGTGATGGACATGGCGCATCAGCACCGCCTTCCGGCCGGGGGTGCGCTGGCCGTCGACCGCGATCCGTTCGCCCGAGCAGTTACTGAAAAGCTGAAATCCCATCCGCTGATTTCTACGTCTTATGAAGAGGTTACAGAGCTTCCCTCATCTGGCCACTGGATCATCGCCACGGGTCCCCTCACCAGCCCCGCGCTAGCGCAGTCGATTCGTGCAGCTACAGGGGCCGAGGCCTTGGCCTTCTTCGACGCCATCGCGCCCATCGTATATACAGACACGATCGACATGTCCGTGGCCTGGCTGCAAAGCCGCTACGACAAGGGCGAGACCGAGGATGAACAGAAGGCCTACATCAACTGCCCGATGACGCGCGATCAGTATGAGGCCTTCATCGACGCCCTCCTCGCCGCCGAGAAGACCGAGTTCCACGAAGGTGAAACGGCGGGCTATTTCGACGGCTGCCTCCCAATCGAGGTGATGGCCGAACGCGGACGTGAGACGCTGCGTCACGGCCCGATGAAGCCAGTGGGCCTGACCAACGCCCACAAACCCGATGAAAAGGCCCATGCCGTGGTCCAGCTGCGCCGCGACAACAAGCTGGGCACCCTGCACAACATCGTTGGCTTCCAGACCAAGATGAAATACGGCGCGCAAACCGCTGTTTTCAAGACGATTCCGGGGCTGGAGAATGCCAGCTTTGCCCGCCTTGGCGGCATCCACCGCAACACCTTCATCAACTCACCCACGCTGCTGGACGCGCAGATGCGGCTGAAGTCGCGCCCGTATATACGCTTCGCCGGGCAGATCACCGGGGTTGAAGGCTATGTCGAATCCGCGGCGATGGGCCTTCTGGCCGGACGGATGGCGGCCCACGAAATCCTGGGGCGTGAACTGCCCCCGCCGCCCCCCGAAACCGCGATGGGCGCGCTTGTCACCCACATCACCGGCGGGGCCGAGGCGAAGACCTTCCAGCCGATGAACGTGAACTTCGGTCTCTTCCCGCCCATCGGCGCGCGGGGCGGCCGCAGGGGAAGACACGACCGCTACAAGGCCTATACGGACCGGGCGAAGCAGGCCTTCACCGAATGGCTTTCGTAACGCGCTTCGCGCCCAGCCCAACCGGCCCCCTCCATCTGGGCCACGCCTATTCCGCGATGCTCGCCCATGACATGGCCCGCGCCGAAGGCGGCCGGTTCCTCTTGCGGATGGAGGATACCGACCTCGAACGTTGCAGGCCGGAATGGGATGCCCTGATCCAGGAAGACTTGCGTTGGCTGGGCATTGCCTGGGACGGCCCGATCCACCGCCAAGCGCCGAACATCGCCAGCTACAACCTGCGCCTCGAAGCGCTTGAAGACAAAGGGCTTCTCTATCCCTGCTCCTGCACCCGCTCTGACATCCGCGCGGCCCTTGCTGCCCCGCAAGAAGGCGTGGCCTTCAACGTCTATCCCGGCACCTGCCGCCATCGGACGATGGAAAGTCGCAAGTCCGTCGATGCGCTGCGCCTGAACCTCGTTGCCGCTTTGGGCAAGCTTGCCTCACGCAACCTGTGCTTCACCGAAACCGGCGAGGCGCATTCCAGCCTCCACCATGTCGATCCGGACCAGGCACAAGGCCAGATCGGCGACGTGGTCCTGTCCCGCAAGGGCGAAGATATCGTGGCCTATTTCCTCGCCTCCGCCTTTGACGATGCCGACCAGGGTGTAACCCATGTGATCCGCGGCGAGGACCTCTTCGACTTCACGCCCGTCCAGGTGATCCTGCAGCACCTTTTCGGCTTGCCCACGCCCGCTTACCACCACCACCGCCTGGTCCGCGACGATACGGGGAAGCGGCTGGCCAAACGCGACGACGCACGGGCGATCCGGAAGTACCGGGCCGACGGCGCTACCCCCGCCGACATCCGCCGCATGGTCGGGTTACCAAATCCTTAACGTCCGCGGCCAAGTCATTGATAACGCGGGACGTCTCAGCTTTGTCCACCGTGGACAGGGTGCAGGATCTCGACCTCCTCACCCCCCCGGACCGCCGTATAAAAGCACGACCGCCGGTTCGTGTGGCAGGCCGGCCCCTCCTGCTCGACCAGTACCAGCAGGCAGTCCCGGTCGCAGTCGACCCGCAGCTCGACCAGCCGCTGATGGTGCCCCGAAGTCTCTCCCTTGACCCAGAACGCCCCCCGGGACCGCGACCAGTAGGTAACTTTCCCGGTCGCCAAAGTGGCCGCCACCGAGGCTTCGTTCATCCAGGCGACCATCAGGACCTCGCCCGACACCGCATCCTGCGCCACGCAAGGCACCAGCCCCGCCGCATCATACTTTAGTGTGGCCGGGTCGAAGGGCATGGGCTTCTCCTTGGCAGGCGGACCTCGGGGGTCTACATATGCGGCATCACCGGGAATATCCATGAGCGACAGCGACCTCATCAAACTCTACTCCACGCGCATCCTCGCGCTGGCCGCCGACATCCCGCATCTCGGGCGCCTCGCCGCGCCGCAAGCCACCGCCCGCCGCCGCTCGCCCCTCTGCGGATCAACCGTCACCGCCGACGTGGTCGTGAAGGAGGGCCGCATCGCCGAGTTTGCCCAGGACGTGAAAGCCTGCGCTCTGGGGCAGGCGTCGGCGGCCGTGCTTGGCTCCGTCGTGATCGGCCGCTCCCTGACCGAGCTGCAAGCCGCCCGCGACGCGCTTCGGGCGATGCTGAAAGAGGGCGGCCCGGTCCCCGACGCGCCGTTCCAGGGCTACGAAGTCCTCCTCCCCGCCCGCGACTACAAGAACCGCCACGCTTCGATCCTGCTTGCATTGGAAGCGGTCTGTGAGGCGATGGAGGCCGCCCAAGCCGCCGCATAAAAAAACCGCCGCACATCCAGAGGGATGGCGGCGGCAGTGGCGCGTCTGGAAACGGCGGACGGTGGGCCAGGCAAGGCGGACCGTCACCCTTGGGGGACAGAGCGCGGGGCAGAAAGCGTCAGGTAAGGCCGGGCACTGAAAGCACGGCAAACAGGATCACGAACAGCGCCGCAAGGCCAACCAGATCCTCGACCGCGCCCTTGGGGGTGTGGGTCAGAAGCGTCTTCATGGCGTCTTTCATGGCAACCTCCGTGTTTGTTGCCATATTGTTCTCATAATCAGAACGACATGTAAAGAACTTTTTAAGAACATTCGTGAACACACCAGGATTGGGTGATTCGAAGGTCATCCAACCGACATCAGCCGGATGGCGCGATCCTGGTCCATCAACCAGAGGAGAATCCTCGCCGCCTGGCCGCGCGCGCTTTTCAGGTCGGGATCGTCGTTCATCAGCTTTCGTGCATCGGTCTGCGCCAGCGCCATCAGGGCGGCCTGACGCTCCAAATCGGCGACGCGAAACCTTGGCAGGCCGGATTGCGCCGTCCCGATCAGGTCCCCCGCGCCGCGCATCGCAAGGTCCTCCTCGCTGATGCGGAAGCCGTCCTCGGTATCCCGGATCGTGGTCAACCGCCGCGCCCCGGTCTCATTGAGCGGCGACTGATAGAGAAGCAGACAGGTCGAGGCCGCCTCGCCCCGTCCGACCCGCCCGCGCAGCTGATGCAATTGTGCCAGGCCAAAGCTTTCCGCCTGCTCGATCACCATGATTGTCGCGTTTGGCACGTTGACGCCGACCTCGATCACCGTCGTTGCCACCAGGACCGACGTGTCGCCGGCCACAAAACGCGCCATCGCGGCGTCCTTCTCGGCGGGCGGCATCTGGCCGTGGACAAGACCGACCCGATCCCCCAGTGCAGCCCGTAGGGCTTTGAACCGCTCTTCGGCACTGGCATAGTCGACGACTTCCGACTCCTCGACCAGCGGGCAGACCCAATAGGCCTGCCGCCCCTCAGCCACCGCCTTGCGCAGATGCTCGACCACTTCATCCAACCGCTCGGCCGAGACCATCGCCGTCCTGATCGGCTTACGGCCCGCCGGTTTCTCATCCAGGACCGAAACGTCCATGTCGCCATGCGTCGCCAAAGCCAGACTGCGCGGAATTGGGGTCGCCGTCATGACAAGCACATCAACCGCCGCACCCTTCGCGCCCAGCTCCATCCGCTGCGCCACCCCGAAACGGTGCTGTTCGTCCACCACGGCCAGCCGCAAGTCCTTGAATTCCACATCTTTCTGAAACACCGCGTGCGTGCCGACCAGAATCGGAATCCGGCCCATCGCCAGGTCTTCCAGCTTCATCGCCCGATCTGCGCCCCGGTCGCGGCCCGTCAGCAGCTCCAGCCGCACCCCGGCCGCCCGGGCGAGCGGCGCAAGCCCCTCGAAATGCTGCCGCGCCAGGATTTCGGTCGGGGCCATCATCACACCCTGGCCACCCGCCTCGACCGCAAGCAAAAGCGCCTGGAACGCGACCAGGGTCTTGCCCGCCCCGACATCCCCTTGCAGAAGCCGGTTCATCCGGAACGGTTTTGCCATGTCGGTAGCGATCTCGGATATTGCCCGAACCTGCGCGCTGGTTGGCGCATATGGCAGGCTTTTCATGACCTTGTCACGCAAAGCTCCAGTACCTTCAGTGATGATTCCCTTGCCGCGACGAATGCGCTGCCGGGCGATGGCCAGGGTCAGTTGGTGGGCCAGAAGCTCATCGTATGCCAGCCGCAGCCGCGCCGGATGGGTGACCGCCAGCGCCCCCGCACCCTCCGGGCGATGCGCCGTCTGCAGCGCGGTTCCCCAGTCCAGCCAGCCTTCGCGGGCGATCAGTCCGGGGTCGATCCACTCTGCAACGGGGGGTAGCCGCGTCAGGGCACCGGCGACCGCCTTGGCAACCACACGCTGCGTTACGCCCGCGGTCAGCGGATAGACCGGCTCATAGGCGGGAACCTCGTCCGCCTCTTCCAGCCGCAGCACGTGATCGGGATGCACCATCTGCGCGATGCCGTCGAAGAGCTCTACCTTGCCGGAAACCAGCCGCCGCTGGCCGGTTGGCAGCAGCTTCTGCAGCGCCTCTGACCGCGCATGGAAATACACGAGCAGAAACTCGACTTTGCGGTCACGGACATGGACACGGTATGGCCCGCCCTTGCGGCGCGGCGGAACATGGGCGCCGATTTCGACTTCGACTGTCAGGGTTGCAGGCGGCACCACATCACGAACCGACCCACGCAGCGCCCGGTCGATGCCGGAGTGCGGCAAGAGATACAGAAGATCCTTCGGCCGCGTGACGCCCAATCCTTCGAACGCCTTTGCCGCCTTAGGTCCGACGCCGGGCAAGGTTTCTAGCCCGGCAAACAGCGGAAACAGCGCCTCGGGCCTGCTCATCCGCCGATCAACCGCAGCCAGGAGTCCTCGTCGATGATCTCGACGCCTAGCCGTTCGGCGTCCTTGGCCTTTGACCCGGCCCCAGGGCCCGCGATGACCAGATCGGTCTTGGCACTGACGCTGCCTGCGACCTTTGCACCAAGCGCTTCGGCGCGCGCCTTGGCTTCGGCGCGGGTCATCTTCTCCAGCGTTCCGGTGAAAACGACGGTCTTGCCGGCAACGGGCGAGTCGACTTGGCCGCGCGCCTCGACCGGCTGGATCGTCAGCTGCGCAGCCAAAGCGTCGATCGCCGCACGCTCGGCCGGGTTCTGGAGCGCATCGACCAGGCTTTGCGCCATGACTTCGCCCACCCCGTTGATCGCAGTCAGTTCCGCCCATTCGGCCGTGCCGGGAGAGGCCCGGGTGATCGCGGTCTCAAACGCCTCCCACGTCGTGTAGTGCCGGGCAAGAAGCCCTGCCGCGACTTCGCCCACGTGGCGGATACCAAGGGAAAACAGCAGCCGGTCGAGCGGTATGGTCCTGCGTGCCTCGATCGCGGCAAAAAGCTTTGTGGCCGAAACCTCGCCGAAGCCATCGCGATTCTTCAGCTTTTGCAGGGGGTTGGCGGCGTCTCTTGCGGCAAGGGTGAAGATGTCGGCTGGGGCTTTTACCGGCAGGGTCGGGTCCTTGAAGAACATCTCGACCTGCTTGGCACCCAACCCCTCGATGTCGAAGGCCCCGCGCGAGACGAAGTGTTTCAGGCGTTCCACAGCCTGTGCGGGGCAAATGAGGCCCCCGGTGCAGCGGCGGACCGAGTCGCCCTCTTCGCGGTGGGCGGGGCTGTTGCATTCCGGACAAAGTATCGGGAAAACATAAGGTTGAGCGTCGTCCTCGCGGCGTGACAGATCGACGTCGGCCACTTTGGGGATCACGTCGCCGGCACGGTAGACCTGAACCCAGTCGCCGACGCGGATATCCTTGCCGCCGCGGATCGGCTCGCCGCGGCTGTCACGGCCGGCGATGTAGTCCTCGTTGTGAAGGGTAGCGTTCTGGACCACGACGCCTCCGACCGTCACTGGTTTCAGGCGCGCAACCGGCGACAGCGCCCCGGTGCGGCCAACCTGGATGTCGATGCCCAGAAGCTCGGTCCAGGCCAGTTCGGCCGGGAACTTGTGGGCGATGGCCCAACGGGGGGTCGAGGAGCGGAACCCGAGCCGTGCCTGGAGGCCAAGGTCATTCACTTTGTAGACGACGCCGTCGATGTCGTAGCCAAGTGCCGCACGCTGCGCTTCGATCAGGCGGTACTGGGCGAGCAGCGCCTCTGGTCCGGCACAAAGGGCTGTCAGCGGATTTGTCTGGAAACCCAGGGACATGAGGCGCTGGATCGCGTCGAACTGGGTAGCGGCCAGGGGTTCGGACAGCTCGCCCCAGGCATAGGCGAAAAAGCGCAGGGGCCGCGCGGCGGTGATGCGCGGGTCAAGCTGGCGCAGCGATCCGGCAGCGGCGTTGCGGGGATTGGCAAAGGCTTTATCGCCTGCCACCCCCTGCCGGTCATTCAATGCGGCAAAGTCGGCGTGGCTCATGTAGACCTCGCCACGGACCTCCAGCACTTGCGGTGCCCCCGTCAGGCGCTGCGGAATGTCGGCGATGGTCCGGGCATTGTCGGTGACATTCTCGCCGACCTCGCCATCGCCACGCGTTGCGGCCTGAACCAGGAGACCACCTTCATAACGCAGCGACAGGGACAGGCCGTCGATCTTGGGTTCGGCTGTATAAAGCAGCGCCCCGGAGTGACCCAGAAACTTGCGGACACGGTCGTCGAACTCGCCCACCTCGTCGGCGGCAAAGGCGTTTTCCAGGGACAGCATCCGGACCCGGTGGGCGACCTTGCCAAAGCCCTCGGCAATCGTCGCCCCGACCTGGTCCGAGGGTGAGTCCGCACGCTTCAGGCCCGGGAAACGCGCCTCAATCGCGGCATTGCGCCGCTTCAGCGCGTCATACTCGGCGTCCGTGATCTCGGGCGCGTCGAGGGTGTGATAGGCCGTGTTGGCGGCGGCAATGGCCTTGGCCAGGCGGGCGAGCTCTTCCCGCGCTTCGGCCTCTGTCAAAGCCGCAACCTCTTGTTCAGCCATGCCCCGCCCCCTTTTTCCGCAGAAAGGTTAGGCGGCGGAGCCTGCAAGGTAAAGATCAGGCGCTTGCCGCGAGCCGCGCCTGCCCGCCTGCCGGATCGCGCAGCACATAGCCCCGGCCCCAGACGGTTTCGATGTAGTTGTCGCCACCCGTCGCCTCGGCCAGCTTCTTGCGCAACTTGCAGATGAAGACGTCGATGATCTTCAGCTCCGGTTCGTCCATGCCGCCGTAGAGGTGGTTGAGGAACATCTCCTTGGTCAGGGTCGTGCCCTTGCGCAGGGACAGAAGCTCCAGCATCTGGTATTCCTTGCCTGTCAGATGCACCGCCTTGCCTTCGACATCCACGGTCTTGGCATCAAGGTTGACCGAGACCCGGCCGGTCTTGATGACCGACTGGCTGTGACCCTTGGAACGGCGGATGATGGCGTGGATGCGCGCGACCAGCTCTTCCCGGTGGAAGGGCTTGGTGAGGTAATCGTCGGCCCCGAATCCAAAGCCTTTCAGCTTGTTCTCGGTGTCATCCGCGCCCGAGAGGATCAGGATCGGCGTTTCCACGCGCGCCTGGCGGACCTGGCGCAACACTTCATGCCCGCTCATGTCCGGGAGGTTGAGGTCGAGGAGAATCAGGTCGTAATCGTAAAGCTTTGCCAGATCGATCCCGTCTTCGCCCATGTCGGTGCAGTAGACGTTCAGGTTGGCATGGGTCAGCATCAGTTCGATGCTGCGCGAGGTCGTGGGATCGTCCTCAACAAGCAGAATGCGCATTATTCAAATCTCCGCTCCGGTGGTTCATCGTTAACAACTTTGACGGTCAATGGTTAACGCGAGGTTACTATGCCAGAGGAAGAGTGAAAAACCATTTAGAGTTGTCTGTATTTCCGGATCGCCGTGACTTTCAGGCCATCCTCGCCATGGCGCAGGGCGGCGTTGCGCCAGATGGCGAACTCCTCCTCGGACAGCGCATAGCGTTCCAGCGCCTCCTTTTCAGAGATCAGACCGTAGACCACCGCCTTGACCACCACCGCCTTGCGGCTTGCCACCCAGCGACGGGTGTCGACGGGCGGAAGATCCGCCCGGGAAAGGATGCTGCCATCCGGCAGCGTGATCTGCCGCGGCCCGTCCACACGTTTCAGAAACATCGCCGTTCCCTCGCTCATTTGGGCCAGCATGTCGGAACAGGCTTAATCAATCCTGAAACAGGGGATTGAGAGTGCACAGCATTTTCATATATTCCCCATCATTCCCGTAACCCGGACAATCCCCGAGAAGCCTGACCCATGCCGCGCGATCTGGCCCTGAACTCTCTTGGCTTTGCCAAACCCCCGTCCGAAACGCGGGTCGTCGTCGCCATGTCAGGGGGTGTCGACAGTTCTGTCGTGGCGGCACAGTTGGCCGAGGAAGGTTACGACGTCGTGGGCGTCACGCTGCAGCTTTATGACCACGGCGCGGCGCTGGCCAAAAAGGGCGCCTGCTGTGCGGGCCGCGACATCCATGACGCGCGCCGGGTGGCCGAGACGATGGGCTTTCCGCACTATGTCCTCGACTACGAGAACACCTTCCGTGAGGCGGTGATCGAGGAATTCGCCGATGCCTATCTGGCAGGGGCAACGCCGGTCCCCTGCATCCGCTGCAACGAGCGGGTCAAGTTCAAGGACCTGCTGGCCACCGCCAAGGACCTGGAGGCAGACTGCATGGCCACCGGGCACTACATCCAGCGGAAACTGGGTGACAACGGGCCGGAACTGCACCAGGCCGCCGACCCGGCGCGCGACCAGTCCTACTTCCTGTTCTCGACGACGCCCGAGCAGCTGTCCTACCTGCGTTTCCCTTTGGGGCACCTCGCCTCAAAGGCCGAAACTCGCGCGCTTGCTGCGAAGTACGGGCTGCCGGTAGCGGATAAGCCCGACAGCCAGGACATCTGCTTTGTCCCGAACGGCAACTATGCGGCAGTCATCGAAAAGCTGCGCCCCGGAGCGGCGGACCCGGGTGAGATCGTCGACCTGGACGGCAAGGTCCTTGGCGACCACCGGGGCGTGATCCATTACACCATCGGCCAGCGCAAGGGCCTGGGGATCGGCGGGCTGGGCGAGCCCCTGTACGTCGTGAAGCTTGACCCCGAGACGCGCCGCGTCATCGTTGGTCCCAAAGCCGCGCTTTCGACCCGCATCATTCCGGTGCGCGAGATCAACTGGCTGGGCGATGCGCCGTTTGACTCGCGTCCCGAATGGCGCCTGAAGGTCAAGGTCCGCTCGACCCGCCCCCCGCGCGAGGCGATCATCCGCCCGACCGGGCCGACCACCGCCGAGGTGGAGCTTCTGTCCCCCGAGGACGGGGTGAGCGCCGGGCAGGCCTGCGTCTTCTACGCACCCGAAGGCAGCCGCATCCATGGCGGCGGCTGGATCTGGAAAGGATGATCCTCGTGAAACCCTTGCTTCTGGCAGTTCTCCTCGCCCTGCCGCTTCCCGCCCTTGCCGAAACCCGCGAGGAGCGGGTGGCGGCCGCGCAAGAGTATGTCGATCTGGCCCTGCAGGGCTTTGACATGACGGCCGTGATCGAAACGATGTATCAGCCGGTGCTGCAGCAGGTCGCGGCCGGGGGACAAACCCTGTCCGACGCGCAGGTCGCGCAGATCCGGCAGTTGTACCTTGACACCTTTACGGAACCGATGACGACGCTGATGCGCGACCAGTCGGAGATCATGGCCGACCTGATGACGCTGGGCGAGATCACGGCGCTGCGGGATTTCTACGCAACGCCCGAAGGCAGGTCGGTGATGGCCAAGCTGCCGCAGCTGACGGCGGCGCAACAGCCCGGCGTGATGCAGCTGATCAACGACAACATGGGCGCGCTGATGCCGCAGGTCCTGGCGATCATCAACGGCGAAGCGCCACCAGCACCGACCGCGCAGCCCTGAGGCCCGGGGCCTCGCCGCCCCGCCCGAGCCGGTCCATCGTCAGCTCCATTGCGGCCTTCTGCGCCGAAGGGTCGGCCATCACCGCCTCCAGCGCCGGGGCGATCTTGTCCGCCCGACAGTCCGGCCCGATGAACTCCGGCACCACCCGCGTCTCGCTGACCAGGTTCACCAGCGTCACCGTGTCGATCAGCGCCGCCCGCCGCATCAGCCACAGGGTCAGGGGGTGCATGTCATAGGCGATCACCATCGGGCAGGCGTTCGCTGCCAGTTCCAGCGACACCGTCCCCGAGGCGGCAAGCGCCACGTCCGCCGCGGCAAAGGCTCCGCGCTTCTTGCTGGCATCCTCTATGATCTGCGGTGTGACTGCCCAATCTGAGGTCAGTTCCTTGACCAGGTCCGCCACACCGCGCACCGTTGGCAGAGCGACCCGGAGGTCGGGGTGATGTGCCTTCAGCTGGCTTACAACCGCGCCAAAGACCGGAGCCAGACGCGCGACCTCGCTCTTGCGGGACCCGGGCAAGACCAGAAGCAACGGACCCTTGTCGGCAAATCCCGCAGTCTTTTCCGAAGAGGCCAGCGGTTCGGCCACCACCGGATGCCCGACGAAGTCGCAGGTCATGCCCGCCGCCGTCATGTAGGGCGGCTCGAACGGCAGAAGCGCCAGCACGTGGTCGATCACCCGTGCCATCTTCTCTGCCCGCCCCGGACGCCAGGCCCAGACCGAGGGCGCGACATAGTGGATCGTGCGGAACTCCGGCCGTGCGGCCTTGACGATGGCCGCGACGCGCAGGCAGAAATCCGGGCTGTCGATGGTGACCAGAGCCTCGGCCCCGCTTGTCAGGACCGCCTCGGCCGCCTCGCGGATGCGACGCTTGAGGTGCCGGTATTTCGGCAAGACCTCGGCGATGCCCATCACTGACAATTCTTCCATCGGGAACAGACTTTCCAACCCCTCGGCCTGCATCAGCGGACCGCCAATGCCGGAAAACTCCGGCGTGGAAAGTTCCTTTAGCCCCATCATCAGCGCCGCGCCCAGCCGGTCGCCCGACGGCTCGCCGGCGATGAGGAACAGCTTGACAGGACTGGTCATCCCCGCGCCCAGAGGAAGAGACCCGCTTCCCCGGCCAAACGCTGCATTTCGGGAAGGTCGAGGCAGATCACCGACCCTGCCTGGAACGCCAGCCCCCCCAGCCCCGCCGTTGCCACCCCACGCAGAGTCTCGGGTCCGATGGTCGGAAGGTCGATGCGACGGTCCTGGCCGGGCTTGACAGCCTTGTAAAAGACGCCCCGCCCGCGGCTCGGGTCTGGCCGCAAGGCCCCGATGCCCGCCACCTGCGCCAGCAGCGCATCTGTCCCCGGCAGCGCCTCGACCCCCAGGCAAAGGCCCTGCGCCACGACCGCCCCCTGCCCCACATCGACCGCGCCAAGCGCCGCGACGATCGCCTGGGCGCGGGCCGCATCCACCTCGTCGACAGGCGTGACCGTCCCGGCAAGCACACCTGCCCCCGGCAAGAGCGACGGGGCTACGTCCTCGACGCCTGCGACGGTAAAGCCGAATTCCTCGAAGAACGCGATCACCACCCGCAGCGTCGCGTCATCGCCTGCCGCCATCGCCTGCATGAGCCGCGGCAAGAGCGAAGCTGTCGCCTCATCCAGAAGCGCCGGGTCGAGGCGAGGCCGCGTCACCGCCCCGGCAAAAATCACCTGGCCCACCCCATCGCGCTCCAGCGCGCGCAGGAAGGGAACCAGCCGCTCTACCCGAAAGGTCAGGTCCACCGTGATTGCCTCGGGCGCAAAGCCGTCCATCGCGGCGACAAGCGGAGGCTCGGCCATTCCGGCGGCAAGGGCTGCAGGCAACCGGCCTTGCCCCGCGATGATCGCGGTCCGCATGCCGGTCACCGGCCGCCCTTGGGTGTCAGGAAGCTGCGGTCCGATTTCGACAGGATGAAATCGGCAATCTCGCGCACCAGCGGGCTGTCGCTCTCCTCGGCCAGCTTCCGGGCGCGGTCTAGGAAACTGCCCTCTTCTTGCGCCAGGGTCTGATAAGCCGCGCGCAAGGCGGTGATCCCGGCCCGGTCCACCCCCCGCCGCTTCAATCCCACCAGGTTCAGCCCGTCCAATTCGCCGCGCGGAGCCTGCACCAGGCCATAGGGGATCACGTCATTGGTGACCATCGTCACCGCCCCGATGATCGCCCCCTGCCCGATCCGCACCCACTGGTGCACCCCGGACAACCCGCCGACGATCACGTCATCGCCCAGCACGCAATGGCCCGCGATGGCCACGTTGTTCACCAGGATCACCCGGTCACCGATCTGCGCATCGTGGCCGACATGGGCGCCGGTCATGATCAGCACATCGTCACCGACCCGAGTGACCCCGCCCCCGCCTTCCGTGCCTGTGTTCAGCGTCGCTGCCTCGCGGATGCGGCAGCGTTGGCCCACGACCAGGCGGGTATGCTCGCCATGATACTTCAGGTCCTGCGGCACCTCGCCCACGGTGGCGAAGGGGAAGACCACCGTCTCGTCGCCGATCTCCGTCCAGCCGGTCACCACGGCATGTGACTTGATCTCGACCCGCGCGCCCAGCACGACCTCGGGCCCGACCAGGGAAAACGGGCCGATCACGCAGCCTTCGCCGATGACCGCGCCAGACTCGACCACGGCAGAAGGATGGATGCGCGCCGATGGGTGAATGGACATGCCCCGGCTCACGCCTTCGCGACGTCGAACATCGCCATGAACGTGGCCTCGCAGGCCAGCTCACCCTCGACCATTGCCCGGCCCTCGAACTTCCAGACCCGGCCCCCGCCGCGCAGCGCCTTGACGTGCAGCTCCAGCACATCGCCCGGCACCACCTTGCGGCGGAACTTCACCCCGTCGACGCCCATGAAGAAAACCTTCGCGTTCTTGTCGACCAGGTCCATCGACAGCCCGACCAGCACGCCCGAGGTCTGCGCCATCGCCTCGATGATCATCACGCCCGGAAAGATCGGCATGCCGGGGAAATGCCCCTGGAACTGCGGCTCGTTCAGCGTGATGCACTTGATGCCGACGCATGCCTCGTTCAGCACGATGTCGCGGACCTTGTCGATCAGAAGAAACGGATAGCGGTGCGGAATGATCCGCTGGATCAGGTCAAGATCGGCATTGGTCACGGCGGCTGAATCCATCTTTAACCCCTTCCCCGGCCTTGGGCCCATACGAACCCCCGCAAGGGGTGTTCGGGATTAGCTAGCAAGTCACACGCAGGGGCACAAGTTCATGCCTGCCCGGGCCGCCCGCAATCAGGGCTTTGGCGCTGCCTTTTCGGCCAGCGCGGCGTTCACACGCGCAATGGCTTCGTCCGTGATCTCGACCGAGGAGAGCGACAGGATCACAAGCCCCTTGTCCAGGATTGCCGCCGCGCCCCTGTCGCCCAGGATTTCGCCCAGGACCGGCACCGCCACTTCAAGAAACGCCTTGCGATCAGCTTCGCGGCCCTCGGTCAGACGGCTGGCCTTGGCATCCTGTTCGGTCCGGATCCGTTCGACCTTGGCATCGAACGCCTCGGCCCGTGCGGCGAATTCTTCGGCAGAAAGTGTTGCCCGCGCTTCGGTCAACGCCTGTTCCTCGGCCACAAGCTCGGCCTCGATCCGGCGGTTTTCCTGTTCCAGCGCCTGCGAGGCAACACGCTCTCTCTCGATCGCGGCGCGTCCGAAATCGGATTCCAGAAACAGACGGTCCTGGTCCAGCGTCAGGATCGGGGTTGCAGGCTCTTGCGCCGAGGCGCTGCCAAAGGTCGCCAGACCGGCAATGACCGCAAGCACCCCTAGCCAAAGCCAGGGGTATCTTCCCGTCCTCGGCTCCGCCATGCTCAGAACTTCGTCGAGATGGTCAGGTCGAAGGTCTGTTCCTTGTCGTAGTCTTCCTTCTGCACCGCCCGGCTGAAGTTGAACCGCAGCGGCCCGATGGGCGTTGTCCAGAACACCGACAGACCGACCGCAGCGCGCGGATTGAAGCTGTCGTCCACTGCACCGCCATTGTCGTTGTCCAGGCTCCAGACCGACCCCACGTCGAAGAATGCCCCGCCCGAGATGCCGTATTCTTCCGGCAGGCCCAGCGGGAAATCGGCCTCGAACCGCGCGACGGCGAACATGTTGCCGCCAAGCGCATCGTCGTCGGTCGCACCCAGATCGCGCGGCCCGATCCCGTTCGGCTCGAACCCGCGGATCTTGCCGTTGCCGAAGAACCGGTCGGTCACCCGCGTGACGTTCCCGCCAAGCGAGGTGATGGCCCCGCCCTCAAAGATCGCCCGAAGGGTCACTTCCTCGTTCATGACCCGCGTCTCGGCAAGCGCGAGCGCGGTAGTCTTGATGTATTCGTTGTCACCGCCCAGACCGGCATAGTCCTGGCCAAAGCGGAGCAGCACCCCACCCTTCGGGTTGAGACCGGTGATCCGGTTGTCGAATTCGTAGGTGTAGCCCAGTGTCACCGTGGACAGTGCACCGCGCGCCTCTTCGGCGACAATGATCAGCGAGTCGCCCGTGTAGTTGTATAGCTTGTCGTCCGCCACACCGAAGCGCAGATCCAGATTGGACTGTTCGCCAAGGGGAAAGCCGATCCCGGTGGTGAAGCCGATGTTGCGCGTGTCGTAGACCGAGAAATCCGATTCCGAAGTCCGGTAGAAGCCCCCGACCGAAAAGCTCAGATCGCGGCCCAGAAGCGCGGGTTCGGTGAAGCTGAAGCTTGAATTCTGGCTTGCCGAGGCTGTCGAGATCGCCAGCGAGAGCTTTTGCCCGCGCCCAAGGAAGTTCGTCTCGGAAAACCCGATGTTGAACCCCGTGCCGCCTGACACCGAATAGCTGACCCCAAAGCTCAAGCTGCCGGTCGGCTGTTCCTCGACGTCGACGTTGACCACGACCTGATCCGCGGCCGAGCCAGGTTCCGCGTTCACCTGCGCATCGGCAAAGAAGCCAAGCGCGCGGATGCGTTCGGCCGCTTGCCGGATTTCGCGCGGGTTGAAGGGGTCGCCTTCGCTGGTGCGGAACTGACGCCGGATCACCTGGTCCAGTGTCGTGGTGTTGCCCTCGATGTCGATGCGTTCGACGAAGATCCGCTCACCCCGGACAATGGCGAACTCGATGTCCACCACCTGGTCGCGGTCGTTGCGGGTGATCCGCGGTTCGACCCGGATGAAGTTCAGCCCTTTCTTCAGGGCCAGCGTTTCCATCCGCGTGATGTTGTTGTCGATCAGCAAGGGCGTGTAGGTCTGGCCCGCGCGGATTTTCTGGACCGCCTCGAACTCGGCCGCATCAAGCCCCTCGACTTCCGAGACCGTGGTCACGTTGCCGATCTCGTAGGGCAGCCCCTCACGGACTGTGAACGTCACGAAGGTCGCATCGCGTTCGCGGCTGACTTCGGCGCTGGCATCCAGGACCTGGAAGTCGATGTAGCCGCGCGACAGGTAGAAGTCGGTCAGCACCTTCCGGTCCAGTTCAAGCCGCTCGGCGATGTAGGTGTCGCGCTGGATCAGGTTGCGGAGTAGTCCCGCCTGCTTCGTCTCCAGCACCTGACGCAAACGCCGGTCCGAGAACGCCTTGTTGCCGACAAAGGACAGACGCTCGATTTCGACCACCTTGCCTTCGGTGATCTCGAAGACGAGGTCGACGCGGTTGTCGTTGCGCCGGATGATCTTTGGCGTGACCTGCGCGGCCAGGCGGCCTGCAACCCGGTAGGCCTCGGCAATCGCTGCCGCGTCCGATTCCGCCAGCGCAGGCGAATAGACCCTGCGCGGTTGCGACTGGATCAGTTCCGCCAGCTTCTCATCTTTCAGGCGCTTGTTGCCCTCGATCGAGATGACGTTGACGATCGGATACTCCTGCACCCGGATCAGCAGCGTCGACCCTTGGGGGATCAGTTCGACGGTCTCGAACAGGTTCGAGTTCAGGATGCGTTGGTAGGCATCGTTCAAAGCCGCCGCCGAGACCTCTTCGCCGCGCCTGATTCCGGCGTAATTGACGATGGTCGCGGCATCGACGCGGTCATTGCCTTCGATGGTCACGTTCGAAAAGGAAAAGGACTGTGCGTAGGCAGGCTGGAGGAAGGGCTGAGAAGCCGTTGCAGCGCCGAAGAAAACCACCGTGGCCAGCAGACGAGCCCTCGACCTTGCCCGGACAGTTCGTCCTTGGGCTGCGCTTTGGGTCATCCGCATAATGCATCCTCGCCGATTATATTCTTATCGGTTTGACTAGCGGGAAAGCGAAGCTTTGTCAAAAGCCTGCGGTCCCTGTGGATAACTTTGCAAGATGTTGTGGTGCAAGGGCAATGCCGGTCATACGACCTTTGGCACGGCCCATGGGCCATCCGGTCCGCCCGGCGGGCAGACCAGTCAGCGGTCGCCGGATTTCAAGTGCACAGAAGATCCCGGCTCAGGCCGAAGATCATGATCGACAAGACCAGCGTCAGGCCCACCGTCATCAGGAATCGCAGTGCCTTTTCGGAAGGCTGGCGACGTGTGATCGCCTCATAGGCATGGAACACCAGATGCCCGCCATCCAGCACCGGAATCGGGAACAGATTCAGGATGCCGATCCCGAGTGACAGGATCGCGATCATGCTGACAAAGCTTTGCGCCCCGTTGCGCGCCGCATCGCCTGCGGTTTCCGCCATCCCGATCGCTCCGGACAGGTTGCAGCTTGAAATTGCCCCCTGGATCATGTGCGAAAGCCCCGAGAAGGTCGTCGTCGTCATCAGCCACATGGTCTGTGCCGCCCCGGTCGCAGCTTCCCAGGGTCCGACGCTGCGGACCGCAGGCTCGAAGAACATGCCAGAGTATAGACCAAGCAGATAGCGCTCGGTGAAGCCGCCATTGCCATCCTCGACCGTCCGGATGCGCGGGGTGATCGACACATCGAAGGTTTTCCCGTCGCGCCAGACCGTCACGGGGACAGGCTGGCCCTTGCTGGCACCCACGATTTCGGGAAGCTCGTCGAAGAACCGCACATCCTTGCCGCCCGCCTGCAGGATCACGTCGCCCTCCTGCAGCCCCGCGTCCATCGCAGCCGAGCGGATTTGCACTTCGCCCACGACCGGTGCCAGCGGATGCGGGCCGGGGACCGCCATTTCCGCGTCCCCCCGCTGTACCGTGTAGCTCAGCGTCGTCTTCCCGGCCAGTTGCTCGGTCACGGTGCGGAAAGTCTCCCAGTCCGGTGTCGCCTGCCCCTCGACCGCAAGGATCACGTCGCCTTCGGCCAGACCCGCACCCTCGAAAGGAAAGGCGCGCAACTCGCCAACAGTTGGCTCTTCGCGCGCCACGCCGACCACAAGGGCCAGCCCGGCAAGCAGGACGAAGGTCAGGATGAAGTTGAACACCGGGCCCGCTGCCACCGTGGCCGACCGCGCCCACAAGGGGGCACCTGCCATCGTGTGCCGCCGCTCCTCTGCCGACAGGCCCGAGACATCACCCTGCCGCACCGAGGACGCATCCGCATCGCCCAGGAACTTCACGAATCCGCCGAATGGAATTGCCGCAATCTGCCATTTTGTGCCGCGCCTGTCGGTGCGGCTGAACAGGACCGGGCCGAAGCCGATGGAAAAGACCTCGGAATGGATGCCCGACCAGCGTCCGACGATGTAGTGGCCATATTCGTGGACGAAGACGATGATCGACAAGGCGATCACGAAGAACACTACCGTCCAGGCCGTGCCACCAAGCGCGCCCACAATCGTTTCCATCAAGCCTCTCCTGCCATGGCACGCGCGATTTCGTCTGCCCTTATCCGTGCCAGATGGTCCATCGCCTGCACATCCTCAAGGGTCATGGTTATCGAAGCGTTACCGAAATCCGCCTCCAGCGCCGAAAGCGTCTCCTCGACCACTTCCGCCATGTCCATGAAACCGATCCCGCCCGAAAGGAAATGGTCCAGCGCCACTTCCTTCGCCGCGTTGAACGCCGCCCCCGCCAACCCGCGCCGCGCCATCACTTCGCGCGCAAGCCGGAGCGCGGGATAGCGCTGAAGGTCCGGCGCGCGGAAGGTCATCTGGCCGATCTGCGCAAGGTCCAGCCGCGCCACCGGCAGATGCGCCCTGTCCGGCCAGTTCAGCGCATAGCCGATCGAATGGCGCATGTCGGGTGCCCCCATATGCGCCATGATCGCGCCGTCGCGGTAGCCGACCATGGAATGGATCAGGGATTCGGGGTGGATGATGACCTCGACCTGATCCGGGTCCACGCCAAAAAACTCTCGCGTTTCAATGACTTCCAGCGCCTTGTTGAACATGCTGGCCGAATCGATGGTGATCCGTTGCCCCATCGCCCAGTTCGGATGCGCCAGGGCCTCCTTGACCGTGGCCTTCGCCAGTTGCTCCAGCGGCCAGTCCCGCAGCGCGCCGCCGCTTGCCGTCAGAATGATCCTTTCAACCGCGCCGATGTCCTCGCCCACCAGCGCCTGGAAAATCGCCGAATGTTCGCTGTCCACAGGCAGGATGCGCGCACCGTGACGGGCCGCCTCTGCCATCAGCAGGGGGCCTGCCGTGACCAGGCTTTCCTTGTTCGCAAGCGCCAGCGTCGCCCCGTGCCGCAAGGCGCGGAACCCCGGCGCCAACCCGGCCGCGCCGACGATGCTGCTCATCACCCAGTCCGCCGGTCGGTCCGCCGCCTCGACGATGGCCGCCGGTCCCGCCGCAGCCGCCACGCCCGACCCCGCCAGGCGTTCGCGCAACTCGGCCAGGCCAGCGGCATCGGCGCAGACGGCCACTTCGGCACGAAGGTCGCGTGCCATCTCGGCCAGACGGGCGATATTCCGCCCGCCGGTCAGCGCGACGACCCGGTGCCTCTCCGCCCCGCCCGCCCGCAACAGCAGGTCCACCGTCTGCTCACCGATGGAGCCTGTGGCCCCGAAAATGGACAGGCTGCGCACCGGGTCAGCCCCCGACCAGCCCATTGATCGGCACCACCAGCTCCATTGCCAGCAGCACCACCAAAGCCCCGATTAGCGCGTCGAACCGGTCCAGCACGCCGCCATGTCCCGGGATCAGGTTCGAGGCGTCCTTCACCCCCGCCCGTCGCTTGACCCAGCTTTCCGCGATGTCGCCCATCTGTCCGGCAAAGGCCACCAGCGCCGACAGGGGCACCAAAAGCCAGCTTTCCCCCGCCGCCAGCACCATGACCAACCCCACAACCGCCGCCCCGATCCAGCCGGCCACCGTGCCCGACCAGGTTTTCTTTGGGCTTACCGCCTCCCAGAACTTCGGCCCCCCCAGCATCCGCCCCGCGAAGTAGCCCAGCACGTCCGAGGCCACGACGACCGCCACCAGCCAGAGGATCACCGTCGTCCCTCCGGTCTGGCGCAGGTCGATAAGCCCGTAGCCCGCCAGCATGATCGCCAAGGCATAGCCCCCGGCAAGCCGCCGGTCACGTCGCGGCGTCAGAAGCAGCGCCACTGACGGCACCGCAAGAAACAGTGCCGCAAGATCGGTCCGCAAGACCACCGCCGCAAGCAGTGCCGCCGCCGCCGCAACCGCCAGCGTCATCGGCGAGCGTCGCCGCTGCGGGGCGGTCATCGTGGCAAGTTCCCAGATCATAACTCCGGTCAGCACGACGACCAGAGCCGCAAAAGCTGTGCCGCCCAGCCAGATCTCGGCCGCGCCAATTGCGATCATCACGATGGCCGACAAGATCCGCGTCCGCAGGTCCGCCCATTTGCCCGCAGACGGCGGGCCCGGTTCCATCACTTCAGCACCCCGCCGAACCGGCGCTGCCGGTTGGAAAAGCGCTGGACGATGGCCGCAAGCTCTTCGGGCCCGAAGTCCGGCCAGAGCGTTTCGGTGAACTCATATTCCGCATAGGCCGCCTGCCAGGGCAGGAAGTTCGACGTCCGCGTCTCTCCGCTCGTCCGGATCACCAGGTCGGGGTCGGGCAGGCCGCCCGTGTCCAGACGCTCTGAAAACGCGGCCTCGGTCAGATGCTTGGGGTCCAGAAGCCCCGCCGCCGCCGCCTCGGCCACTTTCTTCACGGCCCGCACGATTTCATCGCGTCCGCCGTAGTTGATCGCTACGGTCAGGTTCAGCCGGTCCAGCCCCGCCGTCCGCGCCTCGATCCCGGCCATCATCCGCTGCAGCTTGGGGTCCAGACGGCTGCGGTCGCCGATGAAGCGCATCCGCACGCCCGCCTTGGCCAGTCGGTCGGCCTCGCGCTCGATATAGCGGGCGAAAATCGCCATCAGGCCAAGGACTTCCTCGGTCGACCGCTTCCAGTTCTCGGTGGAAAAGGCGTAAAGCGTCAGCCACTTGATCCCAAGGTCCGGCGCGGACCGCACGATCTCGCGCACCCGTTCGGCACCCTTGCGGTGGCCCACCAACCGCGCCCAGCCCCGGTTCGTGGCCCAGCGGCCATTGCCGTCCATGATGATCGCCAGATGGTTGACGGGCCGCGCAACGGCCTCCACCTGCAAGTCCTTCGACAAACGCCGTCCTCCTGCTGCAGGTCAGACCTGCATGATTTCCGCCTGCTTGGACTCCAGTGCCTTGTCGACTGCGGCAATCGCCTTGTCGGTCAGGTCCTGCACTTCGTCGGACCAGAACTTCTGGTCATCCTCGCTCATGCCTTGCGCCTTGGCCTTCTTGATCTGATCCATGCCATCACGCCGCACGTTGCGAATCGCAACCTTGGCGCTTTCGGCATACTGGGCCGCAACTTTGGTCAATTCGCGGCGGCGCTCTTCGTTCAGCTCGGGGATCGGCAGGCGGATCAGCGGGCCGTCGGTGACCGGGTTGATGCCGATGCCGCTTTCGCGGATCGCCTTTTCGACCTTCGAGATCATGCCCTTGTCCCAGACGTTGATGACGACCATCCGCGGCTCGGGGACGTTGACCGTGCCCAGCTGGTTGATCGGCGTCATCTGGCCATAGGCATCGACCATGATCGGCTCGACGATCGAGGCGCTGGCGCGGCCTGTGCGCAGACTTGCGAATTCCGTCTTCAGTGCCGCCATCGCGCCATCCATCCGGCGCTGGATGGCATCGGTATCGATCTCGATCTCTTCATGAGCCATTGGACTGGTCCTTCTCTTCCCCTATAGGGCTGCCCACCCCGCGATGTCGCGCTCTATAGCAGAGCGTCGGCGGCCCGGTATAGGCCAAAGCTCCTGACCTGTGCGACCCTCGGGCTGCAGGTGCTGCGCGACACGACAGCTCTCTGCGCGTAGAGACGCGAGGAAGATCGTCAGTCCTGAACCCGGGTATAGGTCCCCTGCCCCGCCAGGATCCCCCGGAACCCGCCGGGTTCGTCCAGCGAGAAGACGATGATCGGCAGCGCATTGTCGCGCGCCAGAGCAATCGCAGTCGCGTCCATGACGCCCAGGTGCTTTTCCAGCACTTCGTCATAGGTCACATGGTCATAACGCTTGGCGTCCGCGTGCTTTTTCGGGTCCTTGTCATAGACCCCGTCCACCTTCGTCCCCTTGAAGATCGCCTGGCAAGCCATCTCGGACGCCCGCAGGGTCGCCGCCGTATCGGTGGTGAAATACGGGTTCCCGGTCCCGGCGGCGAAGATGCAGACACGCTTCTTCTCCAAGTGCCGGACCGCGCGGCGGCGGATGTAGGGCTCACACACCTGGTCCATCGGAATCGCGCTGATCACCCGGGTGAACACGCCCAGGGCCTCCAGCGCCGACTGCATGGCAAGGGCGTTCATCACCGTGGCGAGCATTCCCATGTAGTCCGCCGTCGTCCGCTCCATCCCCTGCGCAGACCCTTGCAGCCCGCGGAAGATGTTGCCACCCCCGATCACCATGCAGATCTCGACCCCCAGGTCGCGGACCGACTTCACCTCTTCGGCGATCCGCGTGACGGTCGGCGGGTGCAGGCCATAGCCCTGGTCGCCCATCAGCGCCTCGCCGGATATCTTCAGCATCACGCGGCTGTATTTGGTGGCCGGCTCAGGCATGGCACCCCCTGCATATCGTTTTGTGTTTGGACTGCGCCGCAAAATGTCGCAAAAGCGCGGAAGGTTCAACCGGGGTTTAGGGTGAGGATCGAAAGCATATCGCGCGAGGCTCCGGTGCTGATCGCAGGACCGACGGCCAGCGGGAAGTCGGCCCTGGCGATGGAGCTTGCGGCCCGCGACGGGCGGCTGATCGTCAACGCCGATGCGCTGCAGGTCTATTCCAACTGGCGCATTTTGACGGCCCGGCCCTCGATCCAGGATGAGGCACGCCATTCCCACGCCCTGTATGGCCACATCCACCGCGAGCAAACCTATTCGGTCGGGCATTGGCTGCGTGATGTCACACCACTTCTTGCACAGCCGGTGGTCATCGTCGGCGGAACCGGCCTGTACTTCAACGCCTTGACACGCGGACTTGTCGATATCCCCGACGTGCCGCCGTCTGTCCGTGCCACGGCGGATGCCCGGATGGCGGCGGAAGGATACCGGGCGCTTTTGGCAGAGCTTGATCCGCAGACGTCCGCCCGGATCGACCGGCAGAACCCGGTTCGCATCCAGCGCGCCTGGGAGGTGCTGCAAACGACCGGTCGCGGGCTCGCGGCCTGGCAGGACGACACGCCTGCGCCCATGCTGGGACTGGCGGACAGCGAAACCCTTGTCCTCGTCCCCGAAGTCGCCTGGCTGAACGACCGCATCGACCGCCGGTTTCACCAGATGCTGGAAGACGGCGCCCTGGACGAGGCGCGGGAGAACGAGCCGACCTGGGACCCCGATCTGCCGTCGTCGAAAGCGATCGGCGCGGCAGAGCTGATTGCCTGCATAGGGGGGCAGACCTCACTGGCTGCAGCGACCGAAGCCGCCACCCTGGCAAGCCGCCAATATGCCAAACGCCAGCGGACCTGGTTCAGATCGAACATGAAGGCTTGGCGCCCGATTTCCCTGCCATGACTTGCAGTTAGAAGGCGAAGTTTCAGCAAAATTCCGCTTGTCCACAAAGTTATACACAGAAAAATCCGACATTCGTGGATAACTCCCGGTCAGGGTCACCGATTTTGCTTGGGTTGGCCGGGTGGCACTGCTTTACTCACCCCGTCAGCGCCTCTGCCACAGGATCTGCCGCAAATGATCAAAGCTGCGCAAACCTCATCCTTGCGTCTTGTCGCCATTCCCCGCCTCGCCTCTGGCGGCCGCTGGCGGGTCGAGGCGATGCGGTCCCTGTCCGAACCTTGCCTTCTGTGGTTCACCAAGGGCCAGGGCCGGATCACCATCTCTGGGGTGACGCGCGGCTACACGGCACATAATGCGGTCTTCATCCCCGCTGGCGTCATGCACGGGTTCGAGGCGGGCTCCCAGGTCTTCGGCACGGCGGTCTTCTTCGGGCGCGATCCGAAGGTCGTTTTGCCCAAGACCCCGCAGCATCTGCGCATCCGCGAAGTCCATGCCCAGCAGGAAGTGAACGTTCTGCTTGATTCGATTCTGCGCGAGATCGAAAGCGACACGCCCGCCCATGAACGCGCGACCGAGGCTTATGTCGGCCTCCTCGGCGTCTGGCTGGAACGGCAGGTTCGCAAGGCCGATCCGTTGGAAGCACCGCGCCAGGATGCAACCCGCAGACTGGTCGCCCGCTACACCGCACTTCTGGAACGCAATTTCCGCACCGGAATGAACGTGGCCGATTTCGCGGCGGCACTTGGCGTCACGCCCACGCACCTTACCCGCTGCTGCAATGCCGCCTGTGGGCGACCGGCCTCCGCGCTCTTGCAGGACCGCCGCATCTTTGAGGCCCGTAAGCTTCTGTCCGAGACCCGGATCCCGGTCGGCCGCATTGCCGAACAACTCGGCTTCAATTCGCCAGCCTACTTTACCCGTGCCTTTCAGCATGTGACCGGCAAGTCGCCCACTGCCTTCCGGCGCGCGGGATAGGATGCAGGCGTGTCCAGAATTCGACCCGGACAATGTCGCTTATGTTACGCCGAAGGTCGAAAGCGCCCGTTGACGGGACCGTGAAAAACATGCGCAATGCCGAAATGGGAAGCGCAGGTTGCGCTGGCGTGGGAACTGGCCGGAAACCGACCAGGAAGCCCCACGACAGCGCCGCTTGGGGTTTCCGGAAAACAAGAAAAACCGACAGGGAGACGATGATGAAAGACCTTAACCCCGATCTCGGCCTGCATCCTTCTGCCGGGATGTATGCCAGCGAATATGCCGAGGGCAAGCTGAGCCGCCGCGAATTCCTGACGCGCACCACCGCGCTGGGCGTTTCGGCTGCTGCTGCCTACGGGCTGATCGGCCTGCCCGCCCCGGCTCAGGCCCAGGAGGCCAAGGTTGGCGGCACGATCCGCGTCGCGATGGAAGTCAAGGGCACCAAGGACCCGCGTCTGGCCGACTGGCCGCAGATCGCCAACGTCTATCGCGGCTGGCTGGAATATCTGATCCAGTACAACAATGACGGCTCGTTCGAAGGTCGGCTCCTGGAAAGCTGGGAAGCCAACGCCGACGCCACCCAGTACACGCTCAAGGTCCGCCCGGGGGTGACCTGGAACAACGGCGAGCCGTTCACCGCCGATGACGTGGTGCGCAACTTCGCTCGCTGGACCGACGGCAACGTCGAGGGCAACGCGATGGCTTCGCGCTTCCCCGGCCTCGTGGACGAGGCGACCAAGACGATGCGCGAGGGCGCGGTGGTCAAGGTCGACGATGCGACCGTGCAACTGAACCTGTCGGCCTCGGACATCGCGGTGGTCCCGAACCTCGCCGACTATCCGGCAGCGGTCGTGCATTCCTCGTTCCAGGACGGGCAGGACCCGGCGACCAATGCGATCGGCACCGGCCCCTATGTCCCGCAGGAAGTTTCGGTCGGACAGAAGGCGATCCTCGTCCGCGCGCCAAACCACACCTGGTGGGGTGGCACCGCGCCACTGGACGAAATCCACTACATCGACTTCGGCACCGACCCGGCCGCAATGGTCGCGCTCTTCTCCTCGGACGAGGTTGACGCCAACTACGAATCCGTTGGCGAATTCATCGACATCCTCGACGGCATGGGCCTGACCAAGGAAGAGCTGGTCACCGCCTCGACCATCGTGGTCCGGATGAACTCGCTGTCCGACCTGTACAAGGACAAGGCCGTCCGCTCGGCGATCCAGCTGGCCGTCGATCCGAAGGTCGTGCTGGAACTGGGGTACAACAACCTCGGCGCCACGGGCGAAAACCACCACATGTTCCCGATCCATCCGGAGTATCCGACCCTGCCGCCGCAGACGATCAACGCGGCAGGCCTGATGCCGACGCTTGAGGCGGCAGGGCTGAAGGATGCCGAATTCGAAGTGATCTCGCTGGACGACGGCTGGGAAGCCGCCACGACTGCGGCGGTTCAGGCCCAGCTCAAGGACGCTGGCATGAACATCAAGCACACGGTCATGCCAGGATCGACCTTCTGGAACGACTGGCAGAAGTATCCCTTCTCGTCCACGACCTGGAACCACCGCCCGCTGGCCGTGCAGAACATGAGCCTCGCCTATACCTCGACCGGCTCGTGGAACGAAACCGCGATGGCGAACCCCGAGTTCGACGCCCTCATGGCGCAGGCCCTGTCGCTGGCCGATGCCGATAAGCGGCGCGAACTGGCGGCGAAGATGGGCACGATCCTGCAAGAGGAAGGCTACATCATCAATCCGTTCTCGCGGTCGCTGTTCAGCCACCACAAGGAAGGCTTCGCGGGCCTGGCGCACCACCCGGCGTTCGAGCACCATCACTACAAGTGGTCGATGGCCTGACCGGCTGAACGCCTGTCGGGGGACTGATACAGGCGTAAGAAAAGCCAAGCATTTCGGAGGGCGCGCAGGTCGCGCCCTCCGCCTGGGGGATTTTTCACAAGAGGACCGGCATGGGACTGTTCGTGCTCCGGCGGCTTGGCGTCATGATTCTGACCGCGCTGGCCCTGACCTTTGTGGTCTTCTACCTGACAAACCTGCCACCCAACCTTGAAAAGCTGGCCCGCACCGAAGGGTCGGTCCGGATGACGGATGAGGCGGTGCAGGATTGGATCGAACAGAACGGCCATTCCGGATCGGTCTTCCTGCGATATGGGCAGTGGCTTGGGGTCGTGCCGGGCTGGACCTACACCGACGAAAAGGGCCAGACGCGCGGGCGCTGCATTGAGGTTGGCCAGGACCCGGCCACTGCGCCGCGCTATTGCGGGCTTCTCCAGGGCAATTGGGGCTATTCGACCTTCTTCAAGGCCCCCGTCGCTGACTCGCTCGGCGAAAAGCTTGCAGCCACCGGCTGGCTGATGCTTGCCGTGATGCTGGTCATGGTGCCCGCATCGCTGATCCTGGGCGTCCTGTCGGGGATGCGCGAAGGGTCCGCGACGGACCGGACGCTCTCCACTTTCTCGATCGCGACGACAGCCACGCCGGAATATGTCTCGGGCGTCATCCTGGTGGCCCTTTTCGCGACGGCAGCAACCGGCATCACACCGCTTCTGGCCGAATACGGCTTCGTCGAGCCGAAAAAGACGCTGTTCCTCGCCTCGGCCACTTCGGCGATGGATGACATCACTTTCTGGAACTTCACGCTTCCGGTCCTGACCATCGCGCTTTACGGGATCGGTTACATCGCCCGGATGACTCGCGCTTCGATGACCGAGGTGATGACCCAGCAGTATATCCGCACGGCGCGGCTGAAGGGGGTTCCCTTCCGCTCGGTCGTGATGAAACACGCGCTGCGGAACGCCCTCATCGCGCCCTTCACCGTGATCATGCTGCAGTTTCCCTGGCTGTTGAACGGCGTGGTGATTGTCGAAAGTCTGTTCAATTACAAGGGCTTCGGCTGGACGCTGGTGCAGGCCGCATCCAACAACGACATCCCGCTTCTCTTGGCCTGTTCGGTCGTGGCCGTGATCGTCGTCCTTCTGACGCAGCTGATTTCGGACATCGGCTACGTCTTCCTGAACCCCCGCATCCGGCTGGCCTGAGGGAGCGCGCGCATGGACATGCTGACCTGGACGGGAACTGCGGGCACACTCCTTCTGCCTGCCCTGCAACTTGCCGTGCTTCTTCTGGCATTGGCGCTGGTCGCGAAGCTTTTGTTCGTACTTGCCGGGCTGGACGGGCCGCGCTTACCCGGGCCCGACGGCACGACCACCGCCCGCTCTCCGGGTGACCTTGCAAGCCTTGCGATCCGTTGGGCGTTCTACGCGGCGCTTGCGGTGATCTTCTGCATGCTCGCCGCCGGGGCCTTCATGCCGACACCGGTCGAGGCCGGGATCCTGGGCGCCATGGCCGTGCGCTTCTGGCCGGTCTGGCTGGCGCTTGTCGCGACCTTCGTCCTGTCGATACGCTTTCGCCGCCGCCTTGGCCTTTACGGCAAGCTCTTCGACTCGAACGTCGGCATGATCGGCTTTGCCATCGTGATGTTCTGGGTCTTCACCGCGATCTTTGCCGACGCGATCATCACCCAGGACCCGCTGGCCCAGTTGTCTGGCCTCAAGAACAAATCGCCCGGCATCGCCGCCCCCGAAAGCCCCTACGGCTGGTATCTCCTTGGCGGCGACCACCTTGCCCGCGACGTGTTCAGCCGGATGGTGATGGGCGCGCGCGAGGTCCTGAAGATCGCCCCCGCCGCCACCCTGTTCGCCTTCATGGTCGGCATCACGCTGGGCCTGCCTGCGGGCTACTACGGCGGCAGGCTCGACACCGTGATATCGTTCCTGGCGAACCTCGTCCTGGCTTTCCCGGTCATCCTTCTGTTCTACCTTCTGGTGACGCCAGAGATTCGCGTGACCGGCATCCCCATTGTGCTGGCCGCGATCCTCTTCATCTTCCCGATCCTGTTCCTCTGCGTCCTTTGGAACAGCCGCTACTACACCGACCCGACGAAGCGGAACCTCTACGTCGGGATCACTCTGATCCTCGGCCTCTGGGCCTACTCCGGCCTCGCCTTCAACGCGGACCCCCTCGGCGTCTGGTCGATGGAGCCGAACATGCTCAACGTCTTCGTCTCGGTGGTCTTCGTGAACTCGCCCGGCGTGTTCCGGATCGTCCGGGGCCTTGTGATGGACATCAAGGCGCGCGACTACGTGGCTGCAGGCCAGACCCGGGGCGAAGGCGCCTGGTACATCATGCTGTGGGAGATCCTGCCCAACGCACGCGGGCCGCTGATCGTCGATTTCTGCCTGCGGATCGGCTACACCACGATCCTCCTTGGCACGCTGGGCTTCTTCGGCCTTGGCGTCAGCCCTGACAGCCCGGACTGGGGCTCGACCATCGACGACGGGCGCAAGCTTCTGAACCTTTTCCCGCACCCCGCCCTGGCCCCTGCCCTTGCGCTGATGAGCCTCGTCCTCGGCCTGAACCTTCTGGCCGACGGGCTCCGCGAAGAAAGCCTGAAGGATTGATGCCATGACAGCCAGCGACACCGCCAGCGACACCTGGGACCCGTCCAAGCCGATCCTGGAAATCGAGCATCTCTCGATCTCGTTCTTCACCCGCCTGCGCGAGATCCCCGCCGTGATGGATTTCTCCTGCACTGTGATGCCAGGCGAGGCGATGGGCCTGGTCGGCGAATCCGGCTGCGGCAAGTCGACCGTCGCCCTCGCCGTCATGCGCGAGCTTGGCAAGACCGGCCGCATTGTTGCGGGTTCGATGAAGTTCAAGGGCCGCGACCTCGCAACGATGAGCGACGAGGAACTCCGCCACATCCGCGGCTCTGAAATCGCGATGATCTACCAAGAGCCGATGGCCTCGCTGAACCCCGCGATGAAGGTCGGCGCGCAACTTGCCGAAGTGCCGATGCTGCATTCCGGCATGTCGAAGGACGAGGCCTGGAACCTGGCCCGCCAGATCGTCGCCGACGTGCGCCTGCCCGACCCTGACCGCATCATCAACTCCTACCCCCACCAGCTGTCCGGCGGCCAGCAGCAGCGCATCGTCATCGCGATGGCGCTGATGGCCAAGCCCGCGCTCCTGATCCTCGACGAACCCACCACCGCGCTGGACGTCACGGTCGAGGCCGGGATCGTCGACCTCGTCAAGGAACTCGGCAAGAAATACGGCACCTCGATGCTGTTCATCAGCCACAACCTTGGGCTGGTGATGGACGTCTGCGACCGCATCTGCGTGATGTATTCCGGCGAGGCAGTCGAGACCGGCAACGTCACCGAAGTCTTCGACAAGATGCGCCACCCCTATACCCAGGCGCTCTTCCGCTCGATCCCCTTGCCCGGCGCCGACAAGAACGCCCGGCCCCTGATCAGCATCCCCGGCAACTTCCCCTTGCCCCACGAACGCCCGCATGGCTGCAACTTCGGACCCCGCTGCGACTATTTCCAGAAGGGCCGCTGCGACGAGACGGACGTGCCGATGTCCCACATCCCGGACGGCGACCGTCACGACAGCCGCTGCCTGCGCTGGCAGGAGATCGACTGGTCTGCCCCGCCCGCCAAGCGCGAGGTGAAGGAAAAGGCGCAGATCGGCGACGTTGTCCTGAAGATGGACGATCTACGGAAGTACTACTCGGTCTCGGGCGGGGCCTTCGGCGGCGGCGCGAAGAAGGTGGTGAAGGCCAACGAGACGCTCAGCTTCGAGGCCCGCGAGGGCGAGACGCTGGCCATCGTGGGAGAGTCCGGTTGTGGCAAGTCGACCTTTGCCAAGGTGCTGATGGGGCTGGAAACCGCGACCTCCGGGTCGATCATGCTGTTTGACGAAAACGTCCAGTCAACCCCGATCCAGAAGCGGAACACCGACACCGTCTCCCAGGTGCAGATGGTGTTTCAGAACCCCTTCGACACGCTGAACCCGTCGATGACCGTGGGCCGCCAGATCATCCGGGCGCTAGAGATCTTTCAATACGGAAAATCCGACGCCGAAAGGCACCAGCGGATGCTGGAACTGCTTGATCTTGTGAAACTCCCCCGCGCCTTTGCCGACCGGATGCCGCGCCAGTTGTCCGGCGGTCAGAAGCAGCGCGTGGGCATCGCGCGGGCCTTTGCCGGGGGCGCGAAAGTGGTGGTCGCTGACGAACCCGTCAGCGCGCTTGACGTCTCGGTCCAGGCCGCCGTCACCGACCTGTTGATGGACATCCAGCGCGAAAACAAGACGACGCTTCTTTTCATCAGCCACGACCTGTCCATCGTCCGCTACCTGTCGGACCGGGTGATGGTGATGTATCTGGGACATGTGGTCGAAATGGGCACGACCGACCAGGTCTTCGCCCCACCCTACCACCCCTACACCGAGGCGCTTCTCTCAGCCGTTCCGATTGCCGACACCAAGGTCGAACGCAAACGGATCGTGCTGGAAGGCGACATCCCCTCGGCCGTGAACCCGCCGCCCGGCTGCCCGTTCCAGACCCGCTGCCGCTGGAAATCCCAGGTCCCGGGCGGGCTTTGCGACCGCGAGGTGCCGCCGGTGCAGATGCTGGCAGGCGGACACCAGATCAAGTGCCACCTCTCGGCCGAGGTTCTGGCAACGATGGAGCCAGTGATCAAGATCGCGGCCGAATAGCGAGGCGCAATTCAGGCGGCGGCGGGCTTACCCTAGGATCGCCTTCACATAACCCTCGGTCTCGGCAAAGGGGGGAATCCCGTTGTGCTCTTCCACCGCGCCCGGGCCTGCGTTGTAGGCGGCAAGCGCCAGCTCCCAGGTGCCGAAACGGTCGTACATCATGCGCAGATAGCGCGCGCCGCCGTCCAGGTTCTCTTCCGGATCGGCGATATCGACGCCCAGCTTGTCCGCCGTCCCCGGCATCAGCTGTGCCAGACCTGTCGCACCCTTCGATGACACCGCCACCGGGTTCCAGCCGCTTTCCTGCTGCACCAGCCGCAGGAACAGATCCTCCGGCACGCCATGTTTGCGCGCGGCAGCTTTTGCCACCTCAAGGTATTCGCCCTTGTAGCTGCCGCGGTAGGAGGGGATGTCCGTGGCCCCGGCAGGTTCCTCGCCCTTCTTGTACTTGGGCGTGAACTTGACAGACCCGCTGTATTGCTTGGACAATTTCTTGTCGATCAGGTCCGATTGCGACTTGAAGATCGAGGTGCGGGATTTCGTCGACCCGGAAAGGTTCAGCCCTTCGGCCACAGCTGTCACGGGCGGACAAGCGACCAGCGCCATCAGCGCCGTCCGGCAGACGATCCGCAACCCCAGGCCCATACCCACGTCTTTTCCGCACCCTGCAGCAACCCGGCTGACAATAGCGGCTTTGCCCGCATTTTCCAGCCGCGAAATGTCGGGCATTCCTGACCTCGGGCCGGATCCGCCAATGCCGGATTGCGGCGGCCGACGCAGGCGGTATAGGTTTGTTAACCATCTTCGGGCCAACCTCCGGCCTGCAGACCAGCAAGGGAGATTCGCATGGCGGGGTCGGTCAACAAGGTCATTCTCATCGGTCGTCTGGGCGCAGATCCCGAGGTGCGCAGTTTCCAGAACGGCGGCAAGGTGGTGAACCTGCGCATTGCCACCTCGGAAACCTGGCGCGACCGCAACAGCGGGGAACGCAAGGAAAAGACCGAATGGCACTCGATCGCGATCTTCAGCGAACCGCTTGGCAAGATTGCGGAACAGTACCTGAAGAAGGGTAGCTCGGTCTACATCGAGGGCGCGCTTGAGACGCGGAAATGGCAGGACCAGTCCGGGCAGGACCGCTACACGACCGAGGTCGTGCTGCGTCCGTACTCTGGCAACCTGACCCTGCTTGGTGGCCGTGACGGTGGGTCTGGCGGCGGCGGTGGCTACGACGACCGCGGCGGCTACGATGACGGCGGCCAGGGCGGCGGGTCGTCCGGCGGCGGGGCACGCGGCGGCTCGGGCGGCGGTGGTGGCGGCCGG
>OFDC01000252.1_pt1 | contig 48619 bp, 41 predicted proteins | sample 1520941 | NCBI WGS metagenome assembly OFDC01 (sample SAMEA94258168, study PRJEB24077) | hot springs metagenome | biome: Aquatic biome; feature: Water | place: India | collected 2012-12-06 | depth 5 m | reverse complement strand
GGCGTTTTTCTTGGTTGAGGAAACGTGTCGTCTCGACCGGAGCGCGCAGCGCGGAGTGGAGAGACCTTTTTTCCTCGATTTGACGGCTTTAGCTGGAAAAAAGGTCTCTCCACTTCGCCTCGCTGCGCGAGGCTTCGGTCGAGACGACGGAATCTCCAACTTTACTTCGGCTGCGTCGCCGGGACGCCCAGCGAGAGCATGAGGCGGTTGGCCCAGTTGAAGAACGAGGCCGCGCCGATCAGGTCGGCGATGGCGGCGTCGTCGAGGCCGGCGGCACGCAGGCGCTCGACATGCTCCTTGCCGAAGGTCATGGGCAGCGCCGTCAGGGCGACTGACGCCGCCACGATGGCTTCCCAGCGCTCGTCGAGTTTGGCGTCTACACCCTCGTCGAGCAGGCGTTGCACGTCGTCGACGCGCTTCGAGTAGGTGGCGGCGAAGCGGGCATGGACGGAGGCGCAGTAGATACAGCCGTTGAGGCGCGACGTGGCCGCCGCCGCCAGCTCGCGCTCGGCGCGCGGCAGTCCGGCCTCGGGATTGTAGAAGATGTCCTTGTCGGTCCGCGTGCGTGCTTCCAGCACGTCGGGGTCGCGGGCCAGCAGCCGGAAGTAGGGCGACTTCACGCGCGCCGCATCGACCAGGCTCCTGATGTGGTGCTCGGTCATGTCGGCTTCGGCCATCGGCTCCAGCCAGGGCAGCCAGTCGAGCATGTCGCGGGTGAAGACGGCCGGCTCGGTGTGCGGCGGCGGCGTCAGGGTCTTGTCGGTCATAGCGTGCTCGCGAGGACGGTCAGGCCGGAAACGACCCGGATCTGATAGGACAGGAAAGAGACGAGCTGCGAGATCGTCACGATGTCGTTGGTCGACCAGCCGGCATCGAGCAGCGACTGCAGCGACGGCGCCGACGCATCGCGCGGATGGAACACCAGCATGTGCGTGTGCTCGAAGGCCGCCACGAGGCGCGGGCCGAGCGCGGCGCGTCCGGCATCGCTCACCTTCCAGGTCGGGCCCGGCGCGTCCTCGACCGAGAGCGGCCCCTTCGGGTAGCGACCATAGGGGCCCTTGGTCCTGGCGGCCGCGACTTCCGTTGCAACGGTCGCACGCAGGGCTTGGGGCAGCTTGGCCGCGTAGAAGGCATCGGTCCTGGCTTCGCCGTGGAGGCCGGCAACGAAAGCCGCGATGGCGTGGCGCTCGTCGGCGCTGACGCCGCCCGGGTCCTTGGGCTCGAACAGCGACGTGTAGCTCGCCTGCGCATGCTTGCGCGCCTCGATGCGCTGGGCACGGATCGCGTCCAGCATGGAGCCCGGTGCAATTCCCACCAGGCTGTCGATCACGTCTGTCATGCGACTTGTCTCGTCCCCGCTTTGATTTCCGGCGCCCAGCCCAATGCGGGCGCAACCTTCTCGGCGAACAGTTCGATCGACCGCAGGATATAGGGGTGAGGCGGATCGATCGAGTGAACCTGCATGGTGAGGTCGGTGGCGCGTTCCAGGGTCGAATCGCCCTGCAGCGAGGCGATGACCTCGTCGGGCGTGCCGATGTGCACGTCCATGGCCCTGATCAGGTCGCCGACCAGGCTGCCCGACGTGAAGTTGCCCGTTGCCGCCAGACGGTGACGCAGGCGCGACAGGCCGATCTCGGCGAGCCGCATCGCCTCGTTGCGGTCGTCGGCAATGAAGATGGTGCGTGACGCCAGGATGCGCGGCTCGACGCCCGCGGGCAGCGCCTCCAGATAGGCATCCAGCATCGGATTCTGGATGTCGGCCAGCGAGGCTTGCGGCGCTTCGGGCGGGCGCGGCTGGGTGCGCGACAGCATCAGCCCGTCGCCGGCCAGGCCGGCGCGCCGGGCGCCGGAGACGGTGAAGGTCGCCTGCCAGATGCGGTCGACCAATGTCGGGCTCGACGGGTAGAGCCTGTCGCCGCCCGGCAGCGTGCCGCCCGACCAGGCGGTCTTGAGCTGAGCGAGATTGTCGTCGAACAGGCTGTGTCGCCGGTCGCTCTCCAGCCCGAAGGCGGTGAAGGCGGTGAGATTGCCGCCCGGTCCGACGCCCACTTCGAGGCGGCCGCCGCTCATCAGGTCGGTCACGGCGGCGTCCTCGGCGACGCGGATCGGCAGCTCGAGCGGCAGGGTGACGATGCCGGTGCCGAGCCGGATGCGGGACGTATGGGCCGCGGCGTGGGCCAGGAACACGAACGGGGCGGGGAGGCCGCCTTCGCCCTCGTGGAAATGATGCTGGGCGATCCAGGCCGAATCGAATCCGTGCTTCTCGGCGTGCACGATCTGCTGCGTCGCCAGCCGGTAGCGCTCGGCGGCATCCACCTGGTCGAGCAGGCGGGTGAAAAAGCCGAGGCGCTTGATCGGAAACGTCGTCATGGGCTCAACCTTGGCTGAGGTTCGGGGGACGGGGCAAGCACCGGAAGGGTACGGCCGGGAATGGCGTCGATCAGCTCACGGGTATAGGCGCTGTCGGGCCGCCCGAAGACCGTCTCGATCGGGCCGCCATCGACCTGCCGGCCCTTGTGCATCACCGAGACGGTATCCGAGATCTGCCGGACCACGGCGAGGTCGTGGGAGACGAACAGGTAGGTGAGGCCCAGCGTCTTCTGCAACTCGTCGAGCAGGGACAGGATCTGCGCCTGCACCGTGACGTCGAGCGCGGAGACCGCCTCGTCGAGCACGAGTACGCGCGGGTCGAGCACGAGGGCGCGCGCGATGGCGACACGCTGGCGCTGGCCGCCCGACAGAGCGCGCGGATGGCGCTCCAGGAAGCTCTCGGAAAGCCCGACGCGGGCCAGCATGTCGCGCACCTTGCGGGCGCGATCGGCGGCGGGGATCGGCTCGAAGTTCAGCAACGGCTCCTCGACGATGCGCGCGATGGTCTGGCGCGGATCGAGCGAGCCGTAGGGATTCTGGTAGACGAGCTGGATGTGCTTGCGGAACTGCCGCAGCGCCTCGCCCTTCAGAGTCGTGAGATCGACGCCGTCGATCAGGATGCGGCCGGCCGTGGGCTTGATGAAGCCGACGACGCTGCGGATCGCCGTGGTCTTGCCCGAGCCCGATTCGCCCACGATCGCATGCGTGGTGCCGCGCTTCACCTTGAACGACACATTGTCGACCGCGCGGAACGTCTTGGTCTCGCCGCCGGTCAGCGGGAAATCGTGCGTGAGGCCGGTGACCTCGATGGCGAAGTCCTGGTTGTCGATGGTCGCGCGCACCGGCCGCGGCTTGCCGAGCGACGGCGCGTCGGCCAGCAGGCGGCGCGTATAGGCGCTGCGCGGGCTGGCGAGTACCTCTTTCACCGCCCCCTGCTCCTGGATGCGGCCGTTCTGCAGCACCACGAGCCGGTCGGCACGGTCGGCGGCGACGCCGAGATCGTGGGTCACAAGCAGTACCGCCGTGCCGCTCTCGCGGCGCAGCTCGTCGATCAGGTCGAGGATGCGCCGTTGCACCGTGACGTCGAGCGCACTGGTCGGCTCGTCGGCCACGATAAGCGCAGGCTTCAGCGCGACGGCAATGGCGATCAGCACGCGCTGTTTCATGCCGCCCGAGAGTTCGTGCGGATACTGGCGCGCGCGCATCTCGGCCGGCGTCAGGCCGACCCGCTCCAGTAGTTCGATGACGCGCGCGTGGATGGTCTTGCGGTCGCCGCGTCTGTGGATCTGCAACACCTCGGCGAGTTGCGAGCCGATGGTGCGCACGGGATTGAGCGAGCTGCCGGGATCCTGCGGGATCAGGCTGACGACGGCGCCACGGATCGAATCCAGCCGCTTCTGCGACCAGCGCGTGATGTCGGTGCCGTTGAGGCGGATGCTCCCGCGCTCGACACGGCCGTTGCCGGCCAGCAGGCCGAGCGTCGCCTGTGCCGTCGTGGTCTTGCCGGAACCGGATTCCCCGACCAGCGCCACGACCTCGCCGGGCGCGACGCTGAAGGAGACACCGTGTACGACGCGCTGCTCGCGGTCGCCGGTTTTGTAGGCGATGGCCAGATCGTCGACCTGGAGAATCGGCATGATGGTCATGGTGCAGTCCTGCCCAGCGCCTTGCTGATGCGGTCGGCCGACAGCACGACCAGCACCACGACGAGGCCGGGCGCGGCGGTGAGCCACCAGGCGCGCGAGAGATAGTTGCGGCCCTCGGCGATCAGCAGGCCCCATTCCGGCGTCGGCGGCGGCGCGCCGTAGCCCAGGAAGCCCAGCGTCGAGATGGCGAGGATGGCCGAGCCGAACTGGAGCGCCGCCAGCGCGATCACCGAGGTCAGCGAGTTGGGCAGGACATGGCGGTAGAGCACCGCCCAGAAGGTGCCGCCGCTGCCGAACGCCGCCTCGACATACTCGCTGCGCCGGACCCGCACGACCTCGGAGCGCGCGAGGCGGGCAAAGCGGGCCACCGAAACCGCGCCGACCGCGATGGCGACGTTGATGGTGCCGAAGCCCAGCAGGACGATGATGCTGAGCGAAAGCAGAAGGGAGGGAACGGCCAGCATCGAATCGACCAGGCGCATGATCAGCGCGTCGATCCAGCCGCCGCGAGCGCCGGCGATCAGGCCGAGCAGCGTGCCGAAGAGAAGGCCGACCGTGACAGCCACGAAGGCGCCGGACAGCGAATGGCGGGCGCCATAGACGATGCGGGCATAAACGTCGCGACCCAGCCCGTCGGTGCCGAGTATGTGTTCGGCGCTGGGCGGGCGGAGCTGTTCGCCCGGCACACCTTCGGTGCCGCTGTAGCCGGTGAAAAGCGACGGCAGCGCGGCCCAAAGGAGCACGATCAGGACCACCGTCCAGGCGAGAGCCAACGTGACGGGTACGCGCTTGAGGCGGGCGGTCCAGCCGCCGGAGAGGTCGGCTTCCGTGCTGCCGCTTGCGGCTTCCGCGGTCATGACAGCGCTCCCGCCTTGGTGCCGAGCCGGGGATCGAGCACCGGATAGAGCAGGTCGACGATCAGGTTGATGGTGACGAAGGCCAGCGCCGAGATCACGACGATGGCCTGGAGGACCGCCGTGTCATGGTTGCCGACCGCCTGGTAGGTGAGGCCGCCCAGGCCGCTGAGTCCGAACACCGCTTCGGTGACGACCGCGCCGGCCAACAGCTCGCCGAACAGCACGCCCGCAATGGTGAGCGTCGGCAGGATGGCGTTGCGCGCCACGTGCTTCCACAGGACCCAGTTGCGCGACGCGCCCTTGGCGCGCGCGACCGCCACGAAGGGCTGCGCCAGCGTCTGGTCGATGTTGCGCATCAGGATCTGCGCCAACGGTGCCGAAATGGGAATGGCCAGCGTCAGCACCGGCAGGACCAGCCGCTCGACCGGACCGGGGCTGATCACGGATACCAGGCCGAGCTGGAACGAGAAGATCTGGATCAGCATGATGCCCAGCCAGAAGACCGGCACGGAAATGAACAGCGACGGCAGGGACTGCAGGCCGGCCCGCAGCCATTCCATGCCCACCATGTTCGAGAGCGTGGCGAGGATGACGGTCAGGATCAGGGCTGCGACGAAGGCGAGCGAGGCGAGCAGCAGGGTCGGTGGCAGGTTGGTCGCGAGCTGCTGGCTCACCGGCACGCCGGCCTGGATCGAGATGCCGAAGTTGCCGGTGAGGAAGTTGCCGACGGTCGTGAGGTAGCGCTCCCACAGCGGCCGGTCCGCGCCATAGGAGGCGCGGATTTCGGCGATCTGATCGGCCGTGAGGCCCATGTCGGGACTCATGAACTTGATCATGATCGCGTCGCCCGGCAGCACCTGCAGCAGCAGGAAGGCCGCCGTGAAGGTGAGCGCCAGCACGGCGAGGGCCTGTCCGATGCGGCCGAGGAGATAGCGCGCCATGATCTGTCCGCGCCTACTTGGGCGCGATCCAGGTCGCGTAGAAGCTCGGGCGTCCGACCGCCTCGAAGGTAAAGTCCTTCACCCTGGGCGAGGCGGCGAAGGCCTGGGGCTCCTCGAAGATCGGGATCGTGTAGGCCTGGTCAATGACGTAGGCCTGGACCTCGCCGACCAGCGCGATGCGCTTCACCGGATCGGTGGCCGCCGCGATCTCCTCGAGCAGTCCGTTCAGCTTCTCGTCGACGAAGCTCTGGACCTTCTGGCTGACGCCGCCCTTCTGCATCAGCACGTTGCGCGTCGTCGGGTAATACTGGCTGCGGATCACGTCGGGATCGGCGCGGCCGACCATGGCCGGCGCCACCGGTGTCTTGGCCGGGTCGAGATTGTCGGCGACGCGGCTGCCGGCGTCGCCCGCCAGCACGTTCAGCTTCACGCCGACCTTGGCCCATTGCTGGGCGACGAGCTGCAACGTCTCTTTGTTCTGCGGCTGCGGCGGGGATTCGTAGGCCGAGAGGATCAGTTCCTTGCCGTCCTTCTGGCGCAGGCCCTTCGGGCCCACCGTCCAGCCGGCCTCGTCGAGCAACTTCGCCGCCAGCGCCGGGTCGTAGGCGAGCTTGGCCGACTGGTCGACATAGCCCTGTGCGGTCGAGGCGATGATCGACTGGGCCTGCGGGTAGTTGGCCGAGAACAGCGTCGCCACGATCTCCTTGGCGTTGGTCGCGTGCAGCAGCGCCTTGCGGACGCGGATGTCGGAGACCAGGGCGTTGTCGGGGCGGAATACGACGGAGTTGTTCACGCCGCGCGTCGGGGCGGCGTAGATCAGGAAGCCCTTCGACTGGACCTGCTTCTCGTCATAGGCCTGGACTTGGCGGATGACATGGGCCTGGCCGGCCAGCAGCGCGCCGATGCGGACGCTGTCCTCGGGCGCCACGACGTACTTGATGCCGTCGAGGTTGGCGCGGCCCTGGTGGGCGAGCTTGGCCGGACCCCACTTGTAGTCCTTGCGGGCCTCCATCACGAGCTCGCGGCCGAGCACCTCGCTCTTCACCACGAACGGGCCGGAGCCGATGATTTTGGTGGCGTCGCCCAGCGCGTCGAACGGCAGGGCCAGCGTCTTCAGAGACACCAGGCCGGAGCCGATCACCGAGGTGCCCTGCAGGAAGCCGACCGACGGCTTGGTGAAGAAGAACTTCACCGTCAGCGGATCGATGACCTCGCTGCCCTTGTAGTTGGTGATGACCTCCGAGACCGGCTGCTTCAGCTGCTTGTTGCCGAGGCCGTAGGTATCGAAGTTCTTCGCGACGGCCGCGGCATCGAGCGGCGTGCCGTCGGAGAAGGTGACGCCCGGCCGGATCTTGAACGTGTATTCGGTGGCGTCGGCATTGACCGTCCAGCTCTCGGCGATCCAAGGTTCGATCTCGAGCGTCTTGGGATTCTGGTAGGTCAGCTTGTCGGTGATCTGGTTGAGCACGCCGCCGTTCGGGTAGAAGCCGCCGGCGGGCGGGTAGAGGTTCGTGTGGGGCTGCTGCTCCAGGTAGATCAGCGTCCCCCCCTTGGTGACGGGCGCCTGCGCCGCAGCGCCACCGGCCAGGATCGCAACGGATACGAGCGACGCCACCGTGCGCGTCAAAAACCGTCGATAGTTTGCGTTAATCACAGGAACCCCCTTCGCCTTTAGAGGCACAGGAGGAGCCATGCAGTATCTGGGCCGAGTCTCGCCGTGCGGACCGGATATATGGTCGCGTGGTTCCCGCGATTACACAGAGCAGATTGTCAAAATTTACAGCCCGGCGGAGCAGGTTTTCTCATCTGCTCCGCCGGACGAAGCATAATCACCCACCGAGCAGGGCGGCCGACGGCTGCAGCTCCTTGCGCTCGACCTTCTTCACGATCTCGGTGAGCCTGGCGTGGGTCGGCGCCTTCACGCCGATGAAGTCGCCGCGCTCGGCGATGTAGCCGTTCATGAACTCGATCTCGGTGCGGCGACCCTTGATGATGTCCTGCGCCATCGAGGGGCGCTGGATGTCGGCGCGCGGGTTGGGATTGGTGTTGGAGCCCGGCCGCAGGATGGCTTCGACCTCGTCGAGCGCGGCCGTGTCGCCCTCGGAGGCGCGGGCCAGCAGTTCGGGCTCGAACTTGCCGATCTTCTCGATGTGGTAGCCCAGCGCCTGGCCGACGCGCACCGCTTCGCCGCCCAGTTTGATCGAGAAGCGGCGCACCGCGTCGTTGCGGTCGCAGTCGATGCCGGTCATGCCGGTAGCGGCCGAGACGCCGTTCTTCATGCCGTTCTGGCAGAGCTTCGACCAGCGTTCGCCCCAGAGGTTTGTCGTGGTCTTGGCGCTGTCGATCATGCCGACCATCTCGCGTAGTTCCTCGACCCGCTTGGTGATGCGGCCATGGACCTCGCCGACGCGGAACACCGTGTGCTTGTCGCCGCCCTTGGAGACGGTGCGGCGGATCTTGCCGGCCTCGTACATGTCGACCGAGATCAGCGAGGCCACCATGCCGACCGTCTTCCCCCAGCCGACGATGCCGGCGATGCGCTCCTCGTTCAGGCAGTTCTGCAGTGAGACGACATAGCCGTCCGGCGCCAGATACTGCTTGATCAGCGCCGTCGCCCATTCGGTGTCGTAGGACTTCATCGCGACGAAGGCAATGTCGATCGGCTTCTGGCGCGACAGGGCCTCCACCTCGGTGAGATGCATGGTCTTGGCCTTGGTGACGGTGAACTTCTCCTCCGGCGTGACGCCGTCGAGCTCGAGGCCGCGCTTGCGGATGATCTCGATGTTCTCGGGCCAGAAGTCGATCAGGGTGACGTCGTGGCCCGCATGCGCCAGGTAGCCGCCGACATAGCCGCCCAGCGCACCCACGCCCACGACTGCGATTCTCTTGCCCATTTCGATCTCCCTTGAAAGCTGTTCGTTAAGGCGCGACGCGCGGCTCTCTGCGCGCGCGGTCGAGATAGCGTTCGGCGTCCTCGGCCAGCAGCAGCCGGTCGGCCATCAGGGCGGTGACGACGGCCTGAACCTTGGCGACGTAGTCGGCGCCGTCCTTGTAGCGCTCGGCGATCGACGGGCGCGGATCGCCCGCGGCTTCGCGAGCTGCCTTGTCGAGCGGCAGCGGCAGGCAGCTCCCGTCCCGATCGGCGATCTCACCGGCCGGATAGGGCGGCTTGTATTCGTTCCAGCCGGTGTAGGTGGCGAGCGGCACGGCGATGTCGGGCAGGCGGATGCCCGCGACCTCGTTGCCGTCGGCGTCGACCTTGCTGACCAACGTGCGATAGACCTTGTCCGACGGCGCGGGCTTCACCCAGTCGCCCGGCGGCGACACGGTGTTGGTGGTGCGCACGATCGCGGCGCCGGGAACGGCAGGGAAGCCGGTCTTGTCGGCCGCGACCAGCGTGCCGGCGGCCAGTGTCGGCACGCGGCTGGGCGGGGGCGCCTTGCCCGACACGACCCATTCGTCGAGCGCGACCAGCAGGGCGCGGATGGCGGGCATCGGATTGTGCGGGTTGCGCGGGTTGATGTTGGGGCCGGGATCGGTCGTCGCCCCGGCGCGGCCGCCATGCTGGGTGCCGGCGATCAAGTAGACGCGCGAGTTCTCCGGCAGGGCGATGTCCCTGGTGCCAAGCGGATCGGTGTGCAGCAGGGAGGCGCCCTTCTGCCAGTATTCGGTCGAGGTGTTGGTCTCGATCAGCAGCGGGTCGCTGCCGTCGCCGCGGAACAGCGAGCCGGTCGTGCCAGTCAGCGGATCGCTCAGCGTTGCCGCCGAGAACGGAAACTCGTTCTCCGGGAAGCCGTGATCCTCGTGCTGGGTGTTGGTGCGCGCCGGCTGGGCGAAGGGCGTGTTGAAGAACACGCGGCCGACGCCCGCGATGTGGCTCAGGATTCCATCGAACACGCGGCGTCCCTGTTCGTCGCGGTTGAAGCCTTCGGAGACGTGGTTGCGCAGGTAACGCCCGGCCTGCGAGAAGCCGATGGCCACCGCATGGGTGATGGGCCGGCCGGTGGCCTTCGCCGCGTCGGGCGCATGGCGCAGCCAGCTTACCACGTCGCGGGTGGCCGCGAATCCCAGCCCCTGGACCTTCGGGTTCTTGGCCTCGTAGTGGAATTCGTAGAGGAAGCCCGGCTTCGGCTTGGCTCCTTCGCGCAGCTTGATCGAGCGGGCGTCGACGAACGACCACTGGTTCAGCGGCAGCTCGCGCGGCTCGTCGTCGGCGCGCTCGCGCACTGTGAGGCGGGCGCGTGGCTGTTCGAGCGTGGCCGCCTCATGCGAGAGCTTGAAGGCTTCCAGCACACCGAGGCGCGTGCCCGAGACCCATTCCTCGCGAACCGTCTGCACGATCGGCTGGCCGTTGTTCGTCGCGACCGGCGCGGTGAGCGCGAGGCCCATGTTGGCGCGCGGCGCATCGGGGTCCCAGCCCGACCAGACGATCGTGTAGCCCCGCCGCAGCGGGAAGGCGTTGCCGAGATCGGCAAGCGTCTTCGGGTCGTTCACGCCCTGCGGGCCGTCGGCGATGTTGCCGAACAGCATCTTGCGGCCGCGATTGTTCACTTCGTAGAGGATGCGCCCGTTGCCGCGCGCGGCATCCTTCGGACGCAGGATGAAGACGCTGGTCGCGTACTCGACCTTGCCGGCGGCGTTGCGCGGCGCCTTGTCGATCAGGGCAATACCCCGATTGCCGGGCGCCGCCGGATCGACCTCGCCCCTGGCAACGGCAATGACGCGCTCGTAGGAGCCGGCCTCGCCGAACGGCACGCCGTCGGCGAGGGGCTCGACCTTCTCGATCTCGAAGGAGAGAAGCACTAGGCCCTGGCTTCCGCCTGGACCTCTTCAGCCGGGAAATTCAGTTCCACGCCGACGCCGTCGGGATCGTAGAGGAAGATCTGCGCCGCCCCGGTGCGCGGGACGATCTGCTCGCGGAACTTCACGTTCTTCGACTGCAGGCGCTTGCGCACGCCGGGCAGGTCGCTGGCGGCGAAGGCGATGTGGTCGAAGCGGCCGGTATCCTCGAACTTCTTCTCGGTACCGCGCACCACGATGCCCTCGCGCGGCTTGCGCTCGCCCAGCAGATGCACGGTGGCCACGCCGCCGGAATAGAGCCAGTAGCCCGGGAAGCCGAGCGGCGGACGGTCGCCGTTCTCGAGGCCGAGCACGTCGCAATAGAAGTCCTTGGTGGCTTCGAGGTTCGACGGTTCGATCGTGTAGTGCTGCAAGGGGCCCAGCGGCATGTCGGTCTCCGTAGTTTGATCAGACGAACGTGAGGTCGGCATCGGCGCCCATCATCCAGGCGCCGACGGTCTCGAAATGGGAAAGCCGGCCCTGCAGCTGCTGGGTCACGGTGTGGATGTCGCGGAAGCGGCGTTCCAGCGGGTGGTTCTCGAAGATCGCCGTGGCGCCGGCGGCATTGTAGGCGAAGTCGACGGCGTCCTTGGCCTTGTGGATGGCGTTGGTCGCGGCCATGCGGATGGTGATGCGCTGCTCGACGGTGATCGTGTTGCCGGCCGAGAGGTCCTTCCAGATGCCGGCCATCGACTGCAGCAGGAAGGCGCGGGCGGACCGGAGATTGACCTCGGCCTGCGCGAGATTGGACTGCACCACCGCATTGTCGCGGATCGGGCTCTTGAGGCCGCGCGGCACCTTGTTGCGGGCGAGGTCGAGGAAGCAGTCGAGCGCGCCGCGGGCGATGCCGCAAGCCACGCCCGCGAAGCCCACCTGGTAGCAGGTGCCGGCGCCCATCCGGTAGAGCGGGCCGCTCTCGCGGCATTCGAGCTCGAACTCGCGGGTGATCGAATGATCGGCGCGGACGAAGAAGTCGGTGAGGGCGAACTGGTCGCTGGCCGTGCCGCGCAGGCCGACCGTGTTCCAGATGTCCGTCCACTGCACGTCGCCGGTGCGCACCAGCATCGTGCGTTCCTGCTGACGGCCGTTCTCGTCGAGGCGCGGCGAGCCGTCGGCCTGGAAGATCGGGCAGTGGGCGCCCAACCACGTCGCATGGCGGCCGCCCGACGCGAAGGCCCAGATGCCGGTCACCTTGTAACCGCCCTCGCACTCCACGGCCTTGACCCTGGGCCCGGGGCCCCAAGCCAGCACCGCGCGCGGATCGTCGCCAAAGATCGAACGCGCCACCGGCAGGTCGAGATAGGCCGCCGACATGGCGCAGCCGCCGGCCTGGCTCAGGCACCAGGCGGTCGAGGCGTCGCCGCGAGCGATCGTCTCGATCACATGAAAGAACGTGACTGGGTCGGTCTCGATCCCGTCCGACGAGCGCGGCAGCAGCAGGCGGAACAGCTGCGCCTCATGGAGCTTGTCGAGCAGCGCCGGCGGCAGCCGGCGCGTCTCCTCGATCTGGTTCGAAGCCGCCTCGACGGCCGGCCGCAGGGCCTCGGCGCGCGAGACCACGGCGGGGTCGCCGGCAAGATCGGCGGCAGACAGGATCAGCGTATCCATGATCGACCTCTTCGAACGAATGTGCCTGTCAGGCGGTCGCCGGTTTCCGGTCGATCCGTGCCCTTGGTTTCCAGCCCGAACAAATAATAGACCACCCCGGCCGTCAGGAACCAGCAGCCGGATCGTTGCGAGGGGCGATCCAGTTTGCCCTTCGAAATCCGCCGCTGCATGGCAGCCCTCCCGTTTGGTAAGGAGAAGGGAACGAGGGGAGATCCATCATGCACTGGACCGATCGCCGGAAGCGTTTCCGGGCGCTGCTCGCGGGCGACCGCTGTATTCATCCGGGTTCGGTGTTCGATCCGATTTCGGCACGGATTGCGGAGGATCTGGGCTTCGAGATCGGCATGTTCGCCGGCTCGGTAGCGTCCATGACCGTGCTGGGAGCCCCCGACCTGATCGTCCTCACCTTGAGCGAGTTCGCGGGTCAGGCCTATCGCATCAACCGGGCCGGCAACCTGCCGCTCATGGTCGACGCCGACCACGGCTACGGCAACGCGCTGAACGTGCGCCGCACGGTCGAGGAGCTGGAGACCGCGGGCGTCAGCGGCCTCAGCCTCGAGGATACCGACTTGCCGACGCCGCACGGCACCACGGCGCCGCGGCTGATCTCGATCGAGGAAGGCGTCGGAAAGATGAAGGCGGCGCTGGGCGGACGGCAGGATCCCGACCTCTGCATCGCAGGACGGACCAGCGCGGTGATGATCACCAGCCTCGACGACGCGATCGCGCGCGGCCAGGCCTACGAGGCGGTGGGCGTCGATGCGCTGTTCTTCGTCGGCGTTCGCACCCGCGCCGAACTCGACGCGATCTCGGAGGCGACCACACTACCGATCATCCTGGGCGGCGTGTCGGGCGACCTGACGGATCTCGCCTATCTCAGCGCCCGCCGCGTCCGCATCGCACTGCAGGGCCACCAGCCCTTCGCGGCGGCGGTGAAGGCGACCTACGAGACGCTGAAGGCGCTGCGCGAAGGCACGCAGCCGTCGAAACTGCAGGGCGTGGCCAGCCCCGAACTGATGAAGAAGGTCACGCGCGACGCCGACTACGCGCGCTGGACGAAGGATTTCCTGGGCTGAGCAAAGCTCAGCCCATTGAGCGGCATGCTGCGGACTGGTTACAAGCCGCTAAGCTTGCGATGTCGGTAGATCAAACATCCACCTCATCCTGAGGAGGTCGCGCGGCGACCGTCTCGAAGGATGGGCAACAAGCGCTGTGCTCGTGCCCATGCTTCGAGACGCGCTCCTGTGGAGCGCTCCTCAGCATGAGGTTGGGGGCGTGAGTCCGGTTTGCTCGGGAAGCCTCTAGCCCGTCGGGACCAACGTCACGGCGACTCCGTAGGAATGGGAGTCGCCGCCCAGGATGACGCCGCGCAGCGGGCTCACGTCGGAGAAGTCGCGGCCCCAGGCCACGGCGACATGATCCTCGTGCGCGATCAGGTCGTTGGTCGGGTCGAGATGGACCCAGCCCGCCGCCTCGCCGCACCAGACGGCGACCCAGGCATGGCTCGCATCGGCGCCACGCAGGGCGATCTCCTCGCGCGAATGGATCGTGCGGATGTAGCCGGACACGTAGCCTGCCGCGAGCCCGTGCGCCCGCAGCGCCGCGATCTGGACATGCGCAAAGTCCTGGCAGACGCCGGCCTTGCCCGCGAAGACGTCACCCAGAGGCGTCGAGATGTCGGTAGCGCCCGGGTGGTACTCGAAATCGGCCTTGATCCGCGAGGTCAGTTCGCGCGCCGCCTCGAGGATCGGTCGCCCGGCGGTGAACGACTGGGCGCCGTAGTCGCGAAGCGCCTCGACGCTGGGCACCAGCGGCGAATCGTGGACGAACTCGCTCGCTTCCACCGGCACGGGAAAGCCGTCTCCGGACAGCGCGGTGCGGATGTCTTCCCAGGCCGGAGTCGACGCGGCGGGCGGCGGTTCCGGGAAGCTCACCTCGACTTCGGCCCGGACCTCGATGTCGAAGCGGGTGTGGGGCTTGTCGATCCGGTAGATGTCGATGAGGTTGCCGAAGTGGTCGACATGCTGGACGGCAAGGGCGGGCAGCGGGCTCGTCACGATGCCGATGGCGCTGACCTTCTGGCCGGGAAAGTCGCGGGCGCGCAGGTGGGCGATATGGTGCGCCGAATCGACCGTGCTGGCGTACGTGTAGGTCGTGCGGTGCGAGAGCAGGTAGTGCACGGCGGTCCTCCGCTCAGCTGCCCGACGAGCCCACGGCCTGCGCCGCCGGCACGTGGGAGAAATAGGCGCGGGTAATCGCCTCGGACAGCCGGTCGAGATGCTGCTCGGTGTCGGAGGCGACGTCGCGCAGCATGGCGAGCGCCAGCCCCTCGTGGCGCCACGCCTGTTCGTCGCCGCCGAACTGGCGGACCACCGCTTCCAGGTCGACCTCCAGCGACGCGGGCGGAGCGGCGACCCGCACGCCCGAGGCGCGCGCGAGATAGTCGAGATGGCCGCTTATGGCGCGCAGCTGGAAAACCAGTCCGCGCGGGTTGGCGTCGTCGAGGATGACGAGATCGAGCACCGGCGCGGGCTGGAGCTGGCCGAGATAGCGGGTGCGGTAGGTGATCGTGCTGTCGCACAGTTCGAGCGCGAGGCGCATCGAGGCGTCCCAGTCGATCGGCGACAGGGTGAAGGGCCCGAGCGCGCCGGTGAGCACGTGCAACGCCCGTTCGAGCCGGCGGCCGAGATCGAGGAAGCGCCAGCCGGTGCCACGCGTCATGTTCTCCTGCGCGAGACCGGAGAGCGTGGCGACGAAGCGCACGATCTCGTCGAGCGCGGCGAGAAGGGGGTCGAGATTGCCGCGCGCCGCCAGCAGGCGCTTGCGCACCTCGATCATCTCGGGGCCGGCGGCCGTGGTCATGTCGACGGAGAAGCGGTCGCGCATCGTGGCGGTCAGCCGCTGGATGCCGTCGAGCACGGTGGCGAGGCCGCGATCGTCGGCGGCGACGGCCGCCAGCCCCTGCTGGAACAGCGCGCTTTCCGGCGGCGCGAGGGCCGACGAGTGATCCATCAGATTGGTCTGGTCGAGCAGGCGGCCGAGCAGCCTGAGCTCGACCGCGTCGCGCGGGCCCACGGCGCCCTGCGCCACCCGCGCCGCGGCGGTGCGCAACATGCGCGCATCGTTGTCGAGGCGTTCGATATAGCGGCCGAGCCAGAAGAGATTGTCGGCGACGCGGCTCTGCAGGTCCGCGCTGCTGCGTTCCACGGCCAGCTGGTGAAAGCGCCGGGTGGTCGGAAGCTGCACGTCGGCGGCGTCCTCGGCCAGCACCCAGACGTCCTTCAGCGTGCCGTGCAGGCGGCCCAGCGAGCGCAGGGCGGTGTCGCCATCGGGTTCGCGCGCGATTCCCCCGGGCAGAACGTGATAGGTGTCATGATCGGCCACCACGAAGGCGCGCAGCACGACGGCCGACGGCACCAGAGACTCGCCGTCCCATTTGGGCGTGAGCGACGGCGTCATGGGATACTGTGCGACGAACTGGCCGGGCTGGGCGCGGATGCGCTCGACCAGCGCCTTGCGCTCCGCGGCCTCCAGCATGCCCACGACGATGGGCTCGCGATCCTGGCCGAGGCAGGGACGCACGATCATGAGATCGAGATTGGCCAGCGCGAAGCTGAGCGCTGTCGGCTCGCCCAGCCACCAGACATCGAGCGACGGCAGCTCCAGCTTCTCGCCCAGCAGCCGTTCGCCCAGCCGTTCGAGAAACGGCATCATGGCGGGCGTCTCGACCACGCCCGAGCCCAGCGCATTGGCGAGCGCGATCTTGCCGCTGCGCGTGGCTTCCACCAGGCCGGTGACGCCCAGCGCGGAATCGGCGCGCATCTCCAGCGGATCGGCAAAGGCGCTATCGAGGCGCCGCAGCAGCACGTGGACGGGCCGCAGGCCCGCCAGCGTCTTGATCGAGACCTGGCCGTCGCGCGCGACCATGTCGCCGCCTTCGACCAGCGGCACGCCCAGCACGCGCGAGAGATAGACGTGCTCGAAATAGGTGGCGGACAGCGAGCCCGGCGTCAGCACCGCCATGTTGGGCTGCGTCACGGCGGCCGGTGCGAGCGAACGCAGCGATTCGTGCCAGCGGTCGACGAAGGGCCGCAGATGGCGGACCGGGATGGAGCGGAAGGCTTCCGGCAGGCTGCGCGCCAGCACGCGACGCATTTCGAGCGCGTAGCCCGCGCCCGCGGGTAGCTCGGTGTGATCGGCGAGCACATGCCAGCGTCCGTTGCTGAGGCGCACGAGATCGACGGCGTAGTGGCCGAGATGCTGCTGCGGCGCCACGCCGTCGGTGACCCGCGCCGGACGATGGAAGTGCCGGTTGGCATGCACCAGCATCGGTGGCAGCAGATGCTCCTTCATCAGCGTCTGCGGCCCGTAGATGTCGGCCAGCACTTTGTCGAGCAGTCGCGCGCGCTGGATCAGGCCGGATTCGATGTGGGCCCATTCGTCGGGCGCAATGACGAGCGGCAGCGGATCGAACGTCCAGCGCGCCGAGCCGCGATCGTCCAGCAGGTTGACCGTGGCGCCGGACTCCTCGAGCTGGCGGCGCGCGCTCTCGACGCGCTCGCCCAACCCGCCGGGCAGCGAGCGGATGACGCTCAGAATGCCTTGCCAGTGGTAGCGGATCGACTTCTGGCCGGTGACCAGTTCATCGTATGCGCTTGCCGGCGAGGAGGAGAGGCCGCGCAACGATTCCATGGGCCCGAATGAATGTGAAAGAAGGGTTGTTGGACTGCCTGTGAGGCGGGCGAACTATAGGGCCTATGCCCGCCGCAGGTCGAGCGTCAGCGGATGCTCCGGATTGGCCAGCGGCCGCGGTTCCGGCGACGTTCCGCCGGTATGTCCGATGGCGAAGAAGCGGGCGCGCCTGCGAGCCTCGGCCTCGTTGGCGTTCACCGGCACGCGGTCGTAGTTGCGGCCGCCCGGATGGGCAACGTGATAGGTGCAGCCGCCGATCGACCGGCCGCTCCAGGTATCGTGAATGTCGAAAGTGAGCGGCGCGTGCACGCCGATGGTCGGATGCAGCGAGTTCGCTGCCTGCCACGCGCGATAACGCACGCCGGCGACATACTCGCCGGCCGTGCCGGTGGCGCGCAGCGGCAGCTTCCAGCCGTTGCAGGCGATGACGTGCCGCTGGTCGTTGAGGCCCGCGACCTTGACCTGGAGGCGCTCGACGGTGGAGTCGACATAACGCACCGTGCCGCCGCCGCCGGGTTCCTCGCCCAGCACGTGCCAAGGCTCCAGCGCATGCCGCAGCTCGAGTTCGAGGCCGCGCTGCGCCACTTCGCCGAGCCGCGGGAAGCGGAACTCGAAATGCGGCGCGAACCATTCCGGCGCGAAGCCGTATCCCGCCTCGCGGAGATCGGAGAGGACGTCGTTGAAGTCCTGCCACACGAAATGCGGCAGCATGAAATCGTCGTGCAGGCGGGTGCCCCAGCGGCTGAGCGGCCGTTCGTAGGGCCGGTCCCAGAACTTGGCCACTAGGCCGCGCAGCAGCGCCTGCTGCGCCACGCTCATGCGCCAGTGCGGCGGCATCTCGAAGGCGCGCAGCTCCAGCAGGCCGCGGCGGCCGGCCGCCGAATCGGGCGTGAACAGCTTGTCGATGCAGAACTCGGTGCGGTGCGCGTTGCCGGTCGCGTCGACCAGCAGGTTGCGGAACACGCGGTCGACCAGCCAGGGCGGAGTCTGCCGCCCCGGCGCGATCTGCCTGAAGGCGATTTCCAGCTCGTGCAGCGCATCGTTGCGCGCTTCGTCGACCCTCGGATGCTGGCTGGTCGGGCCGATGAACAGGCCCGAGAAGAGATACGAGAGCGATGGATGGTTCAGCCAGTAGCCCAGCAGGCTCTTCAGCAGGTCGGGCCGCCGCAGCATCGGCGAGTCGGCGGCCGACGGACCGCCCAACACGAAGTGGTTGCCGCCGCCGGTGCCGGTGTGGCGCCCGTCGATCATGAACTTCTGCGCGCCGAGCCGTGTCGTGCGCGCTTCCTCGTAGACGATCTCCGTGCGCTCCACGAGATCGGTCCAGTTGGCCGAGGGATGAATGTTCACCTCGATCACGCCGGGATCGGGCGTGACGCTGAAATTGAGAACCCGCGGATCGTTGGGCGGCGTATAGCCTTCGAGGAAAATCGGCTGGCCGAGTTCCTCGGCGGTGTCCTCGAGCGCTGTCACGAGGTCGAGATAGTCCTCCATCCGCTCGGTCGGCGGCATGAAGACGTGGAGATGGCCGTCGCGCGGCTCGAAGGCCATCGCGGTGCGGACGATCCCGGCAGCCGACGAGCCGATCGCGGGCCCCAGCCCCTGGTCCGGCGCCAGCGCCCGCCGCCAGGCTTCACGGCGTGCCTCGGCATCGCCGGGGGCTTCCGCAAGGCCCGGCTCCTGACGGCGCAGGACCGGCGCGCGCCGGAAGGCGTCGAGCGGCGGCAGGTCGGGATGCGGCGCCATCGGATCGGGCTGGACGATGAAGTCGGTGTCGCCGGGTGCCGCCCAGGGCAGCGAATCGAGCGGCAGCCGGTAGCCGATCGGCGAATCGCCGGGGATCAGGTAGCACTTCTCGCTGCGCAGGAACCAGGGACCGCTCTTCCAGCGGCTCGCGTGGCCGTGTCCGTTGCTGCGGCCGTTGTAATCGCGCATCACCGGCAGCACGTAGCCGACCGAGCTTTCGAGACCCTTCTCGAAGACTCGCGCCAGGCGCTCGCGCTCCAGAGGGTCCTTCACCTTGGCTTCGTCGACCACGATGTTGCTGGGCAGGCGCCGTTCGCGCCACAGGTAGTACCAGGTGTCCTCGTAGGCCGGGAAAAGATAGTCGGGATCGAGCTGCAGGCGCTGCGCGAAGGCGAGCGCAAAGCGGTGCGCCGCCTCGACGTTCGCGCCGACCGGCTTCGATTCGAGCGCATAGAGCTGCTGGTTGCGCCAGATCGGCTCGCCGTCCTTGCGCCAGTAGCAGCCCAGCGCCCAGCGCGGCAGTTGTTCGCCGGGATACCATTTGCCCTGGCCGAAATGCAGCAGCGGTCCGGTCGCGAAGCGGTGTGCGAGCTTGCGGAACAGAACGCCCGCCAGCCGCCGCTTCTCGGGGCCCAGCGCCAGCGTGTTCCATTCCGGCCCGTCCATGTCGTCGACCGACACGAAGGTCGGCTCGCCGCCCATGGTGAGGCGCACGTCGTGCTTGCCGATGTCGCGCTCGATCGCCTCGCCGACCTTGAGCAGGGTGGCCCACTGTTCCTCGGTGTAGGGCTTGGTGGTGCGCGGGGTCTCGCGCACGCGCGACACCGTCATGGAATGCTCGAACTCGACCTCGGCCTTTTCCAGCGCCCCTTCGATCGGCGCGGCGCTCGACGGTTCGGGCGTGCAGGCCAGCGGAATGTGGCCTTCGCCGGTGAGCAATCCCGAGGTCGGGTCGAGGCCGATCCAGCCGGCGCCCGGCAGGTAGACCTCGCACCAGGCGTGGAGATCGGTGAAATCGTGCGTCGGGCCTTCCGGCCCGTCGAGCGGCTTCTCGTCGGCGACGAGCTGGATCAGGTAGCCCGAGGCGAAGCGCGCGGCGAACCCGAGATGGCGCAGGATCATCACCAGCAGCCAGCCGGTGTCGCGACACGAGCCTTTGGCGCGCACCAGCGTTTCCTCGCAGCTCTGCACGCCGGGCTCCAGCCGGACGATGTAGCCGATCTCCTGCTGCAGCCGGGCATTCAGGCCGACCACGAAGTCGATGGTGCGCTGCTTCTTGCGGTCGACCTTGGCCAGCCAGGCGGTCAGCCTCGGGCCCAGCGGTTCCAGCTTGCGGAACGGCGCGATCTCCTCGGCCAGCGAGGCGTCGTAGGCAAACGGCCAGGTCTCGGCCGAGGGCTCCAGGAAGAAGTCGAACGGGTTGATGACCGACATGTCGGCCACCAGGTCGACCGTAACCTCGAACCGGTCGGTCTTCTCGGGAAACACCAGCCGGGCGAGGTGATTGCCCTGCGGATCCTGCTGCCAGTTGATGAAATGCTGGGCGGGCGTGATCTTCAGGGAATAGGACAGGACCGGCGTCCGGCTGTGCGGCGCCGGCCGCAGACGCACGATCTGCGGTCCCAGTTCGATGGGACGGTCGTACCGGTAGGTCGTCCTATGATGCAGCGCGACGTGGATGCTCATGACGGCCTGCTGTTTCGCTCCGAGACAGACTAAGCAAGTGACATGCCACTAAGCAAGGAAGTGGCGCTATGCTTCTGTCATGATCCTTTTCTGACGCGAGACAAATTGCAGGGCAGGGCGTTCATGACCAACTATTTCGATCTTACGGGCAAGGTCGCCCTCGTCACCGGCGGCAGCCGCGGGCTCGGTTACCAGATGGTGAAGACCTTCGCCGCCCACGGGGCCGACGTCTTCATCACCAGCCGCAAGATCGAGACCTGCGATAAGGTGGCGGCCGAGGTGCGGGCGATGGGCCGCAAGGCCGCGACCTATGCCTGCAACGTCGCCAACTGGCAGGAACTCGACGGCCTGGTCGACGCGGCCTACGCCACCTTCGGCAAGGTCGACATCCTGGTGAACAATGCCGGCTCCTCGCCGCTGGCGCCCTCGTCGCTCGAAACCTCCGAACAGTTGTTCGACCGCATCGTGGCGCTGAACTTCAAGGCGCCGTTCCGGCTGATGTCGCTGGTCGGCAGCCGCATGGCGGCGGGCGAGGGCGGCTCGATCATCAACGTCTCCAGCGCCGGCGCGCTCCGGCCGCGGCCGCAGATCGCGCCCTATGCCGGCGCCAAGTCGGCGCTCAACGCACTCACCGAGGCCTTCGCCTTCGAATACGCGCCCAAGGTGCGGGTCAACACCATTTCGCCCGGCCGCTTCCTCACCGACGTTTCCAAGGCGTGGCCGGACGAGCACAAGGCCAACCCGACGGCGGCGCTGAAGCGCAGCGGCCAGCCGGAAGAAATCGTGACCGCCGCGCTCTATCTCGCGTCGGGCCGGTCGAGCTTCACCACCGGATCGCTGGTCCGGGTCGACGGAGGAATAGCCTGATGAAAATGAAAGCCGGCGTTCTCACCACCTGCGGTGCGCCCCGCCCCTTCGCGAAGTCCAAGCCCATCCACGTCGTCGAGGTCGATCTCGATCCGCCGGGCGAGGGTGAAGTTTCGGTCAAGGTCGGCGGCGGTGGCCTCTGCCACTCCGACCTGTCGCTGATCAACGGCGACCGGCCGCGCCCGGTGCCGATCGTGCTGGGCCACGAAGGCTCCGGCGAGATCGTCGAGGTCGGCGCGGGCGTGCACGACGTGAAGGTCGGCGATCATGTCTGCTTCACCTTCAACGTGAGCTGCGGCCGCTGCCGGCGTTGCCTGGAAGGCCGTCCCTACATCTGCGAGCGCTCGATCAGCCCGCGCGCGGCGGGCCAGCTCCTGTCCGGCCATCACCGCCTGCACATGGACGGCAAGCCGGTGAACCATCATTCCGGTGTCTCGTGCTACGCCGAGTATGCCGTGGTCGACCGCGGCTCGATCGTGGTGATCGACCGCAGCCTGCCGCTCGACGTCGCGGCGCTGTTCGGTTGCGCCGTCGTGACGGGTGTCGGCGCGGTGGTGAACACCGGCAAGATCGAGCCCGGTAGCTCGGTGGCGATCGTCGGCTTGGGCGGCGTCGGCCTCAGCGGCCTGATGGGCGCGGTTCTGGCCGGCGCCGGTCGCATCGTGGCCATCGACCTCTCCGACGAGAAGCTAGGCCTCGCCCGCCAGCTCGGCGCGACCGACACGGTGAACGCCAAGGACGTCGATCACGTGACCCAGGTGCGCGACCTCACCAACGGCGGCGTCGACTATGCTTTCGATCTCGCCGGCACCATCAAGGCGATGGAGACCGCCTATCTCGTGACGCGCTGGGGCGGCACGACCGTGACGGCTGGCCTGTCGCCCATCCAGGCCGATTTCTCGTTCAAGCAGAGCGGTCTCGTGAGCGAGGAGAAGACGATCAAGGGCTCCTACATGGGAAGTTGCGTGCCGGTGCGGGACATCCCGCGCTTCATCGCGCTCTACCAGCAGGGCAAGCTGCCGGTCGACCGCATGGTCAGCCAGCGCATCGGCTTCGACCAGTTGAACGAAGGCTTCGACCGGCTGCAGGACGTCGCCACGGTGCGGCAGGTGCTGGTGCCGCACGGGTAGGCGCCAGCCGGTGGCGTCTCTCAATTGGGGGCGGTGGGGCGACGTGTTATAATTTGCGTCATGGCCCAGTTCGTCCCCCCGCCATCGGACAAGCTCGATGCGCTGTGCCGGCGCTGGAAGATCCGCGAGCTGACGCTGTTCGGCTCGCAGGCGCGTGGGGATACCCGGCCGGACAGCGATGTCGATTTGCTGGTCGAGTATGCCCCCGATGCCGACTGGAGTTTGCTCGATGTTGCGCGCCTGCATCGGGAACTGGCCGAATTGTTCGGTCGACCGGTGGACCTGGTGCGCGAGCGTAACGTGACCAATCCCTACAGGCTCGCCACGATCCGGCGCGACCGGCGACCGCTCTATGCCGCCTGAAATCGAAGACCGGGCATCGCTCTATGATATGCCGCTCCCCGAATGACCTGAACGTCAATCTGCCGATGCCTATCACGATCGCCGTCGAAACGCCTTTGCAGGACGAGGTCCGCGCGCTGATCGCGGAACTGAATGCCGTGCTGCTCGAACTGACGCCGCCCGAGCACTGCCATCATCTCACGGTCGAGCAGATGGCCGATGCCGACACCACCGTGTTCATCGCCCGCGACGACGGCGCGGCCGTCGGCTGCGGGGCGCTGAAGCGGCACGCCGGCGGGATCGGCGAAGTGAAGCGCATGTACACGCGGCCGAGCCATCGCGGCCGCAAGATCGGCGAGCAGATCGTGGCGCGCATCGAGGCGACGGCGCGCTCGGAAGGGCTGACGCGGCTGGTGCTGGAAACCGGCGACCGTCACCACGCCGCCTGGAAGGTCTACGAGAATGCGGGCTTCAGGCGCTGCGGGCCAGTGCTCGACTATGCCGACGTGAAGTGGTCGGTCTTCTACGACAAGCCCCTCGCGGGTTGATCGCGCCTCAGGTGGCCAGTTCGTAGACCTTGTCGAGATCGGCGTCGTCGTAGGCGTATTCGGTCGAGCAGAACTCGCACTTCACCGCGACGCGACCCGTCTTGTCGCGCAGATCGCCCAGTTCCTCGCGCCGGATCGACAGCAGCACGCGGTCGATACGCTCGCGGCTGCAGCGGCAGCGCGCGGCGAAGGGGCGACGCTCGAAGACGCGCGGCCGATCCTCGTGGAACAGGCGGTGCAGCAGGGTCGTGCCGGGCAGCGCCGGGTCGAGCATTTCCTTCTCGGTAGCCGAGGCCATCAGGATCACCGCCTTGCGCCAGTCGTCCTCGCGCTGCTCGGTATCGACGTCGAGGCGGCCGGCATCGAACTCGGGCATCTGCTGCACCATCAGCGAGGCAGCATGCCAGCGATGACCCTCCGCAGTATCGCTGCGGCGGGCGGTGATCTTGATGCCGGTGGGAAGCTGCTCGGACTGGCGGAAATAGGTGTGCGCGCAGTCGGCCAGCGTCGCGCCCTCGAGCGGGACCACGCCCTGGTATCGTTCGGTGTGCTGGCCCTGGTCGACCGTAAAGGTGAGGCGGCCCTGTCCGAACAGCTTCGGCACGTAGCCGTCCGGCGCGTCCTCCTTGCCGCTGCCCAGGGCGATGGCCAGCTTCCAGGAATCGAACTGGGCATAGCCGCGCAGGGCGCCATCGCTGGTGAGGTCGGTGACCAGCAGGCGGATCGGCCCGTCGCCGCTGATCTGCAGCGTGAAGATGCCGTCGTACTTCAGCGACGTGGCGAGCGTGGCGCACAGCACCATCGACTCTGCCAGCGGTCGGGCCACGGCGAGCGGATAGCCGTGGCGCTCGATCACCTCGTCGAGGGCGGGGCCCAGTCGGACCAGCCGCCCGCGCACGCCGAGCGCGTCCAGCTGGAAGGGAAGGACGCGGTCCCAGTCGTCGGAACTCATGCTCCCGCCCCCGTCTTGCGGGGGAGGGACGGGGAGGGGGGAAGCGACGCGACGAGAAGCGATGGAGAGACGATCATGCCGGGGCTTGCCCCCACCCTAACCCTCCCCCGTATGACGGGAGAGGGAATTTGAAGTTAGGACAAGCACCAGGCCAGGATGCTCTTCTGCGCGTGCAGGCGGTTCTCGGCCTCGTCGAACACGACCGACTGCGGACCGTCGATCACCGCGGCGGTCACTTCCTCACCGCGATGCGCGGGCAGGCAGTGCATGAAGATCGCGTCCTTCTTGGCCTGCTTCATCAGGTGCTCGTCGACCTGATAGGAGCGCAGCAGGTTGTGCCGTCGCGCGGCGCTGGGGCTGTCGGGATCCTCGTCGCCCATCGACACCCAGGTGTCGGTGACGACGCAGTCGGCGCCCTTCACCATCGATTCGGGATCGTGGCCGATCGAGATGCGGCCCTTCGACTTCTCCGCCCACTGGACCACGTCTGCCGGCGGCTTCAGTTCGGTCGGGCAGGCGATGCGCAGTTCGAAGTCGAACTGCACGGCCGCGTGGATCCACGACGTCGCCATGTTGTTGCCGTCGCCCGACCAGACGACCGACTTGCCCCGGATCGGGCCGCGATGTTCCTCGTAGGTCATCACGTCGGCCATCAGCTGGCAGGGATGGGTCTTGTCGGTGAGGCCGTTGATCACCGGCACGGTCGCGTACTTCGCCATCTCGAGGAGCTTCTCCTCGACGGTGGTGCGCATCATGATGATGTCGACGTAGCGGCTGAGCACGCGCGCGGTGTCGGCGATGGTCTCGCCGCGGCCGAGCTGGGTATCGGTGCGGCCCAGCATGATGGTCTGGCCGCCGAGTTCGCGCATGCCGACCTCGAACGACACGCGGGTGCGTGTCGAGGGCTTCTCGAAGATCATGGCGAGCGTCTTGCCGGTGAGCGGCTTGTCGTGCTCCCCGTTGCTGCGCGCCTTCTTCATCGCCTTGCCGTGATCGAGGATCTGGCGAAGCGTCTTGGGATCGACCTGGTCGAGGTCGAGGAAGTGCCTGGGCGTGGTCATGGCAACCTACCCGGCGGCCTTGGACGCAGCCTCGAACGACTGGGCGGCCTGCTCGAGGATGGCGATACCCTCGTCGAGTGCGGCCTTGTCGGCGATCAGGGCCGGGAAGATGCGCACGACGTTCTCGCCGGCCGGCGGGACCAGAAGGCCCAGCGACTGCAGCTTGTTCACCATGTCGCCCACGGGGACCGAGGGGGCGCACTGAAGGCCCTGCAGGAAGCCCATGCCGCGCTGCTCGACGAACACCGTGGGGTGCTTCTGGCAGAGCGCCTCGAGCTTGCCCTTCAGGTACTCACCGCGCTCGCGCACGCCGTCGATGAAGCCCTTCTCGAGCAGGACGTCGAGCACCGCGTTGGCCACGCCGGTGGCCAGCGGATTGCCGCCATAGGTCGAGCCGTGCGTGCCGGGGACCATGCCGACCGCCGCCTTCTCGGTCGCCATGAAGGCACCGATCGGGAAGCCGCCGCCCATGCCCTTGGCGATCGCCGCGACGTCGGGCTTCACGCCCGACCAGTCGTAGCCCCACATCTTGCCGGTGCGGCCGAAACCCGTGTGGATCTCGTCGTAGAACAGCAGAAGGCCGAACTCGTCGCAGATCGAGCGCAGGTCCTTGAGGAACTGCGGGGTGGTGGCGCGGATGCCGCCTTCGCCCTGGATCGGCTCGACCAGGATGCCCGCCGTCTCGTCGTCCACCATGTCGCGCACGACGTTGGTGTTGTTGAGCGGCGCGTGGCGATAGCCGGGCGCCGGCGGGCCGAAGCCTTCGAGATACTTCTCGTTGCCGGTGGCGGCGAGCGCGTTCAGCAGGCGGCCGTGGAACGCCGCCTGGAAGGCGATGATCTTGTACCGCTGGGGCTGGCCGTTCATGAACTGATACTTGCGGATCAGCTTGATGCCGCCCTCGATGGCTTCCGCGCCGGAATTGCAGAAGAACATCGTGTCGGCGAACGAATTCTCGACCAGCCGCTTCGCCAGCTTCTCGCCGTTGCCGACCCGGAACAGGTTCGACGTGTGCCAGAGCTTCGAGCCCTGCTCGGTCAGCGCCTTGACCAGATGCGGATGGCAATGGCCCAGTGCGTTCACGGCGATGCCGGAGGTAAAGTCCAAGTAACGTCGGCCGTCCACCGCGTAGAGATAGTTGCCCTCTCCGCGTTCGAACACGACGTCCTTGCGACCGTACGTCGGCATAACAGCCGTAATCACAGTGAGCCTCCTCCAAAAACCAAAACCCCCCGCCGTTGCGACGTTTCCGGAATGGAAATGCCGGCTTTTAGCGAGGGCCGGGCACTATCTTACCGGGGTTCGGGTGTGTCAACTTGGGGCGGCCGGCCCGGAAGCACACACCTTGAGGGGTTTTTACCCCTCTGCTACGACACCCGCCTTCCGATGAAATTGCTGCCCACCCGCAATTCCACGCTCGCCTTGCACCGCGCCGGCTTCGCCTCCGTGCCCGCGATGCTCGACTATGCGGCGGAGGGCGAGACCGGGGTGACCTTTTATAATGCCAAGGGCGAGCAGCTCTCGGCCTTGGCGTGGCGCGAGATCCGCGACCGGGCGCACGTCGCCGCGCGCAAGCTGATCGGCGCGGGGTTCGCGCGCGGCGAGCGCATCCTGATCACGGCCGATACCTGGCCGGGCTTCTTCGAGGCCTTCTTCGGCGCCCAGTATGCCGGGCTGCTGCCCGTGCCGGTCTCCATTCCGGTCGGAATCGGCGGCAAGGACGCCTATCTCGACCAGCTTCGCCGTCAGTTCGCCGCGTCCGGGGCCGTCGCCGCGGTCGGCCTCGACGATCTGGCGGGCTATCTGGCCGACGCCGCCGACGAGTTCCCGGCGGTGCGCCTCCATGGCGGCATGGACGTGCTCCATTCCCTGCCCGAGAAGCCGGTCGACCTGCGGCCGCTCGGCGCCGACGATCTCTGCTACATCCAGTTCTCCTCGGGCAGCACCCGCCATCCGCACGGCGTGCAGATCACCCAGCGCGCCCTGATGGCCAATCTCGCCGGCATGGTCGGACCGGCCGGGCTCGGCGTCGTCGAAGGCGACCGCGCGGTGAGCTGGCTGCCGCTCTATCACGACATGGGCCTGATCGGCTTCCTGATGGCGCCGCTGTCGACCCAGATCTCCATCGACTATCTGACGCCGCGCGACTTCGCGCGCCGGCCGATGCAGTGGCTGAACCTGATCTCGCGCAACCGCGGCACGATCTCCTACAGCCCCAGTTTCGGCTACGATCTCGCGGTCCGACGTGGTGCGGCCCAGGTGCCGCCCGACCTCGACCTCAGCAGCTGGCGGCACGCCGGCATCGGCGGCGACATGGTGCGGGCCGACGTGCTGGAGCGCTTCGCCGCGACGTTCGAGCCTTTCGGCTTCAATCGCAAGGCGTTCATCCCGAGCTACGGCATGGCCGAGGTCTGTCTCGCCATCACCTTCTGTCCGCACGATACGGGCGTGCGCACCGACACTGTCGAGCGCACGGCGCTGGCCGAGGCGCAGCGCGCGGTGCCGGCGGCCGATCCGGCCGACGATCACAAGGCGCGCCGTTTCGTGATCTGCGGCCGGGTCCTGCCGGGCCACAGGCTCGAAGTGCGCGATTCCGAGGGCAGCGTGCTGCCCGACCGCGCGGTGGGCCGGATCTTCGTGTCGGGGCCCAGCATCATGCCGGGCTATTTCGGCGAACCCGAAGCCAGCCGCGAGGTTCTGTCCGACGGTTGGCTCGATACCGGCGACCTCGGCTACATGCTGGACGGCGAGATCGTCGTTACCGGCCGCGCCAAGGACCTGATCATCGTCAACGGCCGCAACGTCTGGCCGCAGGACATCGAATGGGCGATCGAGGCCCGGCGCGTGGTGAAGAACGGCGACGCGGCGGCCTTCTCGATCGATACCGGCGAGGGCGAGCGCGTGGTCGTGGCCGTGCTGGCGCGTGTCTCGGGCGACGAGGCGCGGGCCACCCTGGCGCGCGACGTGGCGGGTGCGGTGCGCGAGGCGATCGCAGTCGACTGCGACGTGGCGCTGGTGCCGCCGACCCTCGGCCTGCCCACGACTTCGTCCGGCAAGCTGTCGCGCGCCCGGACCAAGGCCAACTATCTCGCCGGCCTCTACGCGCCGAAGCCTGCGGCGGCCTGACCTCGCGCCATGGGCAAGCTGGTCGCCGTCACCGGGGCCACCGGCTTCGTCGGACGTCATCTCGTCGCCGCTCTCGGCCGTCGCGGCTGGCGGCTGCGGATCCTGGTCCGCCGCTGGAGTCCGCTGCCGTCGCTGGCCGGCGTCGATGCCGACCTCGTTCTGGGCGATCTCTCCTCCGAGGCGGCACTTCGGGAGCTCGTTCAGGGAGCCGACGCGGTGGTTCATGCCGCCGGATTGATCAAGGCCAAACGGGAGGCAGATTTCCTGCCGGTGAACCGGGACAGCGCCGCTCTGCTATCGGCCCTGGCGCCGGATGCGCACCTGGTCCTGCTCTCGTCCCTGGCCGCGCGCGAGCCCCAGCTTTCTGCCTATGGTGCGAGCAAGCGCGCCGGCGAGGCCGTCGTCGCGACCCGCAGCGGACCCTGGGCGATCGTCCGCGCGCCGGCGGTCTATGGGCCGGGCGACCGGGAGACCCTGGCCTATTTCCGAGCGATAACGTCGGGTATTGCGCCTCAGCCCCGCCTGCCGTCGGCCCGCCTGTCGCTGATCCATGTTGCCGACCTGGCCGAGGCGCTGGCGCTGACCGTGGAGCGGCCACCTCCCGGCGGCACCTACGAGGTCGACGATGGCCGGGCCTACACCTACGCCGACATGGCCGCGGCGGCCGGCGAAGCGCTGGGCCGCCGGCCGTGGCGGGTTTCCGTGCCGCGGGGTGTCATGGCCTGTGTCGCGGGCTGGAACGAACTGCGGCAGACCCTGGGGGCCGGGCCCCAGATCCTGACCCGGGGGAAGTTGAACGAGATCTTCCACCCGGACTGGTCGGTCCGCGACCGGGGACTGGCTGCAGCGATTGGCCTCCAGCCCCGTTATGACCTGACGTCCGGCTTCCGCGACACGATCTTGTGGTATCGCGCGAAGCACTGGCTATAGGACGTGTGAAACACGGCGTAACAATTTGTCATTTCACTAGGAATCGGTGTTTCTGGCACAACGTGGCCGCCCACCCCCGGGCCTTGGAGAGCGTTTTGCGCACTGCCCATCAAATGATCGTCGAAACAGACGGCATGACCGAGACCCTCGAACGCACCCGCGTCAGCGGCCAGTCGCGGGGTGAAGTCATTCGCGAAATCTGCCGTCACCTGGCGCCCTTCCAGACCGGCGAGCGCCCGATCACGGGCGACACGGTGATCGCCAAGGACCTGACCATCGACTCGCTCGCCATCATGGACATGGTGATGGAGCTCGAGGATCATTTCGACATCTCGATTCCCATGAACGTCGTGGCCGAGATCCATACCGTCGACCAGCTCGCCGACACCATCCAGAAGCTCTGCGCCCGGCGTTAGCCATGGGGCTGTTCGATCGCTTTGAGGGCCTCCTCGAGGCCTATCGCGACGTTCGGACGACAGGATACGATCCCTTCCAGATCCGCATGGAGCGGGTCCTGTCGCCGACCGAAGCGATCATCAACGGTCGCAAGACGTTGCTGGTCGGTACCAACAACTATTTCGGCCTGACCTTCGATCCGAGCTGCATGGAAGCGGCCATTGAGGCGATTCGCGCCGAGGGCACCGGCACGACCGGCTCGCGCATCGCCAACGGCAGCTACACGGAGCACGTGGCGCTCGAGCAGGAGATCGCCGAGTTCTACGGCAAGAAGCATTGCATGGTCTTCACGACCGGCTATCAGGCCAATCTCGGCCTGATCTCGACCCTGGCGGGCGAGGGCGACCAGCTTCTGATCGACGCCGACAGCCATGCCTCGATCTACGACGCCTGCAAGATGACGCAGGCCGAGGTCGTGCGCTTCAAGCACAACGACCCGTCGAGCCTGGAGGCGCGCCTGCGCCGGCTGGGCGACCGTCCCGGCAACCGGGTGGTCGTGCTGGAAGGCATCTATTCGATGCTGGGCGACAGCGCGCCGCTGCGTGAGTTCATCGACGTCTGCAAGAAGTACAAGGCCTACGTGATCGTCGACGAGGCCCATTCGCTGGGCGCGCTGGGCGACAATGGCCGCGGCCTCTGCGAGTCGACCGGCGTGATCGACGACTGCCATTTCATCGTCGGCACCTTCTCCAAGACGCTGGGTGCCATCGGCGGCTACTGTGTCTCGGACGATCCGGACTTCGACATCCTGCGCGTGACGGTGCGCTCCTACATGTTCACGGCGTCGTTGCCGCCGTCGATCGTGGCCTCGGTGCGTCAGGCGCTGAAAGTCGTGAAGGCCAAGCCCGAGCTGCGCACGCAGCTCTGGTCGAACGTGGCGACGCTGTACGAAGGCCTCGCCGCCAAGGGCTTCAAGCTCGGTCCCGAGCATGGTCCGGTTGTCGGCGTCCACTTGCCGGACCGCATGATCGCCATCGGTTTCTGGCGCGCCATGCTCGATGCCGGCATCTACGTGAACGTCGCCGTGCCGCCCGCGACGCCCAACGGCGTCTCGCTGCTGCGCTGCTCGGTCTGCGCGGTCCACACGAAGGAACAGCTCGAGCACATGGTCGAGGTGATGACCGGCATCGCCCGCCAGTTCGGCGTTCTCGAAGACCGCACGCTCCGCGTGGTCGGTGGCGCCCACTAGGGCGCACCCGCCATGTTCACCCTCGCGCACCTGTCCGATCCGCATCTGCCGATGCCGCAGGCGCGCGTCCTCGATCTCCTCGGCAAGCGCGCCACCGGCTACTACAACTGGTGGCGCAATCGCGTTCAGCTCCATCGCCCCGAGGCGCTGGCCGGAATCGTGGCCGACATCAAGGTACAGAATCCCGATCACATCGCCCTGACCGGCGACCTCGTGAACATCTCGCTGCCCGACGAATTCGCCCGTGCCTCGACGTGGCTCGAAGGGCTCGGCACGCCCGACCGGGTCACGGTCATTCCCGGCAACCACGACGTCTACGTCGCCACCCGGTGGCGCGAGAGCCTCGGCCTCTGGGGCGCCTACATCGCGGGCGACGGCCAGCCGCCGGCCAACGACTTCTCGGCCTTTCCGACCCTGCGCCGCCGCGGCCCGGTGGCGCTGGTCGGCCTGAACAGTGGCGTGCCGAAGCCGCCGCTGCTGGCGACCGGCACCCTGGGCGAGGCGCAGATCGCCGCCGCCGAGACCCTGCTGGCCGAACTCGGACGCGAGGGGCTTTGCCGCGTGGTGATGATCCATCATCCGCCGCTCACCACCGAATCGCGCTTCAAGCGCCTGACCGACGCCGCCGCCTTTCAGGCGATGATCCGCCGTGTCGGCTGCGAGATCGTGCTGCACGGACACAACCATCGCAGCGAGGTCGCGCGCATCGCGGGACCGAAGGGCCCGGTGCCGGTGGTCGGCGTCACGTCCGCATCGGCCGCGCCCGGCAGCAAGTACGGCCGTGCGCGCTATCACCTGATCGGCATCGAGCGAGAGGCTGCGGGTTGGCGCATCGCCGTCGACATCCGTGCCCTCAAGGCCGATGCCACGGGCTGTGAGCCCGACGGCAGGCTCGTGTTCAACAGCGGCTCGCCGGCCGCCCTGGCAGCGTGAGACGCCCATGGCTTCGTTCGACGTCATCGTCAGTCCGGTCGACTCGAAGGCCGACCTGAAGGCCTTCATCACGCTGCCCAAGCGTCTCTATGCCGGCCACAAGGGCTATGTCGCGCCGCTCGACCTCGAGCGGATGGAAGCCTTCACGCCGGGCAAGAACCCGCTGTTCGAGCATGTCGAGGTGCGCTTCTTCCTGGCGCGGCGCGCCGGCAAGGTCGTGGGCCGCATCTCCGCGCAGATCGATCGCGCCCATCTCGAGCGTTACAACGACAGCACCGGCAATTTCGGCTGCCTCGCCGCGGAGGACGATCCGGCGATCTTCGCCGCGCTGTTCGCGGCGGCCGAAGCGTGGCTGCGCGACAAGGGCATGGTGCGGGCGACCGGACCGTTCAGCCTCTCGGTCAACGAAGAGGTCGGCCTGCTGGTCCATGGCTTCGACAGTCGACCTGTCCTGATGGTGCCCTACGATCCGCCCTATGCCGGACCGAGGGTCGAGGCCTGCGGCTATGCGAAGGCCAAGGACGTCTTCTCCTACGACTACGACGTGCAGAACGCGCCGGAGACGATCGGCGCCAAGCTGCTGGCGCGCGGCGGCCTCGAGGGCCGGGTCAAGGTGCGCACGGCCAACATGAAGATGTTCGATGCCGAGGTGCGCACGCTCGTGGGCATCTTCAACGACGCCTGGAGCGACAACTGGGGCTTCGTGCCCTTCACCCAGGCCGAGATCGATCATGCCTCCAAGGCATTCGGTCCGGTGATCGTGCCCGAGCTCGCGGTGTTCGTGGATGTCGACGACGAGAGCGTGGCCTTCATCGTGGCGCTCACCAATCTCTACGAGGCGGTCAGGGAGTTCGACGGCAAGCTGGGACCGGTGAAGCTCGCCAAGCTCCTGTGGCGGCTCAAGATCGCCGGCGTCGGCAGCACGCGCGTGCCGCTGATGGGAGTGAAGAAGAAGTTCCGCAACCATCCGCTGCTGGGCGCCGGACTCGCCATGATCGCCATCGATCACCTGCGCGCCAACGGCAAGCGGCTGGGCAAGACCTCGGCCGAGCTGGGCTGGATCCTCGAGGACAACAAGGCGACCAACAACATCATCCGCTCGGTCGGCGGGGTACACTACAAGACCCACCGCATCTACGAGAAGGTGCTGGCGGGGTGACGGCCTCCGGCTCTCCCAAGCCGCCCTCGGCCTTCGCGCCGCTCGCCAACCGGTCGTTCCTGGCGATGTGGATCGCCAACCTGATGTCGAACGTGGGCGGCTGGATGCAGACCACGGGCGCCGCCTGGGAGATGACCAGCCTGACGCAGGAGCCGATCTTCGTGGCCCTGCTGGCCGCGGCCGGCACGCTGCCGATGTTCCTGTTCTGCTTCTTCGCCGGCATCCTGGCCGACCGCTTCGACCGCCGGCGCTACATCATCTGCTGCCAGATCTGGATGATGGCGGTGGCGGCGACGATGGCGGTGCTGGCCTATTTCGGCCTGCTGAACCATTGGAACCTGCTGGCGCTGTCCTTCTGCATGGGGTTGGGCAATGCGATGAACGCACCGGCCTGGCACGCCGTGGTGCCGGAAATCGTCTCCGGTCCGCTGCTGCGGCCCGCCATTGCCCTGAACAGCGCGGGCTTCAACCTCGCGCGCACGATCGGCCCCGTGATCGGCCAGCTGCTGCTCAGCCTGGTCGGAGTCTTCCTGCTCTTCGCCATCAATGCCTTCACCTACGTGGGCGTCATCCTCGCGATGCGGGCCTGGAAGCGGCCGGCCGAGGCGCGCGCCGCCCAGCGCCGGGAAACCCTGGGCGAGGCGGCCCGGGCCGGCATCGCCTTCGTGCGCGGCTCGGCCGAAATGCGGGCGATCTTCGCCCGCGGCGTCTGTTTCTTCGTCCCGGGCATGGCGATGGGCACCTTGCTCCCGGTGATCGGCCGCTTCGAGCTGGGCCTCGACGAATTCGAGTTCGGCATCCTCTACGGCGTGTTCGGCATCGGCGCCGTGGCCGCCGCCTTCACCATGCCCATGGTCAATCGCCTGCTCGGGCCCGAGCGCGCGACCATCTGGGCCATGGGCATCTCGGCCGCCGCCACGATGATGGCGGCACTGGTCATGACGCCCGTCGTGGTGGGGATCGCCGTCACCATCACGGGCGGCTGCTGGATCACCGTCATCGCCAACAACAGCGCGTCGGTGCAGATGATCCTGCCCAACTACATGCGCGCGCGCGGCATGGCGGTCCACCAGATGGTCTTCTTCGGCGCGCTGGTGCTGGGATCGCTGCTGTGGGGGAAGGTCGCCAATTTCTTCGATGTCCGCACGGCCCTCGTCGCCTCCGCCGCGACGCTGGTGCCGTTCACCGTGCTCGCCGCCTCGATCAAGATCCATGGAGCGTCGACGCCACGCGTCTGACGCCGTCCTGTGATTTTTCCACCACAAGAGACGCCGAAATTTCCGAGGCGGGGTAGATTCTTCTTGTAACCAGGTCGATTAGTTGTAGATAGCACCCGTACAAGACGCCCAACGCACGTGCCGCTGGCCCTCTGTGGTTACGCAACGACGGAAAGTGTTCTTTTTGGCAGTGCCGGCTTTAGCCGGGTCCGGGAAGGAGCTTCTGAGATGGTTGCTTACCGCGCGGGGCGCGTTCCCCGCTATTATGTCATTTGCCCGACCCTCGCTCGGGCCTCCTTCCTCGCTCAGCCGCACAAACGGATTTTAGCTCAGTCGAGTATCGGCTGACGTATCGCGCCACGCCTGGCGCCGTACGTCGTTGTTCGATCCCATTCCGACAGACTGACTATCCTACGGGGAACCCCCCAGCGATGACCGAGCGTATTTTCCGTTACCTCCGCGAGCAGCAGCCCGAGACGCCGTGCCTGGTGATCGACCTCGACGTGGTCGAGAGCAACTTCCGGCGCATGCGCGAACTGCTGCCCACGGCGCACATCTTCTACGCCGTGAAGGCGAACCCGGCCGCACAGGTGCTGGCTCGTCTCGCCACGGCGGGCTCCAAGTTCGACACGGCAAGCCGCGGCGAGATCGAGATGGTCCAGGCGACCGGCGTCGCCATGGACCGCATCTCCTTCGGCAATACGATCAAGAAGGAAAAGGACATCGCCTGGGCCTACCAGCAGGGTGTGCGCCTGTTCGCCTTCGACAGCGAGGCGGAGCTGCAGAAGCTCGCCCGCGTGGCGCCGGGCGCCCGCGTGTTCTGTCGCGTGCTGGTCGATTGCGGCGGCGCCGAATGGCCGCTCAGCAAGAAGTTCGGCTGCGCGCCGGAGATGGCCAAGGACCTGCTGCGCAAGGCCAAGCAGTGGGGCCTCGACGCCTACGGCATCTCCTTCCATGTCGGCAGCCAGCAGACCGACCTCGACCAGTGGGACCGGGCGCTGGGCCAGGTCTCGCAGATGTTCTTCGCACTCGCCGAAGAGGGCGTGGACCTGCGCATGGTCAACCTGGGCGGCGGCTTCCCGGCGCGCTATCGCTCCGAGGTGAGCGGCATCGAGGCCTACTGCGAGGCGGTGACCCGCGCGCTGGTGCGCCACTTCGGCAACCGCATGCCCGAGGTGATCCTCGAGCCGGGCCGTTCCATGGTGGGCGACGCCGGCGTGATCCAGAGCGAGGTCGTGCTGGTCTCGCGCAAGGCGGCGGGCGACCGCAAGCGCTGGGTCTACCTCGACATCGGCAAGTTCTCCGGCCTCGCCGAGACGATGGACGAGAGCATCAAGTACCGCCTACGCACGCCCGGCGAGGGCACGCGCATGGGCCCGGTGGTGCTGGCCGGCCCGACCTGCGATTCGGCCGACATCCTCTACGAGAAGACCGAGTACAGGATGCCGCTGTCGCTGAAGCCGGGCGACAAGGTCGAGATCCTCTCGACCGGCGCCTACACGACGACCTACTCGTCGGTCGCCTTCAACGGTTTCGCGCCGCTCAGGGCGGTCTGCATCTGAACTGACACAATTCGGGCGTACGGATCGACGGGGCCTTGAGAAAGGCCCCGTTGCTGTTTTTACTGATCGCGAACGAATGGAACGGGGACGCTGAAATGGCGAAGAAGACTGCGCGCAAGCCCTCGACGAAGAAGTATCTCGATTTCCATGGCCGCATGGTCATGGTGGGCTTCGGTTCGATCGGCCAGGGCGTGCTGCCGCTGATCCTGCGGCACATCAACATCAAGCCCGAGCAGATCACCATCATCACCGACGACATGCGCGGTGGCGAGGGCGAGGCGGAGCGCTTCGGCATCGAGTACGTCGAGAAGCGCCTGACCGAATCCAACCTGCGCGCGACCCTGGACAACCGGCTGGGGCAGGGCGACTTCCTGGTCAACCTCTCGGTCGAGGTCGCCTCGACGGCGCTGATCGAGCTCTGCCAGAAGAAGGGCGTCCTCTACCTCGACACCTGCATCGAGCCGTGGCCGGGCGGCTACTCCGACCCCAACCTGTCGGTCTCGCGCCGCTCGAACTATGCGCTGCGCGACACGATGCTGAAGCTGAAGGCGCGCCACAAGGGCGGCACGACGGCGGTGGTCGCGCACGGCGCCAATCCGGGCCTGGTCTCGCACTTCACCAAGCAGGCGCTGGTGAACCTGGCGCGCGACACCGGCGTGAAGACGGCCGTGCCGACCACGCGCGAGGGCTGGGGCAAGCTCGCCCAGCGGCTGGGCGTGAAGGTGATCCACATCGCCGAGCGCGACACCCAGGTCTCGCCCAAGCCGAAGGAGGTGGGCGAGTTCGTCAACACCTGGTCGATCGACGGCTTCGTCTCCGAGGGCGGCCAGCCCGCCGAGATGGGCTGGGGCACGCACGAGAAGACCATGCCGCCCGACGGCAAGCGCCACACGTTCGGCTGCGACGCGGCGATCTACCTGAACCGGCCGGGCCTGCTCACCCAGGTGCGCACCTGGACGCCGATCGAGGGGCCGTTCCACGGCTACATCATCACCCACAACGAATCGATCTCGATCGCCGACTACCTGACCGTCCACGACGGGAAGAAGGTCGTGTACCGGCCGACCGTGCACTATGCCTATCACCCGTGCGACCAGGCGATCATGTCGATGCACGAGATCGCGGGAAAGAACCTGAAGCAACAGAAGCGCCAGCGCCTGATCGTCGACGAGGTGACGTCGGGCCGCGACGAGCTGGGCGTGCTGCTGATGGGCCACAAGAAGGGCGCCTACTGGTACGGCTCGCAGATCGACATCCACGAGGCGCGCAGCCTCGCGCCCTACAACAACGCGACCTCGATCCAGGTCGTGGCGCCGGTCCTGTCGGGAATCATCTGGGCGCTGGAGAACCCGAACGAGGGCATCGTCGAGGCCGACGAGATGGACTTCCAGCGCAACCTCGAGATCTGCATGCCCTATCTCGGCCCGGTCGTCGGCAAGTACAGCGACTGGACCCCGCTGCAGGGCCGCGGCGAACTCTTCCCCGAGGACCTCGACAAGTCCGACCCCTGGCAGTTCCGGAATTTTCGGGTGGTGTAGTAAGTATATGAGGATATAGGGGAGTTGCTCCCGGTTTGAGCGGTGCGTAGGTCTTGCCGAGGTTCGACAGGCTCGATCGCGCACCGTTCCTGAAAATTTGTCGCCGTATTTCCTTCCTGCAATTTGCGACGGGGCACTCCTAACTTTTCTGAACCCGTCGAAACGTCATCGTCTTCAACGACGGCTTTCAATGCGTCAGGATCGTCTACAGTCACTAGCTGAATGGTGATGGTGGCAGGCATTGCTGCTTCTTGGTCATCCAGCAGCTTCTGGCATTTCGATTTAAACTCCTTGATATCCACCACCCCTTGGTATCGGTGTTGGACGGCGCTGCGCAGTTCGTTGAACTGCCGCGCTTCATGCTGTCGATCTTTGCGTCGTTGAAAGCGTCGAGCGGCTTATCGGGCGACAGGCAGGTGTGTAGGCAGCGACTGAAAGCCTTTCGGCAGGGCCACCGAGGCTGGTTCGGCGGCGGTCGATCAACGGGCAGCAAGGCTTGCGATATAGTTTCGCCACCCCCCGAATTCCGAGATGTCCCTGGCTCCGACGATGCCTTCTCCCTCGACGATGAACCCTTTCGGTGACGAGCCGTCTTCTAGGCGCGAGGTGCCGATGCCGAGTGGCGCCGGTACGCCAGCGAGAAAACTCCCAAGACCCTCGGCGCCGATCGCCCAGACCTCAGTAGCAATGGCAGTGCCAGTACCTGTGGCGACCCGCATCAAGCCCGGGCGGAACGGCGGACCACCAGGCAGCGCATAAAGCCGATAATCGGGCCGGGTTCTAACGGCCCGCAGGAAGCGCGCATTGCGACTGGTCAGCTCGTGGTTGAGCGGCATGCCGGAGAGGTGCGCGCCGACGACAGCCAATTCGATCTCGCCCGGCCCCGCCGTGCCGATGTCGTCGGTCGTAGCTGGAACGGGCGCTCGCGTCGCGCCGATCACGTCACCGGCCGCCGCATGTAGTCGGGCGCCCAGCGCTGCCAGCAGGCCATCGCGCCCTCGCGGGGCAATCAGGGTCAACCCCGACGCAAAACCGTCGCCCCTGCGGCGGCCTGGCACCGCCAGCGCGCAGAGATCAAGGAGGTTCACGAAGTTGGTGTAGGTCCCCAGCTCGCTGTTGGGACCGATTGGATCGCTGTCGAGGTCGGCCCGGGTGCGTGGGCGCGGATAGGTTGGCACAACCAGCACATCGATGGCCTTCCAAATCTCCCCGGCCGCAACCCGCAGTTCGGCCAACCGGTAGAGACCAGCGAAGGCATCGGCCGCCGAATGCTTCGTCGCCCCGCCAATGATGGCCCGCGTCGTCGGATGCAGCAGGTCGGGCGTCTTCTCGATGACGTCGCGGATCGCCTGGTAGCGTTCAGCCACCCATGGCCCGCTGTACAACAGTTCGGCGACGGAGAAGAGCGGCGCCATGTCGACTGGCACGCACGCCTTGCCGGTGAGCGCGTCGAGGTCACCGAGGCCCGTATCGAAAGCAGCTTCGGACAGTGCGTCGCTTCCGAACCGCCTACTTTCGTTCGCTGGCACGCCGACCCGCAGTCCGGGCGGCAGTATGCCCGGCGTGGCTGGCACCGGTATGGCGCGCGAATAGGCGTCTTGGGGATCGAAGGCATTCATGACGCGAAAAACGCGATCCGCGTCGCCAACTGTCCCCGCGAAGACCGAAAGCGTGTCGAGAGTGCGGCACGCCGGCACCACGCCACTGGCCGAGACACTGCCGAGCGAGGGCTTCAGCCCGACGATGTTGTTGAGCCCGGCCGGCACGCGCCCCGAGCCCGCCGTGTCGGTTCCCAGCGCAAAGGTCACGAGCCCATGCGCTACCGCGACCGCTGAGCCACTGCTCGATCCGCCCGGCACGTACCTCGCATCGAGGGCATTTCTCGGCACGGGGTAGGGGGAGCGCACACCGACGAGGCCGGTGGCGAACTGGTCGAGGTTGGTCTTGCCGATCAGTATTGCGCCTGCGGCCAGGAGGCGCTCAACGGCGAAAGCGGTCTTGGCCGCGACATACGCGTAACCTGGGCATCCCGCCGTCGTCTCCATGTCGGCAACGTCGATATTGTCCTTCACTGCGAAGGGCACGCCCCAGAGCGGCCTTGCCACGGGATCGAACGGTGGCAGGGCTTCAGCGGCTGCGGTGACCTCTGCCTCGGGCACGAGCGTAATGAAGATGCCGGGGTCGGCCACCTTGGCGATGCGACGATAGAGTTCCGCGATGATCTGGCGGGGCGAGGTGCCGGTGGCATAGGCGGCGTGAAGAACCCCGAGGCTCGGGAATGCGAACGACATTGTCATGAACCTTATGCTTTGCTGATCAGGTTGGCTCGATGACCAGGAGCCGGTCCCCTGTGGCGACCTGCCGGCCCGGCTGACAATAGAGCGCACGGATCTTTCCCGCAGTCGGCGCGACGATGGTGAGCTCGGTCTTCATCGCCTCCAGGATGACGATCGACGCGCCAGCCTCAATTACCTGGCCTTCCTCGACCAGGACCTTCCAGACGCTGCCGTGGATGTCGGACCGCACCAGCTCGCCATCGACCTCTTCTTCTGCCACTTCGTCGGCCGGTCCGGCATCGGAGATCGCCGCTTCGTCGGCCTGCCATAGGGTGACTTCCTTGCGGAAGGCTGTTTGCTGGCGCTGCGCGAAGTCCGCGATGCTTTCCTTCTCCCGTTCGAAGAAGGCGTGGTAGGCGCCGAGGTCGAACTCCTCCTCCTCGATGCGGATCGTGGCACGACCCTCTCGGAAGGCCTCGCGCTGGATCGTCAGCTCGGCCTCGTCGACCGGGAAGAAGCGGACCTGATCGAAGAAGCGCAGCAGCCACGGCTCACCGGGCGCGAACACTGGATTCTTGAGGAACTTGTTCCAGATCGGCAGCGTGCGACCGATCAACTGGTAGCCGCCCGGACTGTCCATCCCGTAGATGCACATGTAAACGCCGCCGATACCCACCGTGCCCTCTGCGGTAAAGGTGCGCGCTGGATTGTATTTTGACGTCAGCAGGCGGTGACGGGGATCGACCGGCACGGCGCAGGGCGCACCGAGATAGACGTCGCCCAGCCCCAGCACCATGTAGCTGGTTTTGAACACGATATCGCGAACCTCGTCGCGGTTCGTCAGCCCGTTGATGCGCTGGATGAAGTCGACATTGTTGGGCAGCCATGGCGCGGCGGGGCGGACTGTCTCGCTGTAGCGCTGGACCGCACCCAGCGTCGCAGAATCCTCAAATGCCATCGGCAGATGGATGATGCGTGTCTTGACCTTCATCGTCTCGACCGGCGGCAGGCGCGTCTCGGCCGATAGCAGAGCGTCGAGCAGCTGCCGCTGATGGATGACGCGGCTGTCGTAGTTGACCTGCAGCGAGCGCACGCCCGGCGACAATTCGAGGATGCCCGGCACTGGACGGGTACGCAGCTCCTCCATCAACGCATGCACCCGGAAGCGATAGCGCAGGTCGAGTTCCATCGGTCCGTACTCGATCAGAATGTAGCGGTCGCCGGCCTGGCGATACGCGACCTCTGGCCGTCCGGCAGCTGCCGGCAGCGCCTCCAGTACCGTCGCGGATACTGTCTTGGTCCTGGCGAGGCTCACGGGCTTCGGTGCCGGCACGGGTACTGGCGCAAGGCTTGCGATACCCTTGTCCTGCGCCTTCTCGAGCGCGAGCGCATCGTCGAAGCTCATGGGACGGAAGCGGATGCGGTCGCCGGGCTTGGCCTGCCCCACCTTCCATAGCTCGCCCTTGGCGATGGTGACTGGGCAGACGAAGCCACCGAGGCTCGGCCCATCGCGCGTCAGGATGACCGGCATGTCGCCGGTGAAGTTCACGCTGCCGATCGCGTACTCGCAATCGTGGACGTTGGAGGGATGAAGCCCGGCCTCGCCGCCGTCGCTGCGCGTCCAGCTAGGCTTCGGTCCGGACAGTCGAATGCCCAGCCGGTTGGAGTTGTAGTGCACCTCCCAAGCGGTCTCGAAGAACATATCGATGGCGTCGCTGGTGAAGAAGTCGGGCGCGCCATGCGGGCCGTAGAGGACGCCCACCTCCCATTCCTCGACCGGATAGTCGGGGATCAGCGACGCGGGCAATGCCGCGGGCACGAGGGGGGCGTCCTTGCCGAGCGGCAGCATGTCGCCCACCCGAAGCGTGCGGCCGGCATGACCGCCGAACTGGCCAAGCACAAAGGTCGACCTGCTGCCGAGATACACCGGCACGTCGAGCCCGCCGCGTATGGCGATATAGCTGCGGCAGCCGCTGACCGCACGACCGACCGTCAACGTCTGGCCGGCACGCACTGTGACCGGGCGCCACCAACCGACCTCTTCACCGTCGAGTGCCGCCGCAGCGACGGCGCCGGTGAGCGCAATGGTCGTGTCGCTGTGGAAGCGCAGCGTCGGACCGGACAGCGTGCACTCAAGGCCGGCAGCATCCTCTCCGTTACCGACGATGCGGTTGGCTAGACGAAACGCGAGATCGTCCATCGGCCCTGACGGCGGCACGCCGACATCCCAATGGCCGACGCGGCCGGGATAGTCCTGCACCGTCGTGAAGGTGCCGGGCTGCACGATCTCAATGGCGTGCGGGTTGTAGTCGAACCGAGAGAGTGCGCGAGTCGAGACTTCACCGGCAGCGAACATTGGAGAGGCGACGAGCGCTCGTAGATAATCGAGGTTGGTGGCGATGCCGTCCAGGCGTGTTGCGGCGAGCGCCGCCTGCAGCTTTACAATCGCATCGGCGCGATCACTGCCGTGAACGATGAGCTTGGCCAGCATCGGGTCGTAGTAAGGCGACACCTCGGTGCCGGTCTCCACCCAGCCGTCGACACGCGCGTCCTTCGGGAAGACGACCTGGGTGAGCGTGCCGGGCGAGGGTTGGAAGTCGTGCGACGGATCCTCGGCGTACAGCCGCACCTCGATCGATGACCCCTGGGGAGCAGGTAGCGATCTGAGGTCGGGTGGGTCGCCTGCGGCCGTGCGCACCATCCATTCGACCAGGTCGACGCCCAGAACCGATTCGGTGACCGGGTGCTCAACCTGAAGGCGGGTATTCACCTCCAGGAAATAGAACTCGTGGCGTATGCGATCATAGATGAACTCGACGGTGCAGGCAGAGCGATAGCCGACGGCGGCGCCCAGCCGCTCCGCCGCGTTGAGCAGGCGCTGCCGCACCTCGGGCCGAAGGTCAGGCGCAGGCGTCTCCTCGACGACCTTCTGATTGCGACGCTGCAGCGAGCAATCGCGCTCGCCGAGCGCAGCAACCTTACCCTTGCCGTCGCCGAACAGCTGGACTTCAACGTGACGCGCATCGTCGATGCAGCGCTCCAGGAACACGCCGCTGTCCTTGAAGTAGTTGGTAGCGAGCCGCTGCACAGTCTCGTAGGCCGCAACCAACTCGCCACGGTCGGCGCACCGGACAAGACCTATGCCGCCGCCGCCCGCCGTGCTCTTCAGCATAATCGGATAGCCAATGCGCTCTGCGGCAGCCTCGGCTTCAGGCAGGCCCTTCAGCAGGTCAGTCCCCGGCACCAGCGGCACGCCCGCCGCCTCGGCGATCTCGCGCGAGGTATGCTTGAGGCCGAAGCGACGGATCTGCTCGGGCGTGGGACCGACGAATACGAGACCCGCCTGCTCGCAGGCTTCGGCGAAATCGGCGTTCTCCGAGAGGAAACCATAGCCGGGAATGATTGCCTGGGCGCCGTGCGCCTTCGCAGCCGCGATAATGAGTTCGCCGCGGAGATAGGTCTCGGCCGGTTGGTTACCAGGCAATGCGACGGCCACATCCGCCTCGACGACATGCGGGCTGTTGCGGTCGGCGTCCGAGTGGACGGCGACGACACGGATGCCCATGCGGCGTAGCGTGCGCGCGATCCGCACGGCGATCTCGCCCCGATTGGCGATCAATACTGTCTTGAACATGGGCCTTTTTCCTGCTCCCGGGCGTATGAACTTTTATATAAAAGTTCCTACTCACTGGTTGCAGGTCGCGTGCCAGCTACACGATTCGCCATTGCTGGGAGGTCAGAATGCAAAGAATAACGATGTCGATGGATGACGAGCTAGCCGGCGAACTCGACGAACATATGAAGCAGAACCGTTATGGCAGCCGGTCTGAAGCAATGCGCGACATCATGCGCGAACGATTTGCAAGGGATCGCATCAAGACAGCTGCTCGTGAGGAGGCGGGTTCCTACTGTGTCGGCACGCTTACCTACATTTATGACCACCAGACGCGCGCCCTCGGTCAACGGTTGACCCAGGCGCAGCACGATCACCACGATCTGCAGGTATCGACGCTACACGTGCATTTGGATCACGAGACATGCTTGGAGGTGTCAGTCCTGCGAGGTCGTCCCGCGCAAGTGCGTGCCTTCGGTAACGAGACCCTCAGCCAGAGAGGTGTGCGGTACGGCCATCTCCATCTCATGCCGGCGACGCTGGGCACGCGCCGTCACAGCCATGGTGGCCCGCCCCATGATCACGAGCACATTGAGGTGTAGACCGCCGCGCCGTCGCAGAGGCAGCAATGCCCTTCAAGCACCGATTCGGGCAGTTCCTTCTCCTAGACGTCGATATGAAGGACGACAGTTCGTGCGTCTGTCTTACCTCTCACATGGTCGTCATGCTGGCCATCGTGTGGGCCGGGTCGTCGCGGGCGATGACTTGCCTGAAGTTCGGATGATGCCTTGAGCCCCGGCGCAATTCGCTCGTGGTTCGGCCGGAGCCTCCTTGTCTTGCTCGCGCTCGCGGGGATGGCGGGCTTTGCCGCGCTCGGCGTGTGGCAGCTCGAGCGTCGGGCCTGGAAGCTGGAGCTGATCGATCGCGTCGAGCGGCGCATCCATGCCGAACCGGTGCCGGCGCCGGGGCCCGAGACGTGGCCGTCGGTCGATGCGGCCGGATACGCCTATCGCCGGGTTCGCCTCACCGGGCGGTTCCTGCACGATCGCGAGGCGCTCGTGCAGGCGGTGACCGAGCTCGGCGCCGGCCATTGGGTGCTGACGCCGCTGGTCACGGCGCAGGGCACGACGGTTCTCGTCAATCGCGGCTTCGTCGCGGGCGACCGCCGCGCGCCCGGCGCCTCGTCGGCCGGCAATCCCGTGGGAGAAACACAGGTGACGGGGTTGCTGCGCATCAGCGAATCCGACGGCTTCCTGCGCCGCAACGATCCCGCCGCGGGACGCTGGTATTCGCGCGACGTCGCGGCCATCGCGGCGGCAAGCGGGCTGACCGACGTCGCGCCGTATTTCGTCGATGCCGACGGCTCGTCCGATGGGCCGGGCGGTCCCCGCGGCGGGCTGACGGTCGTCGCGTTCAACAACCATCACCTGATCTACGCGCTGACCTGGTTCGTCCTGGCGATCATGGCGGGCGGCGCCGGCCTGTTCATCCTGCTCCCGGAAAGGCGGCGCTGACGTCTCGCGCGGACGGGCCCCCCGATCGCGCGGAGTCTTACTCCGCCGTAAGCGCGTCCCGCAGCTTCTGGACCTCGCGATTGAGCGTGGCGAGATGCTCGGCCTTCATCCCGGATCGCCGGATCACCGCCTCGGCCAGGCAGCCGCATTGCCGGCGCAGCGCCTTGCCGCGCTCGGTGAGGCGCACCAGCACCTGCCGTTCGTCGTCGGGATTGCGCTCGCGGGTGACGAAGCCCGCCGCCTCCAGGCGCTTGACCAGCGGCGTGACTGTGCTCGATTCCAGCGCCAAGCGCTCGGCGATGCCGCCGACGGTGCGGCCGTTCTCCTCCCACAGCGCGTGCAGGACCAGGTACTGCGGGTAGGTGATGCCGAGCCCGTCGAGCAGCGGCTTGTAGGTCCGCTGGATCGCCATGCTGGCGGCGTAGAGCGAGAAGCAGAGCTGGCTGTCGAGGGGCAAGGCAGCGGACATGGGTCCTCCTGCCGCGTTCCTATCAAAGACAAAAAATTATCGCGATAAGTATTTTCTGGACAGAGCCTGATCCAGCGACCATATTGATATCGCGATATTGAATATCGAAATAAACAAAGGAGTTCGATCATGTCGGTTGACGTCAAGTACCGCACCAGCGCCTACGCCATCGGCGGCCGCGACGGCCAGGCCCGCACCGAGGACGGGACCTTCTCGGTCAAGCTCGCGACCCCGCGGGAACTCGGCGGTGCGGGCGGCGAGGGGGCCAACCCCGAGCAGCTCTTCGCGGCGGGCTATTCCGCCTGCTTCATCGGCGCGCTCAAGGTCGCGGGCCAGCAGCTCAAGCTGAAGGTCCCGGCCGACACGAAGGTGACGGCGACCGTCGGCATCGGCCCCCGCTCCGAAGGTGGCTTCGGCATCACCGCCGATCTCAAGGTCGAGGTGCCGGGCCTCGAACGCGCCGACGCCGAGAGGCTGGTCGCCGCCGCGCACCAGATCTGCCCCTACTCGAATGCGACGCGCGGCAACGTCGATGTCGGTCTGACCGTCGCCTGACCTGTGGAACGGGGTGCGCGCGCGGCGCACCCCCACCCTCGCCAGGTCCCGGCGTTCAGCGGAAGCGGACGGGCAACTGGATGACGAGGCCGGCGAAGACCTGGAAGGCCGCCACGCCCGGGCCGTTCTGGATCACCGAATATTGCGGCTCGACGAAGGTGTTGATGCTGGCGCCGTTGGGCAGCTCGAACACGCGGCCGAGGCCCAGCCCCACCGGCACCACGGCGTTCCTGCCGAGGGTGAACGACGCGATCCCCGTCGAGCGCAGATAGAACCGGTCGGGAAGATTGAAGAACAGCAGCGGCTGCGCCGTCACGGTCTGCAGGCCGCTGCCGTCGAGGGTCTGCTGCCACGAGGCGAGGATCGTCGTCAGGCCCCACGAATGGGGCGCGCTCACCACCGCCTCGACGCCGGCCTGCCACTTCCGGGTGCCGAGCGCGGGAGAGCTCGCCGTCGGCACGACCAGCAGCGGGCCGATGCCCGTCTTGATGTCGCCGAAATAGTGGACGGCGAGGTTGAAGATCGTGAAGTCGCCGACGCCGTTGATCTCCCGCTCCGGATCCCACGAACTCGCCACCACGGGCATCGACGCGCGCATCATCTGGTCGATGCCGAAGGAGGCGTGCGGCAGGACGAAGCGGAAGTAGCCCTGGTCGGCGCCGCTCGCCGGCCGGTCGGTGAGCACCGGCTGGGCATAGTTGTGGAACTCGAACGCCATCTTGGGCGTCAGCGGATCGTTGGACGTGTTCTGAAGATTGTCTTTGCCGTCCTGCGCCATCGCTTGCGCCGCGACCAGGAACAGGCTGAGCTTCGCCAGCAGTAACGCCACGGTCCGGATCAGCCCGGACCTCAGGCGGCAGGCGGAAGACGCGCAGAGAGGCATGCCGGGCATGATCGCATCATTCGAACACCAGTTCATCTTCATCAAGACCCGCAAGACCGCGGGCACGGCCATCGAACTGGTGCTGAGCAGCCTGTGCGGCGCGGCTGACATCATCACGCCCATCCATCCCGACGACGAGAAGATCCGCGAAACCCACGGCTGGCGCGGACCGCAGAACTTCCGCCTCGGGCCGGCGCCGGCGGGCGCCCCCGAGGGCGTCCTCGAGAGAGGCGACGAAGCCGACTACCAGGAGATGATGAAGGGGCATCCCACCGGCAACGAGTACTACAACCACATGCCGGCGAGCCTGGCGCGCCGGATGCTCGGCGAGGCGTTCTGGCAGAAGGCCCACAAGTGGACCATCGAACGGCATCCTTACGAGAAGGCGGTCTCGCAGGCCTATTGGAAGATGTGGTTCATGGGGAGGCCCGCCGCCGACTTCCAGTCCGTGCTCGACGACCTGATCGCCAGCGAAGAGATCGACAACCGCGACCTCTACACGATCGACGGCAAGCTCGCCCTCGACGAGATCATCCGCCAGGAGGACCTGCCCGGCTCGTTCCAGGCGGTGCTGGCGAAGTCAGGTCTGCGCTTCGACGGCCCGCTGCCGCGCGCCAAGACGGTGCAGCGCGCCGATCGCCGGCCGGCGGCGGAGATTCTGAACGACCGCCAGAAGAAGGCGATCTACGAGTCCTGCCGCGAGACCTTCGAGCTGATGGGATACGAGCGCTGAGCCTCTCGGCAACGGGCCCGTCGCCGCCGACGGCGCACTGCGCTCTCCGCCGGCGATTCAGCGCGGATCACACCCCACCCTCATCCTGAGGAGGCGCGGCAGCGCCGTCTCGAAGGATGGGCACGAGCACCGCGTTTTTAGCCCCTCCTTCGAGACGCGCGCCGGCGGCGCGCTCCTCAGGATGAGGTAAGTGCCTGAATGGATTCAATTCATTTCCGGCCGGCCTCTCAGGATGAGGTGGGTGTTTGATCGATCTCGCCCGGAAAAGCCCTAACGCCGGATCGAGACCAGCGGCAGGTCGAACGGCGCGCTGGCGCCCTTGATGTTGTCGGGCAGCGGCGTGTAGGGCGCGCCGGCGCGCACGCCGGCCAGCACGCCGTTGTCGAATTCCGGCTCGCCGCTCGAACTGATGACCGTGGCATCGAGCAGGCGGCCGTCGCGCGCGATGACGATGCGCACCACCGTCACGCCCTGACGCCGCTGCGTGTTCGACTGGTAGCGGAAACCCACGATCTTGCGCAGGACCTGAGACAGGTAATTGTCCGCCACGCGGGCGCGCGCATAGGTGTCGGCCGGATTGACGAAGGTGTGCTGCGAGGGCGGCTCGGCCGTGGAGCGGGACGGCGGCCGCTGGGTGGGCGCCGTCGACAGCGGCGACGGCTTCAGCTCGGGCTTCGGTGCCGGCGCCGGTTTCGCCTCGGCGACCTTCTTGGGCTCCGGCTTCTGCACCTCGGCGGGCTTCTTGATCTCGACCAGTTTTTTCACCTCGACCGGCTTCTTGTCCTCGACCGGCTTCTTTGCCTCGACCTTCCTGGTCTCGGGCTTGACGGCCTCGGCGACCTTCTGGTGCTCCGGCTTCTTGATCTCGGCCTTCGCGGCCTTCGGCTCGGGCTTCGAGGGCTTGGCCGGGACCGTCTCCTCGTCGTCGTCCTGCCGGCGCGCAGCGACCTTGGCGACGGCCTTCTCGGGCTTGGCGGCCACCTTCGGCTCCGGCCGCTGCGGCTTCGTGACGACCTCCTCGTCGTCGTCGCGAGGCTCGGGCTTGCGCGGGGTGAGCTTGGCGGCGCGCTCGATTGCAGCGGACGCCACCGGCTTCACATCGGCCTGGCCGGGACGCGCATGCACCTTACGGACCGGCTCGGAGGCCGGTTCCGGCTCGCGGCGGGTTGGTTCCGGCTCGC
>OFDC01000250.1_pt1 | contig 48721 bp, 41 predicted proteins | sample 1520941 | NCBI WGS metagenome assembly OFDC01 (sample SAMEA94258168, study PRJEB24077) | hot springs metagenome | biome: Aquatic biome; feature: Water | place: India | collected 2012-12-06 | depth 5 m | reverse complement strand
ACAATCAGCAACTCGCGGACATGCTCAACTTCATGGTCTTCGGCCTTGGCGGGACGAGCGTGTTGCCGGGCACCAAGCCGTTTACCGCTGCCGAGGTGGGATATGAGCGCCAATTCGCGTTGACTTCGGCCTCGCTGGTGCGCGAGCGCAAGCGGCATGTGGAGACGGCTATCGGCAAATGTGGCGCACCGCCCTCGTTCCGCAACTTCTACAACGGCAATTGATCAGCGCGGGGCGAGGCCCGCTGTCAGGAAGTCGACCAGCTTCAGGGCGATCTCACGCTCGGGCAGTTCACCGTCGGGTCGGTGCCAGCGGGAAGGACCGTTGAGCGCGCTTGCCAGCGTGAGGGCTGCGAGTTTGGGGGCGCATGGTGCGACCGAACCGTCGGCAATTCCTTCTGCGACGAGTTCGCGCAAAGTCGCGTCGATCCGGCGCTTGCGCAGGCGGATCGTCTCGCGAGCGTCAGGAGACAAGGCTTCGTTGGCGGTCAGAATGTTGCAACGGCCAAAATCGTTCATGTTGATCTCGGCGTAGTCGACGAGGAAGGCGCGCAGCCGCTCGAGGCCGAGGCCGTGGGTCAGGCGCGCCTGCTCGGCGGCAGCCAGCAACTGGTTCATGCCGATGGTGAGGCATTCTACCAGCACCTGCTCCTTGTTGCCGAGGTAGTGGTAGATCGTCGGCTTCGAGATGCCGAGGCTTGCCGCCACGTCGTCGAGCGAGGTCTGGTGGTAGCCGCGCGCGTTGAACATGCGCACTGCAGCAGTCAGCACGGCCATGCGCTTTGCTTCGCGCTCCTCGGTGCGTTCTGCGGCGGTCTTGAAGGGCGATCGTGCGGCCAAGGACGGTTACCTGCGTGTTCTGCCAGTTGGAAACTCGGCGCGAGCGGCGCTTTTGTCATGCGCATGGTAGGGCAGTCTTGCGATTGACACCATACCCTTTAGAACAATACCTACTCACGAGTAGATAATGTTCTGGCTGGTCGGGATGGAGTTTCCCACCTGCTGCTGAGAGGAATGGATTGGTTATGGAAATCAATGGGCTGGCTGCGATCGTGACTGGTGGCGCTTCGGGTCTGGGCGGTGCGACTGCGGCGCGACTCGCCAAACTGGGCGCGAACGTCTCGATCTTCGACCTGAACGAGGAACTGGGCCGGGCACATGCGGCCGCGATCGGTGGCACGTTCTTCAAGGTTGACGTCACCGACGAAGATGCGGTCGACAATGCCGTCCTTGAGGCCGAGGCGATGAATGGCAAGGCGCGCATTCTGGTCAACTGCGCAGGCATCGGCCCGCCGGCCAAGGTCATCGGGCGCGATGGCAAGGCGATACCGCTCAAGGACTTTTCGAAGATCATCCAGATCAACCTGATCGGCACGTTCAACGTCCTGTCGAAGTTTGCCGCCCGCATTTTCGATGCGGAGCAGGTTGGCGAAGAGCGTGGCGTGATCGTCAACACTGCCAGCGTCGCTGCGTTCGAAGGCCAGATCGGGCAGGCGGCCTATGCGGCATCCAAGGGTGGTGTCGTCGGCATGGCACTGCCGATTGCGCGTGAATTTGCCCGCTATGGCATCCGCGTGAATACCATCGCCCCGGGCCTGTTCCTGACGCCGCTGCTGCAATCGCTGCCGCAGGAAGCGCAGGACTCGCTTGGGAGCCAAGTCCCGTTCCCGAGCCGTCTCGGCAAGCCTGAAGAATACGCGCGCATGGTCGAGAGCATCGTGACCAACCCGATGCTCAACGCCGAAGTTATCCGCCTGGACGGCGCGATCCGCATGGCGCCGCGCTGAGAACTGTCAACCGATCCCGCGATTGAGGAGTAAAGCAGAATGGCAAATGGCATCGGCATGGACGCCGCATTGGAAATCGCGGATCGGGTAGAGCGGTTCGTTCGGGAGGAAGTGATCCCGTATGAAAGCGATCCGCGCCGTGACGATCACGGCGCGCCGCTTGACGAGATGGTCATGGAAATGCGCGAGAAGGCGCGCGCGGCGGGCGTGTTGACGCCGCATATCCTGGCCGATGGTCGCCACCTCAGCCAGCGCGAGACGGCGGTCGTGCTGATCCGCTCAGGGCTTTCGCCGCTGGGCATGCTGGCCGTGAACACGCAGGCGCCGGACGAAGGCAACATGTACCTGCTCGGCAAGGTCGGTAGCCCTGAACTGAAGGAGCGCTTCCTCAAGCCGCTGGTTTCGGGGGAGGCGCGTTCGGCGTTCTTCATGACCGAGCCAGCAGAGACCGGCGGGGCGGGCTCCGACCCTTCGATGATGCAGACGACCTGCCGCCGCGATGGCAATCACTGGGTAATCAACGGCCGCAAGGCGTTCATCACCGGCGCCAAGGGCGCCAAGGTCGGCATCGTCATGGCCAAGGACGAGGAGGGCGGGGCATGCATGTTCCTCGTCGACCTGCCGGACCCGGCGATCGAGATCGTGCGCGTGCCAAATACCATCGACAGCAACATGCCGGGCGGCCATGCGGTGATCGACATAAAGGACTTGCGCGTTTCGGCTGACCAGATGCTGGGCGAGCCGGGCGAGGGCTTCAAGTATGCGCAGGTGCGCCTGAGCCCGGCTCGGCTTTCGCACTGCATGCGTTGGCTGGGTGGGTGCATCCGCGCGCAGGAGATCGCCTCGGACTACGCCAACCGTCGCATGGCGTTCGGCAAGCAACTGATCGATCACGAAGGCGTCGGCTTCATGCTGGCCGAGAACATGATCGACCTGAAGCAGGCTGAACTGATGATCGACTGGTGCGCAGGCGTGCTCGATACCGGCTCGCTCGGTACTGTCGAAAGCTCGATGGCCAAGGTTGCAGTTTCCGAGGCGTTGATGCGCGTGGCGGACAAGTGCGTGCAGGTGATGGGCGGAACGGGCGTGACGACCGATACGATCGTCGAGCAGATGTTCCGCGAAGTGCGAGCGTTCCGCATCTATGACGGCCCGACAGAGGTCCACAAGTGGAGCCTTGCCAAGAAGATCCGCCGCGATTGGCGTCATGCGCAGGCAGGAGCGGCGCACTGATGAGCGGCACGGCGCAGGAGGCAAACGCGGGCACCACCCCGGTACGCGAGGGCTATCGCTTCGACGAGGCGGCGCTTGCGAAGTGGATGGAAGCCAATGTCGAGGGGTTCTCTGGGCCTCTCGAGGTGGAGCAGTTCAAGGGCGGGCAATCGAACCCGACCTACAAGCTGATCACGCCCGGCCGCGCCTATGTCCTGCGCCGGAAGCCACCTGGACCATTGTTGAAGGGGGCGCACGCGGTCGAGCGGGAGGCGAAGGTGCTCTCGGCGCTCGGGTCTGTCGGCTTTCCGGTGGCGCACGTCCATGGGTTATGCACCGATGAAAGCGTCATCGGCAGCTGGTTCTACGTGATGGAGATGGTCGAGGGCCGCATCTTCTGGGATGCGACTTTTCCTGACGTTTCCCGCGAGGAGCGTCCGGCCTATTTCGACGCTATGAACGCAACGATCGCGCAGTTGCACTCGATCGATCACGAAGCGGTGGGGCTGGGTGACTATGGCAAACCCGGCAACTACTTCGCGCGGCAGGTCGGCCGCTGGTCGAAGCAGTACCTCGAGGACGAACTTGCCGGCCGCGATCCGAACATGGATGCGCTGGTCGAGTGGTTGCCGACCGCCATTCCCGAAGGCGACGAGACAAGTGTCGTTCACGGCGACTTTCGCTGCGACAACATGATCTTTCACCCCACAGAGCCCCGCGTGATTGCCGTGCTCGACTGGGAGCTTTCGACGTTGGGGCATCCGCTGGCCGACTTTGCCTATCACGCGATGATGTACCACATGCCGCCGAACATCGTGGCCGGGCTGGAAGGGGCGGATCTGACTGCGTTGAATATCCCCAGCGAGGCCGAATACGTCGCTGCCTATTGCCGTCGGACAGGGCGAGACTCGATTGCCTCGTGGGATTTCTACGTGGCCTTCAACTATTTCCGGCTCGCCGCGATCTTCCATGGCATCAAGGGGCGCTACCTTCGGGGCACTGCCTCATCGGCGCATGCCAGGGACCGCGCAGAGGCATTTCCCGTTCTTGCGCGGCTGGCGAGGGAGGCCATGGCGCGCTGTCAGTAAGTAATTGGTTCGAATCCGAACCTTAACAGTTCTTGGTGTTTTGCCAGCCGCGACGATTTTTGTGTCTGCCGAACGCGCGTTGCGTTTCGTCGTTTTGGCGAGGGAACTTGCCGCCGATTCGGCGACGGTAGGATACCGCGAGGCAGGCTCAAAAGTGCGCAGGCACTGGACTTGGCGATACTGCCAAAGTGGATGCGATTGATTCTGTCGGCGCCAGTGCGCCGGCATGCTGCAGCGCGAAGGCGTGGCCTGACTAACTGTCAGAGAGGTAAGTAAATCTCCGCGGCAAGCGTCTGCATCTGTCTCCACCCTGGTTTCCGGTTGTTCATTTCCGGTGCAATCTTCCCTTTCTGCGGGCGAATTCGCGGTTAGGAGTTGCCTGACAACAGGGTCCGTCAGGTTGTGCGGGGCAACAGGAACAGTCTACGCCATGCAAGTAGCAGCCAAGCCACTAGTCGAAGTCTTCGAAGCCTTGTCGACTGCGCTCGACGAACTCGACACCCACGGTGAAGCCATGGCCGCGCTCCATCTCGCCATGGCAGTGGAATGCCTCGCCCACAGGCTGGAGGACGACGTTCCGCAGGCTTCGCTGAAGCCCCGACCTGTTCTTCGCCTCATCAAGAACGACTGAGCCACCAAGGGCGCGTTGTCGAACAACGGTTGAACCTCGCCGCGAACTGTTGCGCGCTCGCGCCAATTCGTCGCAACTGCATTGTCTATCTTTACGATAGAGATAATTGGTCCTGACGGCGCCAATTGCGCAACAGCCCCCTGCATCGACAAAAGGAAAGGTTTGCGCCGCAACAGACGAAGTTTAATGTCTACTAAAAAACTTGAGTATAGAAGCTGGGCAACGGCGGCGAGTCGCCGGACACTGCGCAAGAAAGGGGTATTGCAATCATGCGAGCACAATCGACGGGCACCCTTCGCGCTAACAGGATCGAACGGGGAATGACCGAACCGACCAAATCAGGGGCTGGCAATCAGGGTGAATCCGAAAGCCATCTCGAGGAAAGCATTGCCAGCGTGCGCGAAGCCCTGACCGGGCTGCGTTATGGGGCCGTGCAACTGACCGTCCACGAAGGACGTGTCGTCCAGATCGACGTGACCGAGAAGCGACGGCTCAAGCCGAACTGATCGTCCCGCGCATCCAATACCAAAAACACACAGAACTACCGCACCGCTGACCGGACAACCGGAAGCATCGTTCGGGAACACATGAGGTCCTACGATGAATTTCCGCGTCCTTCTCGCGGGTGGCGTTGCGCCGCTCGCCCTGGCTTCGCACGGCGTCTACGCTGCCGAAGCGCCTGCCACCACCACCGCTGCAGTGCCCGCGCCCGAGGACGCCCAGACGACTTCCGTCGGCACGGGGGCCAGTGACAGCGGCGAGATCGTCGTCACCGCGCGTCGGCGCCAAGAAACGGCGCAGGACGTCCCGTTGGCGATCTCCGTCGTCGGCGGCGAGCATATCGACAATACCGGCGCCTTTAACGTCGGCCGTTTGCAGCAGTTGACGCCAACGCTGCAGTTCTACTCCTCGAACCCGCGCAACACCGCGGTGAACATTCGCGGCCTTGGCGCGCCGTTCGGCCTGACCAACGATGGCATCGAGCAGGGCGTCGGGATCTACATCGACGACGTCTATAACGCGCGCGTTGCCTCGGCGACGTTCGATTTTCTTGACGTGAAGCAGATCGAGGTCCTGCGCGGGCCGCAGGGCACGCTTTATGGCAAGAACACGACGGCCGGTGCGATCAACATCACCACCAACCAGCCGACCTTCGACTTCGAAGGCAAGGCCGAAGTCAGCATCGGCAACCTGAACTTCGTGCAGGCGAAGGCTGCCGTCTCTGGGCCAGTCACGGATACGCTGGCGGCGCGCCTGGCGGTGTCATCGACCAACCGCCGCGGCACGATTTATAATGTGACCTCCAAGCAGTGGATACAGGGGCAGGACAACCTTGGTCTTCGGGGCCAGTTGCTGTTCAAGCCTACCGAAGCGCTGAGCATCACGCTTGCCGGTGATTACAGCGAACAGGACGCCGCCTGCTGCGGTTCGGTCTATGTCCGGACAGGGACGACGCAGCGTGCTGCCAACCGCCAGTTTGCAGCGCTTGCGGCGGCACAGGGCTACACCGTGCCAAGCACCAATCCCTATGACCGGTTGACCGATCTGGACGCCACACTGCAGGCTGGCAACAAGATCGGCGGCGTGTCGCTCAAGGCCAAGTGGGACATCGGGCCGGGCACGCTGACCTCGGTCACGGCGTGGCGCTTCTGGGACTGGAAGCCACAGAACGACCGTGATTTTACCGGCCTGCCGATTGTCACCAAGTCGCAGAACCCTTCGCAGCAGGACCAGTACACGCAGGAATTGCGCTACAACTACAGTTCCGACCGCCTCGATTTCGTGCTTGGTGCCTTCGGGTTCTACCAGCGTATCGACACGCAGGGCACAGAGCAGCATGGCAGCGCATCGACGAAATGGAACCTTGCGCCGAGCAACGCCCTTTACAACTCGGACGTGCTGAACGGGCTGACCGCGCTCAACACGCAGTATCTCAAGAATACCAGCGTGGCGGTTTACGGGCAGGCGAGCTGGAAGGTGACGCCCGAGCTGACGCTGCAGCCGGGCGTGCGCGTGAATTACGACAAAAAGGACGGCTTCTACCAGCGGCGGGTGTTCACGGCCTCGGGCAGCGAAATCCTGATCGACGGCACGATCAATCCGGTAAAGACGGCGCAGCTCGGCATCTTCACCCCCCAGACGATCTCGCCCAAGTTCAGCGACTGGAACTTCAGTTACGACTTCACCGCCAGCTACAAGGTTGCGCCGGGCATCCTGTTCTACGCGACTTATGCCAAGACCTTCAAATCGGGCGGCATCAACCAGAACGGCGTGCCGACGGATGCGGCAAACAACCCGATTCTGGGCGCGGCCACGGTCAAGCCGGAATCGGTGCAGCACTACGAAGCGGGTCTCAAGACCGAGTTCTGGGACCGTCGTGCGATCCTCAACCTCTCGGCCTACCGCACGGACATCAAGGACTATCAGGCCAACGTCAACAATGGCCAGTTCGGGGTTCTGCGTGGCTACCTCGCCAATGCCGGTGCGGTGCGCTCGCAGGGTATCGAGGCCGACTTCTCAGTCCGGCCGAGCGAGCGCTTCAATGCCTACGTCAATGGGGCCTACACCGACGCCACGTACCGCAAGTTCGTCGATGCGCCGTGCCCGCCGGAGCTCTCGGGCGGCGCCACCAGCCCGGCCAATTGCGACATCTCCGGTCAGCGCCTGCCCGGCGTGTCGAAGTGGTCGCTGTCGTTCGGGCTCGAAGCCAATGCACCGGTCACCTTCCTCGAGGAGGATGGGCAGGTCTACTTTGGCTATGACGCGAGCTACCGGTCGAACTTCTCGTCGAACCCGACGCCTTCGATCTACACCTGGGTCGATGGCTATTCGCTGTCGAACTTCCGCGCCGGTTTCCGCACCGACAGCGGCTTCGACATTTATGGCTGGGTACGCAATGCGTTCGATCAGAACTACATCGACCAGCTCTTCGTCGGCCCCGGCAATACCGGCTTGATCGCGGGCCTTCCGGGTGATCCGCGCACTTGGGGCGTCACCTTGCGCAAGAGCTTCTGAGGCTGAACCACCCCGCAGCGCATGCGGTACTCAAAGGCCGGTGGAGCGATCCACCGGCCTCTTTTCGTATCCTCAGTTGTTGCCGCCGATGAAATCACCCAGTTCGCCCAGGATCGAGCCTTCGCCGCGGTTCTGGCCGCCGCGGGAGCCGGCGGCGGCAAGCATCCGTCCGGCAAGCCGGGAGAAGGGCAGGGACTGGATCCAGACCTTGCCGGGACCGCGCAGGCGCGCGAAGAACAGCCCTTCGCCGCCGAACAGGACGGACTTCACGCCGCCTGCAGTTACCAGGTCGAAGTCAATGCCCGGCGTGTAAGCGGCAAGGCAGCCGGTATCGACGTGGAGTTCTTCGCCAGGGCGCAGTTCCTTTTCCACCAGCGTACCGCCCATCTGGACGAAGACCCAGCCGTCGCCATCAAGCTTCTGCATGATGAAGCCTTCGCCGCCGAACAGGCCGGTCATCACGCGGCGTTGGAAGGCAACGCCGATCGAAACACCGCGCGCGGCGGCGAGGAAGCTGTCCTTCTGGCAAATCAGCGTGCCGCCCACGTCCGACAGCTTGATCGGCAGGATGGCGCCAGGAGTGGGGGAGGCGAAGGCGACGCGGGCCTTGCCGTGACCGTTGTGGGTGAAGACTGTCGTGAACAGGCTCTCTCCCGTGACCAGTCGCTTGCCCGCACCGAGCAGCTTGCCCATGAAGCCGCCCTGCTGATCGGCGCTGCCATCGCCGAAAACGGTGGTCATTCCGACTGAGCCGTCCTTCCAGACGAGGGCACCAGCCTCGGCGACAGCGCTTTCGCCGGGATCGAGTTCGATCTCGAGGAACTGGAGTTCCTGTCCTTTGATCTCGAAATCGATGTCGTCGGCAATGCTTGCGCTGCGGTGATGGGCCCACGGACTATTGGACATTGAGGTCTCCCAAGGATTGGTGTGCGCAGATGTAGCAATCCACTGCGCCGATACGAGGGGGCATACCATGTCTTCGTCGTCGCTGTTATGACGCTTGTCGGATCGAGGGGTATTTTGACTATGACGACGCTGCGGCCCGAACGGTATTCTGCGCTTGCCATCATCCTGCACTGGGCGATCGCCCTGTTGCTGCTGTTCCAGATCGGGCTTGGCTGGGCCTTGGAGGACTTGCCCAAGGGCGCGGTGCAGTTTTCAGGATACCAGTTCCACAAGTCGGTCGGCATCGCGATCCTGTTGTTGAGCCTTTTGCGGCTGGTGGTGCGACTGTTCAAGGCGCGTCCTGCGCCGGTGCAGGATGGCAAGGCGCAGATGTTGGTCGCGTCCGTCGTGCACGTCCTGCTTTATGCAGTAATGATCGTCGGGCCGCTGACCGGGTGGATCATCGTTTCGACGGCCAAGGTGCGGTTGCAGACGATGCTGTTCGGCAAGGTGCCCTGGCCGGACCTTCCCGTCGGACAGGCATGGCATGAACCTGCCGAAGTGCTGCACGGTGCCTTGGGCACGGTCGGCATGGCGCTGATCGTGCTGCATGTGGCCGGCGCGTTGTACCACCACTTCAAGCGCGAGGACGTGATTGGCCGGATGCTGCCGGCGGCGATCCGCTCGCATGGCGCGATAGGCGCCGCCGGATTTGCGGCAATCGCTCTTGGTGCCGGAGCGCTGATCTGCGGCCTGTTCCTGTCGTTTTCGGGTAACAAGTCTCCGGCTGCTGCTTCGCCGAGCGAAATAGCGTCCGAGACTGCTGCAGAGGTTCCGGGCGAAGATCCATCGGCGCCGGCGAGTTCAGAACCCGCCGTTGCCGAGAGCGCGGCAGCGACAGCCGCCAAGGCGAGTTCGTGGAAACTGGAGAAGGGCGGGCGCCTGGGCTTTGCCGCAGAATACAGCGGCGAGGCGATCAACGGATCGTTCTCGCGCTGGGATGCGACGATCATCTTCGATCCCGAGGACCTGCCGGGATCATCGATCCGGGCGACGATCGACCTCGCCTCGGTCGATAGCGGCGATAGCCAGCGCGACGATATGCTGCGCAGTGACAGCTTCTTCGGCGTTGGTGCACACCCCACGGCGCAGTTCGTTTCCACGAACATTCGGGAGATGGGCGAAGGCCGCTATGTCGCCAATGGAACGCTTTCGCTGCATGGACAACGCAAGCCGCTGGCACTGCGGTTCGCCCTCAAAATCAGCGGCGACAAGGCAACCGCCACCGGCAATGCGACCTTGCAGCGCCTGTCCTTTGGGGTCGGTGAATCCGAATGGTCTGCGACGGATCAGTTAAAGGATGCGGTAAGTGTCAGCTTCAACATCAAGGCGACGCGGCAGGCCCCGTGATGGCACCAGTGTGGCGCAGACCGGCGAAGAAGAACTCGGAATAGGCGCGCGCCCACTCCTCGTTTGCGCGGTCGTCGATTTCCTTGATTGAGCCCGTGAAACGGGCGTGGCCGAGCAGACCCTCCAACCAGAAGCGAGCAGCCAGTCCGGGATCGGCCAGTTCGAGGTTTTGCACGTGCGCAGCTTCGCGGATTTCTTCCGAGATGCTGACAAGGGCATCGGCATACATCGCCTGGCGGTAGTTCACTTCTTCATTGCCGAATTCCTGGTCGCACCAGTCGACCAGTCGCTCCATCATCCGGCCTTCCGCCGAATGGAGCACGCGCATTATCGCGGCGGCGCGAATGCAGAACGCGTCGACGACGGGCAGGCCAGCGCCCAGCTTCATGATCTCGAGCCGACGCTCGATGGTCTTGTGAGCCAGCAGCGCTTCGAGAAATTCGCGTTTTCCGGCAAAGCGTGTGTAAATCGTGGCCTTGCCGATATGCGCATGACGCGCGACGCGATCAAAGGTGAAGGCTTCGAAGCCATGGTCCCGCAGGACCTCCCAACCGGCTTCAAGAATTCGCGCAGGAAGACGTTGCGCTTCCTCCAGCGACGGACGACCGCGCTTCGTGGCGGTCCTACTACCCGAAAGATCAGTGGACGGTGAGTTGCTGTTCTGCGAAGGCGGCGAGGGCGGCAGTGTCATGCGGTTGATCCCGCTCGCACAGCCGTTCGGCCATAGCTTCGGCGATCCGGTTGTGAACCGGGCAGGACATCTCCAGTCCTTCGCGATAGGCCTGCCAGAAGCGGAGGCCCGCATCGGTAATCCAGCGCATCTTTCCCACTTTCTCGCCTTTGCGGCGTATCTGGTGGATAAAGTGCCTCAGCCATGGCTGGAGTCAATATACTATAAAATGGGCGAATCCGTTTCATTTATCCGCTCCTGACCCTGCTGAACCGGCGGTCCAGCCAAGCCCAAGCGCCTTTTCTACCGCGATAAATCCGGTCGTCAGTTCGGCGCGAGCGGCGGCAGCGGACATTGCCAACTGCAACGCCTGCCGCTCTGCATCAAGGCGGTCGGGCCTGCCAATGGTCCCGGCCTGCAAGCGTTGCTGCTGCAGTTCAACGTTCTTGCGCGCCCGACCTTCCGCATCAAGCGCCTTGCCGAAAGCGACGCGCTGTGCGCCAAAGCGCGCAAGCGAACCTTCGGCATCCTGAAGCGCCGTCAGCACTGTTCTGCGGTAATTCGCTTCGGCTTCAGCATAGGCGCCTTTGGCTGCTTCAACCTGGCGGTTGGCGCGCCCGCCATCGAAGAGGTTCCACTTGATCTGGGGCAGGGCGATGCCGACGATGTTGGCGGGGTCGAAGATGTCGCCGATGTTCTGGCCGCCAAGACCCAGCAGCCCGAGGAACGAGATCTTCGGGAACTTGTCGGCAATCTTCACGCCAACATCGGCATTGGCGGCCGCCAACTGGCGCTCGGCCATGCGAATGTCGGGGCGGCTGCGCAACAGGTTGGCGGGGTCACCAATGGCCACTTCGGCAGGAGGCAGCGGCACCGCGGCCGGAGTTCCCAGCAGGGTGTCGAGCGCACCGGGCTCCTTGCCCGTAAGCACTGCAATCTGGTCCATCAGAACGGCAATCTCGGCGCGGGACTTGGCAACGTCGGCCTCGCTGGCGAAAGCTTGCGCTTCTGCAGCGTTGACGGGCTGTTGCGGGATCGTCCCGGCGGCAAAGCGCTGTTGCGCCAAGGAGACCAGTTCCCGGTCTATGCCCACCTGCCGGTCTTGCAGCGCCAGCATCGACTGCCGCGCCCGCAGGCCGACATAGGCACGCGCAATTTCGGCCGAGAGGGTTACGCGGGCATCGGCAGCACCTGCTTCAGCGGCTTCTGCACGCGCCGAGGCAGCCTCCACCTTGCGCCGGGTGCCGCCGAACAGGTCTATTTCCCATGAGGCGTCAAAGCCGAGATTATAGGCGTTGATCTCGTCTCGCCCGCCGCCGTTTCCGGCAATGTTGCCCGGAACGTTGAGATAGGGAGCGGCAAAGGACGTGTTCACCGTCGGAAGTGCGGCGGTGCGGTTGGCAGCAAGAGCTGCCCTCGATTGGGCGATGCGGGCATTCGCCGCGGCGATGCCGGGGCTGTCGTCAAGAGCCGAGACGACCAACTGGTTCAGAACGGGGTCGCCCAGGCTCTCCCACCACCGCGACGAAGGCGTGGCCTGCGGCATGGCCTCTCCGGCACGGACGAACGTGCCGCGCGAGGCCGCTGCCGGAGCGACTTCTGGAGCACCTTTGTAGTCGGGACCTACGGTCGCACAGCCAGCGAGCAACGCCGCAAGGATAGTGGCGCTGCCGATGCGGCGATAGGAAAGCGAGGCAGTCATCAGTGTCCGGCCTTTGCGTGGTAGCCCTTGGGAAGCGGGCGCAGAAGAAGAACGAGCGGGGAAACGAGCAGGATGCCCAGCGTCAGCGCCATGAAATCATCGTTGAAAGCCATGACCAGTGCATCGCGCAGGATCATGCCGTCGAGCGACCGGAGCGCCGCCGCCATTCCGTCGGGGCCGCCGCCATAGCTCATCGCCTGCTGGCTGACCCAGTCCTGGACGTTGAGGTTGTTCGCGCCGAGGGCGCTGTGCAGCGTCCAGCGATGGAACTCCCAGCGCTGATCCTGCAACGTGGCGAGGAGGGCGAGCCCGACCGAACCACCGAGGTTGCGCGCTGCGTTGAACAGGCCCGCTGCGTCACCGGCGTCTTCACGCGCCACGGAACTGATCGCCGCCTGATTGAGGAACATCATGCAGAACACGGTGCCAAGGCCACGCATCAGCTGCGTCTCGACGAAATCGCCGCCGCGCGATTGCGCGGTTAGCGTCACGTCGAGGTAACAGGACATCGCCAGCAGAGCGACCCCGGTTCCGACGATCACTCGCAGATCGACGCGGGAAATCAGGATCGGAAACAGCGGCATCATCAGCATCGCCGGGATGCCGGATATGAAAACGATGCGTCCTGCCTGCATGGCGTTGTAATCGGCAATCGCGGCAAGGAACTGCGGGATGACGTAGGCGGTGCCGAACATCACCGCACCGAGTACGAACGCCAGCACGAATACCGCGGCGAAGGATCGCTTGCGCAGCAGGGCCAGCTTGATGACCGGGCGCTTTGCCTTGAACTGGCCGATGGCGATGAATATGAAGCCGAGCAGCGTGACTGCGCTCAGTTTCCAGATCAGGGCGGATTCGAACCACTGCTCGCGATGGCCTTCCTCGAGCACCACCGTGATGCCGCCCAGACCGAGGATCAGGCCGATCACGCCGAACCAGTCGGCGTTGACGAGTTCGCCCAATTGCATCTTGCCCTTTGGCAGACCGACCAGCAGCAGGGTGATCAGGATCAGGCTGATCGGCACGTTGACGAAGAAGGCATAGTGCCAACTGAACGTCTCGGTCAGCCAGCCACCCACCAGAGGCCCGAGGACCGGGCCCATGATGACGGTCAGGCCGAACAGGGCGGTGCCCACCGGTTGCTGGTTGGGTGGCAGGCGCGTGGCGATGATGGTCAGGGCGGTCGGGATCATCGCACCCGCAGTGAAGCCTTGTCCGACACGACCGAGGATCATCATGGTGAGCGAAGACGAAAGTCCGCACATCACTGAAAAGCCCGTGAACAGGATCGCCGCGATCAGCAGGAAGCGGCGCAGGCCGAATACACGCTCAAGCCAACCCGTAAGTGGAATGATGATGATTTCTGCCACGAGATAAGCGGTGGCGATCCAGGTGCCTTCGCTCGACGAAGCGCCGATCTCACCCTGAATCGTGGGCAGGGAGGCGTTGACGATGGAGATGTCGAGCGTTGCCATCAGCGAGCCGATGGCGCCTGCGGCCACCGCCAACCAAGCCGTGATGTCGGCCTTTTCGCCGCTGGCGGCGGGCGGCGGCATTGCCGCCTCATCGATGGTTGCCGACTGGCTCACTTCGACGCGACCCGATCCTGTTCATTGCGGATCGTCTCGATTGCCGACTTTGCCGAACGGGTGTCGACTTCGACCGAGAGCGAAAGGCCAGGGACCAGCACCTTGCGTGATTCAGGACCGGCGTTGATGCGGATGCGCACTGGCACGCGCTGGACGATCTTGGTGAAGTTGCCAGTCGCGTTCTGCGGCGGGATCAGTGAGAAATTGGCGCCAGTGCCGGGCGTGATGCTCTCAACCGTGCCATGGAAATCGACATCGGGGAGGGCATCGACGTGGACCGTGACGGGCTGTCCCGGACGCATCAGGCCGATCTGCGTTTCCTTGAAATTGGCTTCGACGTAGATCGCCTCGGTCGGCACGATCGTCATCAGGCGCTGGCCAGGTTGCACGAACTGGCCGATGCGCACGGTGGAGTTGCCGATCTTGCCACCGATCGGGGCGACAATGCGGGTCGTCGCCAGATCAGTGCTGGCAGCCTCGCGCTGGGCTTGCGCTGCCTTGATCTGCGCTGCGCTCTGCCCGGCCTGGGCACGAGCGCTCGTAACGCGATCATTCGCGGCCGAAAGCCCGGCCTGTTTTGCTGCAACGTCTGCCGCCGCCTTGTCCCGGTTGGCAATGAGCTGGTCGAACGCCTGCTTTGGTTCTGCGCCGCTCGCAACAAGCGGCCGCATCCGGGCAACTTCGCCGTTCAGGTAAGCGAGTTCGCGCTGGGACGCCTGCAGCGCGGCGCGGGCCTGGCCTACCGCGGACTGTGCTTCCTGGATGGCCGCGACAGAGGCTGTTTCGGTAGCGCGGGCGACGTCTACCTGCGCGCTGCTCTGTGCAAGACGGGTGTTGTAATCGGTCGGATCGATCTGGACCAGCAACGTGCCTTGTTCGACCGCCTGATTGTCGCTCACTGCAACGCGGCGCACGTAACCGCCGAGCTTGGAGCTGATCGTGACGCCGTCGGCTTTCACGTAAGCGTCTTCCGTATCCTGCATGAACTTGCCGACAGTCTCGTAATCGTAGAGCGCGTAAGCCCCATAGAGCGCACCGACAACCAGCGCGCCGACCGCGACTCGGCCAATGAATTTCTTGCGGCCAGAGCTGCTTTCCGAAGTTGAAGCGGTGGGGCTGGTATCGGTGGAGACGGCCATTGAGAAATCCATCCAGGAAATTGAACGAAATCGTTCCGTTGCGAATTGCCACTTGGTTCAGTCGCGCAAGGATTTCAAGTGCGGAAATTGCGGCACATAGTGCAAAAACTGCATCCGGCTGCGGCAACGCCGCCGAGACTCAAGCGTTCCTAGGCATTCGGCGGACCTGCACTTTGGGTCAGATATTGCCGGAAGATCTCGAAACTACCGTCAAAGCCCGGTCATTGATCGACGCAATAAATCAAACAGGGCGAATTTGCTCATTGGAAAAATCCTGAGCCATGCCCTACCTCGCCATTCGTATCCCGGTTCACCAATCCACAACGAGAAGGATTTGAGTCTATGTCGATCGTCGGAACCAAGCTGAAGCCGTTCCAGGCAACCGCTTTCCACCAGGGCAAGTTTGTCGACGTCAGCGACGCGGACGTGCTCGGCAAGTGGGGCGTGTTCTTCTTCTACCCGGCCGATTTCACCTTCGTCTGCCCGACCGAACTGGAAGACCTCGCCGACATCTATGGCGAACTCCAGGGCCTCGGCGTCGAAGTCTACTCGGTCTCGACCGACACGCACTTCAGCCACAAGGCATGGCACGAGACCTCGCCGGCCGTCGGCAAGATCAACTACTTCATGCTGGGCGACCAGAACCACACGATCTCGAACAACTTCGGCATCCTGCGCGAAGGCGTCGGTCTTGCTGACCGCGGCACCTTCGTGACCGATCCGGACGGCACCATCCAGCTGGTCGAGATCACCCCAGAGGGCGTGGGCCGCAACGCTGCGGAACTGCTGCGCAAGATCAAGGCTGCCAAGTACTGGCGTGAGAACCCCGGCCAGGTCTGCCCGGCTAAGTGGGAAGAAGGCGCCGAAACGCTGGCTCCCTCGATCGACCTCGTCGGCAAGATCTGATTGTTCTGGCAGGGCGTTCGCCGCGTGGGGTTGAACGTCCTGCCATAGCCACCGGACGGGCCGTGCCGCTTCTGGGCGGTCCGCCGGTTCCACGATCCCGATCAAATTCGAATTGATCTCCCGTGCGCCGACCATTCGGTGACGCGCGGTCAGTATTGTCCAAAGGAAATGACCATGCCCGTTCTTGACGCCGCCACCACTGCCCAGCTCAAGGCCTATCTCGGCAACCTGCGCCGTCCGATCGAGCTGGTTGCTACCTTGGACGACAGCGCCAAGTCCGCAGAGATGCGGTCGCTTGTCGAGGAAATCGCCGCGCAATCCGACAAGGTAGCCGCGCGCTTTGATGGGACTGACGAGCGGGTCCCCAGCTTCGCCATCCGGGCAGACGAGGGCAGGGCGGAAGCCGTCTTCGCTGGCCTGCCGATGGGCCATGAATTCACCTCGCTGATCCTCGCGCTGCTCCATGTTGGCGGGCACCCGCCGAAGGAAGACGCCGAGCTTCTCGACCAGGTGCGCGAGCTTGACGGTCCGCTGCACTTCGAGACGTTCTTCTCGCTGACCTGCCAGAACTGCCCTGACGTGGTGCAGGCCCTCAACATCATGGCGGCACTCAATCCCAACGTGACTCACGTCGCCATCGACGGGGCGCTGTTCAAGGAGGAAGTCGAGCGTCGCCAGATCATGGCCGTGCCGACCGTTTTCCTGAACGGCCAACCGTTCGGTTCAGGCCGCATGGACCTTGCACAGATCGTCGCCAAGCTCGATACCAATGCTTCTGCACGCGCCGCCGAAAAGATTGCCGCCAAGGAGCCGTTCGACGTGCTCGTCGTCGGCGGTGGTCCGGCTGGCGCTGCTGCTGCGATCTATGCCGCACGCAAGGGCATCCGGACCGGCGTCGTCGCGGAGCGCTTCGGTGGGCAGGTGCTCGACACCATGGGTATCGAGAACTTCATCTCGGTCCAGCACACCGAAGGGCCGAAGCTTGCCGCCCAGCTGGAAAGCCACGTCAAGGAATACGAAGTCGACGTGATGAACCTGCAGAAGGCGACGGCGCTGGTTCCCGGCACTGTGGGCGGGCTGCATGAGGTCAAGCTGGAGAACGGCGCCAGCCTCAAAGCCAAGACGTTGATCCTCTCCACCGGGGCGCGCTGGCGGCAGATGGGCGTTCCCGGCGAGGACGAGTACCGCAACAAGGGCGTGGCCTATTGCCCGCACTGCGATGGTCCGCTGTTCAAGGGCAAGCGCACGGCGGTGATCGGCGGGGGCAATTCGGGCGTCGAAGCGGCGATCGACCTTGCCGGCATCGTTGCCCACGTCACGCTGATCGAGTTTGACAGCCAGCTTCGTGCCGACGCCGTACTGCAGGCCAAGCTGCGGTCGCTGCCCAACGTGACGATCGTGACATCAGCGCTGACCACCGAGGTACTGGGAGACGGCGCAAAGGTCACCGGATTGGTCTACCAAGACCGTACGAGCGAGGAAATGCACACGGTCGAACTCGAAGGCATCTTCGTGCAGATCGGCCTTGTGCCCAATACGGAATGGATCAAGGGCGCAATCGATCTTTCGGCGCGCGGTGAAATCGAAGTCGATGCCCGTGGTGCAACCAGCGTTCCCGGGATTTTCGCAGCGGGCGACGCTACCACCGTCCCCTACAAGCAGATCATCATCGCCATGGGCGAAGGTTCCAAAGCTGCGCTTTCTGCTTTCGACTACATGATCCGACAGGGGTAAGCATAACCCTCGGTTACCGAAGGGCTTTCCCCTTTTTTGCCCGACGGGTCGCAGAGGCGGCGGCGCAAGTGATTGCGTCGCCGCTTTTTCTGTCTTTGGGGCGTTGTCTGATGTGCATCGCTTCCCTAACGTGTATGTGTCTTGCGCTGTCAATGTGCGGGTGGGAGAGTTTGATGTCGCGTTCGTTCACGTCACTTCGTGTAGGTTCAGCAATCTTGCCAGCCCTTGTGGCGGCCATGCTGGTCCACCAGCCAGCCCGCGCGGGCGAGACCTATCGCGATCTCAATCACAACGGTCGACAGGACGTCTACGAGAACCCGGCAGCCCCTACGGCTCGTCGCGTTGACGATCTGCTGCGGCAGATGACCCTGGAAGAGAAGGTTGCCCTCATGCTCCATGGCACGCTGGCTGCCGAGAAGGGGTCCGGGATCGGGGTAGGGACGGCCTACGACAAGTCGGCAGCGCAAGCGCAGCTTGCTCGAGGCGTGAACAGTGCGATCACCCGCCTGTCGCCCGATGCCAGATCCTTTGCTGAAGAGAACAATGCCATCCAGCGCCTCGCCGAGGCAACGCGGCTCGGCATCCCTGTCACGATCAGCACCGATCCACGCAACCACTTCCAGGTGACAGTTGGCGTCAGTTCGGCGTCCGGTGGGTTTTCGCAATGGCCGGAGACGCTAGGGATGGCTGCAATCGGCGACGAGAAACTGGTCGAGCGATTTGGTCGGCTCGTTGCCGCCGAGTACCGGGCAGTCGGCATTCACATGGCCTTGAGCCCGCAGGCCGATCTCTACACTGAGCCGCGCTGGCCACGCGGCGTGGCAACCTTTGGCTCTGACGCTGCGACGGTTTCCCGCCTTGCCGGCGCCTATGTGCGCGGTTTTCAGGGTAGCCCCAAGGGGCTTGTCCGCTCTGGCGTCGCCACTGTGGTCAAGCACTGGGTCGGCTATGGCGCTGAGCCGGAAGGCTTCGACGGGCACAATTACTATGGCCGCATCGCCCGCCTTGATAACGAAAGTTTTGCCCAGCACGTGGCAGCATTCGACGGTGCGTTGGCCGCAAACTCCGCGGGCGTCATGCCGACTTACGTGATCGCCAACGGTGTCAGCATCGCCGGCAAGCCTTTGCCCCAGGTCGGCGCTGGCTTCAGCAAACCGCTGATCGAAGGTCTTCTGCGCAAGACAAAGAACTTCGGTGGCATCGTGATTTCCGACTGGGGGATCACCAACACCTGTATGGAACCTTGCAAGTCGCCAACTGCGGAAAAGCCGCAAGGCTACAATATCGCGATGCCCTGGGGCGTTGAGGATCTTTCCGAGGAAGACCGCTATGCGATGGGCGCCAATGCCGGGATCGACCAGTTCGGCGGCGTCGACAATCCAGCGCCGCTGCTTGCAGCAGTGAAGCACGGCAAGGTCAGCCTGACCCGAGTCGACGAGGCGGCGCGGCGCGTGCTCAAGCTCAAGTTCGAACTCGGCCTGTTTGACAACCCTTACGTCGATGTTGGGCAAGCCGGGAAGGTCGTCGGCGATCCGGCGACACAGGCCGAAGCTGACAAGGCGCAGCGTGCCGCGCAGGTCCTGCTTGAAAACCGGAATGCATTGCTTCCCCTGGCGCCGGGGCGCAAGGTCTGGCTGTCTGGCGTTAACGCCGAGGCGGCGCGCGCTGGCGGGCTGACGGTTGTCGATACGCTCGATCAGGCCGACGTCGCGCTGGTCCGTGTCGCTACGCCGTTCGAGGTGCTTCACCCCAACCACTTCTTCGGTTCGCGCCAGCATGAGGGCAGGCTCGATTTCCGTGCTGACGATGAAGCAACGAAACTGGTTGAGAAAGCGTCCGCCAAAGTGCCCACGATCGTGGCGGTGGACCTGGATCGCCCTGCCGTCCTGACTGCATTCAAGGACAAGGCCGCGGCGATCTACGGGTTGTTTGGAGCCAGTGATGCCGTGCTCGTCGATCTCGTGACCGGCAAGGCGAAGTCGCAGGGGCGCCTGCCGTTCGAACTGCCATCATCGGCAAAGGCGGTCGAAGAGCAGCATCCGGGACGGCCCGACGACAGTGTCGCGCCGCTTTACAAGCGCGGCGATGGCATCGTCCTGCCGTAAAAGGCGCTGAAGGCGGGGGAAATCACAAGGTCACGGCCTTGCCGACTCTCCCTGCCTTCGCCAGAGCGACAGGCGTGAGCGCATCAATCGTCATCGGCGCCGACCGGTCCGGCGCGTCTGTCAGGATCGACGTCGAGGAACTTCTTGCCACCCGCCTGCTCGTGCAGGGCAACAGCGGGTCGGGCAAGTCGCATCTGCTGCGCCGTTTGCTGGAAGAGAGCGCGAGCATCGTCCAGCAGGTAGTGATCGACCCGGAGGGCGATTTCGTTACGCTGGCTGAACCCTTCGGCCACGTCGTCGTTGATGGATCGGCCTATGATGGCCCGGAAATCGCCAAGCTTGCCGCACGCATTCGCAAGCACCGCGCCTCGGTGATTCTCGCGCTGGACGGGTTGGAACTCGAAGCGCAGATGCGGTGTGCAGCCGTTTTCCTGAACACCCTGTTCGATGCCCCGCGCGACGAGTGGTACCCGGCGCTGGTGGTGGTCGACGAGGCGCAGATGTTCGCGCCGGCCGCCGCGGGTGATGTTACCGACGAAGTACGCCGCCTCAGCCTCTCGGCAATGACCAACCTGATGTGCCGGGGGCGCAAGCGCGGGCTGGCGGGTGTTATCGCCACCCAGCGCCTCGCCAAGCTGGCCAAGAACGTTGCCGCCGAAGCATCGAACTTCCTGATGGGGCGCACTTTCCTCGATATCGATATGGCGCGTGCGGCCGACCTCCTCGGCATGGAGCGGCGCGAGGCCGAAAAGATCCGCGACCTGGAGCGCGGGCACTTCCTCGGCCTTGGCCCTGCGATTGCCCGGCGACCGGTCAGCGTGCGCATTGCCGATGTCCAGACCCGCGCGCGCAACGTGGTGCAGGGCCTGATGCCGCTCCCCAACGCAGCTGGCGCGGAGATGGAATCGATCCTGCTGTCCGAGCCGCTGGCGATGGAACCGCCGCCTCGTGCTCCCGAACCGGATGCGCCGCCGCCGGAAAGCGGCGAGTTGCTCGAGCAGATCGAAGGGTACGTGCCGGCCGCCGAGCAGGTCGAGCCACCTGAGGCGCCCAGCCTGTTCGAGGCGGAGGAAACCGCGGCGAGCATCGCCTCGATCCTGGCGGAGATGGCGGCGGAGCCCGACTGCACATTCCAGCCTGCGTCGCAGCTTTATCAGGACTTCACCGTCCGCTGCCGGATGTTGCGCATTCTGCCTGGCATGGACCTCGGTGCGTTCCGCCGCCGTTTCGCCATGGCGGTTGCCGGCATCCATGACGACAAGGCCGCGCAGTGGCAGGATCTTCTGCGCATTGGCAAGGACGTGCCTGACGATCTGCTCGCGCCGTTCCTGACACTCGCCCGCGCGGCCGTTGAAGGTGCACCATGCCCGGATGACGAGCGTCTCGCCGAAATCTACGGCACGCGCTCATCAGGTCGCATCCGCCGTCTGCTGGAGCATCTCGAGAAGGGTAACCTCATCGTGGTCCGAACCGACTATGGCGGCAGGCGCTCGGTGGGCATCCCGGCGCTCGGCAAGACCACGGCGCCAGTCGAGGCCTGAGACTGCCTTACTCCACCGTGTAGAAGTCGATCACCACGCCATCAGGCTTGCGGATGCCGCGCGCTACGAAGACCTTGCGCCGCAACCAGTCATACGCTCCGGGCTTGACCGAGAAGCGCGGCGTCGTGCGGAAATAGTAGGCGGATGGGTCTACCGCTTCGCCTTTGGCGAGCTTCTCGATCACCTCGGGCGTGGCCGTGCGAACGCCGGGGTTGGTCACTTCGATCACGGTCCCATCGGCAGCCTTCAGGAAGTAGCGTGCTTCGATCGAGGTCAGTCCGCCGGGCAGGATCGCCTGCCAATCGCCGCCGCCCGGGAGCACTTCCCCGCTCAGCGCCGGGCCGCTGACCGTGCCGCCGGTTATGGCAATGAAGCGCTTGCGGGCCGTGTCCACCTCGCCCTGCTCCACGGGAGGCGCGAGTGTTGCGGTTACGGTAAAGGCATAAGTCAGTGAAGGTGCAGGTGCGCTAGGGCCACTTTGCCCGAATGCCACCGAGGTCGACAGCGCTGCTACGATAACTGCCAAATAGACCTTGCCCGACATAGACGCTCTCCCAATGTTGCGGCCCAAGTGGTCAATTCTGGAGGATATGTCGAGGGCGCAGCGGCGTCTCCACGTGCTCGGGACGCATTGTGGCTGCAAAAAGGCTTTGCAGAATTAGTATGCTTTACTAATGGACGGAACCGACCGCCGCGCGATACCGCCAGCATTTCAAGCAGACCATAAGCGGGTGCGTGCAAGCGTGAGAAGGGAAATCAGTGGCAACGGCAGAGATCAGCAGACAATCGGTCGTACCCGATCTTGATCTCGATGATCTGGATTCCGTGCTCGGCCTGCATATCGGCACGGTCAACACACTGTTCGTGACGCGCCTCGAGAAGCGTCTCGATCCCATGAGCGTGACCCCCAAGCAGGTTGCCATTCTCTGGCTGGTGAACGCCAATCCGGGCGTGAAGCAAACCGACCTTTCCAAGTTCTTCCAGATCGAGCGGCCGACAGTCCACCAGTTCGTCCGTCAGCTGATCAAGAACAACTTTGTGGTGAATGAGCCCTCGAAGCTCGATCGTCGTGCCGGCGGCTTGTGGCTTACAGACGAAGGGCGCGAGGTCTTGTCGCGCGCCCGTCAGGCGATTGCCGAACACGAGACGGAATTGACTTCGGCCCTGACGGGGAAGGAAAAGTCCGAACTGTTCCGCATCCTCATGAAGCTTTATCTTTCGGCGCCAGCCAAGGATTGACCGTTCAGCAGCGGGACATACCTTGTCAGGCATAATGCCATGATGACCAAAGGATTCCGCTTCATGAAGCCAGTCGCCCTTATCGCCGCCGCTACGCTGGCCGTCGCCGGCAGTGCGATGGCCCAACAGGCATCGGGCGATCCGGTGAGGGGCAAGTCCGTGTATGCCCGTTGCGCCGCCTGTCACGACCTGAACACTGGCGCGACGCGTCTTGGCCCGTCGCTCAAGGGCGTGGTTGGCCGCACGTCTGGCACAATGCCGAATTTCAACTATTCCGAAGCGCTCAAGGACAAGGCGGTTGTCTGGAATGCGCAGACGCTGGACGCTTTTCTTGGCGGTCCGGCGAAGTTTGCACCGGGCAATCGCATGGCTTTTCCTCCGCTCTCCAACCCGCAGGACCGTGCCGATCTGATTGCGTTCCTGGAGCAGTCAGCGCGCTGATTGAAGGCCTGGACAGCAACGAGCCTCGCACTCGCCGGTGCGGGGCTTTTTTGTGTCCATCGCTCAAACAATCACAAATGATCATTCTTGATCGTTTTTGCGCAAGGTGCTACTGAGTCGCTGACCGCGAGATCGCGCAAACAGTCTGCAGGATGCCATGAACGCCCACACCCCTATTACCGCCGCCCTTCCGTTCGCCGTGCCGGCCAGCCGTTGGGACGATGCGGTCGCTTCGCAGCTCAGCCCGGCTGAACTGCTGCTCTACCGCTCGAACCTGCTCGGCAGCGATCTGACGGTGACCAACTTCGGCGGCGGCAATACCTCGGCCAAGCTTGAGGAGGTCGATCCGCTTACCGGCGAGAAGGTCGAAGTGCTGTGGGTCAAGGGATCGGGTGGCGACATCGGGTCGATGAAGCTCGATGGTTTTGCCACGCTCTATCAGGCCAAGCTGCTGGGGCTGGAGGTGCACTATTCTGGTCCTGACGATGACGACAAGATGGTCGGCTTCCTGCCGCACTGCACCTTCAATCTGAACGGCCGCGCGGCCAGCATCGACACGCCGCTGCATTCGTTGCTGCCGTTTGCCCATGTCGATCACGTCCACCCCGACGCGATCATCGCGCTGGCAGCGTCCTCAGGCGGTGAAGCGGCAACGCAGGAAATCTGGGGCGGCAAGATCGGGTGGCTGCCGTGGAAGCGCCCCGGCTACACGCTGGGCGTGATGCTGCGTGATTACGTGAAGGCGAACCCGCAAGTTGAAGGCGTGATGCTGGCGGGCCACGGGATCATCTGCTGGGCCGACAGCGCCAAGGCCTGCTACGAGCACACCGTGCAACTGATTGCTGACGCTGCGAACTACCTGAACGCCAAGCTTGGCAGCGCACCTGCCTTCGGCGGCCAGAAGGTTGCGCCGAACCCGGATCGCGCTGCCATCGCCGCAGACCTGATGCCCCGGCTGCGCGGCTTCATGACCGGCGCGCGCCAGAAGCTCGGCCACTTCTCCGACGACGCCGAGGCGCTGGAGTTCACAGGCTCGGCCGACTTCGAACGCCTTGCTGCGCTGGGCACGTCATGCCCCGACCACTTCCTGCGCACCAAGATCGCGCCTCTCACGCTCGATCCGGCGCGTCTGCAGGACGATGCCTATCTGGCGCAGAAGATCGCCGATTATCGCGAAATGTATGCGGCCTATTATGAACGCTGCAAGCGGTCCAACTCGCCTGCCATGCGCGATTCCAACCCGGTCGTGGTGCTGGTGCCGGGCGTCGGCCGCATCACCTTTGCCACCGACAAGACCACTGCACGGCTTGCCGGCGAGTTCTATGGCAATGCGATCAACGTGATGCGCGGCGCCGAGGCGATCGGCGATTACATCGCGCTCGATGAGCAGGAAGCCTTCGACATCGAGTACTGGCTGCTCGAGGAGGCCAAGTTGCAGCGTATGCCTGCGCCCAAGCCGCTGGTCGGCAAGATCGCGCTCGTCACCGGCGGGGCAGGGGGCATCGGTGCCGCCTCTGCCGCCCGCCTGCTGCGCGAAGGTGCCTGCGTGGTTCTGGCGGATCGCGCAGCCGATGCGGTCGAGGAAGTGCGCGCTGGCTTTGCCAAGCAATTCGGCAAGGATGTCGTGCGCGCTGCCGTGTGCGACGTCACTGACGAAGCTCAGGTAAAGGCCGCTATCGATGTGGCGGCGCGCGAGTTTGGCGGGCTGGACATCCTCGTCGCCAATGCCGGCATTGCCTCGTCCGCGCCGATCGAGGAGACCACGATCGAGCTGTGGAATCGCAATTACGACGTGCTGGCGCAGGGCTATTTCCTTACCGCCCGCGCTGCCTGGCCGCTGATGAAGCGGATGAAGGAGCAGGGCGGTTCGTCGGTGGTGTTCATTGGTTCGAAGAATGGCGTAGCTGCGGCGACCAACGCCAGCGCCTATGCCTCGGCCAAGGCTGCCGCGAACCATCTTGCGCGCTGCCTGGCGCTGGAAGGCGCGCCCCACGGCATCCGCGTCAACACCGTCAACCCGGACGCCGTGATCAAGGGCAGCAAGATCTGGGACGGCGACTGGCGCAAGGAGCGCGCAGGGGCCCACGGCATCGACAGCGGCAAGGAACTGGAAGAGCACTACCGCCAGCGCTCGATGCTCAAGCGCGATGTGCTGCCGGAGGACATTGCTGAGGCCGTCTATTTCCTGGCGTCGGACATGAGCGCAAAGTCCACCGGCAACATGATCAACGTCGACGCGGGCAACGCGCAGGCCTTCACGCGCTAAGTCTTCCGGAGAGGAATAGGACATGACCGAACTGCCGATCTCGGCCGACCTGATCGCCGAACGCAACGCCCTTCACGCCGAGGCGCTTGACGAAGACTACGCCGCGCTGGGCCGCAAGTTGGCCCGCACCGGTATCGATATCGATGCGATCAAGGACCGCGTCGCGGGCTTTTCCGTCGCCGTGCCTTCGTGGGGGGCTGGCCGTGGCGGCACGCGGTTTGCCAAGTTCCCGATTGCCGGCGAGCCGACCAACATTCACGAGAAGCTGGAAGATTGTGCGGTCATCCAGCAACTCAGCCGCGTTACCCCGCGCGTGTCCCCGCACTTCCCGTGGGACAAGGTCAGCGATTACAAGGCGCTGCGCGAGGAAGCGGCGGCCCTTGGACTCGGCTTTGACGCGGTGAACTCGAACACCTTCCAGGACCAGCCTGGGCAGGCTCACACCTACGCCAATGGCTCGCTCGCCGCGCAGGATGCAGCCACGCGCCAACAAGCGGTGGACCACAATATCGAGTGCATCGAGATCGGCCGGCAGCTCGGTTCCACCGATCTGACGGTGTGGGTGGGCGACGGCACCAATTTTCCGGGCCAGCAGGATCTGGGCCGCAGCCTCGATCGCTATCTCGAGGCTGCCTCTAAGATCTATGCGGCGCTGCCCGATGACTGGCGCATGCTGCTCGAACACAAGATGTTCGAACCGGCCTTCTATTCGACCGTGATCAGCGACTGGGGCTCCTCGATCCTTGCGGCGCAGGAACTTGGTCCGAAGGCCAAGTGCCTCGTCGATCTCGGCCACCACGCTCCGAACGTGAACATCGAACAGATCGTTGCCCGCCTGCACCGCTTCGGCAAGCTTGGCGGCTTCCACTTCAACGACAGCAAATATGGCGATGACGACCTCGACAGCGGGTCGATCAACCCGCACCAGCTGTTCCTGGTGTTTAACGAACTGGTCGAGGCGGAACTCAATCCCCAAGGCAACAAGGGGGGTGACGGCTTCAATCCAAGCTACATGATCGACCAGTCACACAACGTGACCGATCCGATCGAATCGATGCTGTCGAGCGCCGAGACGATCACCCAGTGCTTCGCCAAGGCGCAACTGGTCGACCGCGAGGCGCTGCACGCGGCACAGGAAGCCAACGACACGATGATGGCGTTCCAGGCCCTGCGCCGCGCCTACAACGTCGACGTCGCCCCGATCCTCGCGAAGGCCCGGATGGAAGCGGGAGGCGCCATCGACGTGCTCGAAGCCTACCGCCTCAGCCAGTACCGCGGCCGCAAGGCGCAGGAGCGCAAGGCGGTCGGACTGGGCGCAGGCATCGTCTGATTTGCAATTCCATAAACAGAACAAGTCTGGAGAGAGCATGATGAACATCCGCCGGGGCCTTTCGGTCGCCACGATCCTTGCTTGCAGCACGCTGCTCTCGCCAGTTGCCTTTGCCGAGGCTCCTGCTGCCGATCAGGGCGCGACGAGCCCTGATCCTCTGGTCCAGCAATTCCAGGACCCGCCAATGGAAGCGCGCCCGCGCGTCTGGTGGCACTGGATGAACGGCAATGTCACCAAGGATGGGATCGCCAAGGATCTCGACTGGATGAAGCGCGTCGGCATTGGCGGTCTGCAAAACTTCGACGCCGGGCTCCAGACCCCACAGGTCGTGGACAAGCGTCTCGTGTACATGACGCCGGAATGGAAGGACGCCTTTCGCTTCGCCGCCAGCGAGGCTGACCGCCTCGGCCTTGAGCTCGCCATCGCGGCTTCACCGGGTTGGTCGGAAACCGGCGGCCCGTGGGTGAAGCCTGAAGATGGGCTGAAAAAGGTCGTTTGGGCAGAAACGCGCCTTCAGGGTGGAAAGCGGTTCACGGGCAAGTTGCCGATGCCTCCGGTCACCACTGGGCCTTTTCTGGACATGCCGGATTCAGATCCGCTGACTGCGATCACCGGCGAGCATGGCTTCAAGGCTCCCGAGCTGTATAGCGATATTGCGGTGCTCGCGCTGCCGGACACGGCAGCGGCAGACGTGCTTCCCGCCTTCAGTTCGGGTGGCAAGCCGATCTCTGCCGCGGAACTTGCGGATGCCAGCCTGCAGACTGGCGTGACCCTGCCCCGTGGTCCGGCAGAGGCGCCGACAACCTTGGTGGCGAGCTACGCCAAGCCGCAGACGATACGCTCTGCGACGATTGCCATTCCCGGCGCGAAAAGCATGTTCGCGGGGCCCACGCTCGACATTCGCCTCGAGTCCAGCATCGACGGCACCGCATGGCAGCCTGTCGCAAGCCTACCGGTCACCGGCGCGCCGTCGACCGTCAGTTTCAAGCCGGTGACAGCGCGTCATTTCCGTCTGGTTTTCATGCCCTTGCCGTTCAACGGCTCCAATATGGGCGATCCTGCGCCTGGTGCCATTGCAGGCGGCTTTGTCGAAATGATCGCGGCGAGCGCGAAGGCGCCGCTCGAGATCAAGCAATTTCGCCTGACTTCCGAAATCGCCGTTGACCAGTTCGAAGCCAAGGCGGGCTTTGCGATCGCACGGGATTACGATGCGCTCGGCGAACCAGACAGGGGTGCCGTCGGCGTTGATCCTTCGAGGGTCATCGACCTGACAGGCAAGATGCGCCCCGATGGCTCACTCGATTGGACGCCGCCAAAGGGGCGGTGGCGTGTGATCCGCTTTGGGTCGAGCCTGCTTGGCACAACCAATCATCCCGCCCCGCCTGAGGCGACGGGTCTTGAGGTCGACAAGTTCGATGGCAATGCTGTTCGTCGCTATCTCGAACATTACATCGGCACCTACAAGGATGCGGCGGGTGAGGATCTCGTCGGCAAGCGAGGCGTTCGCGCTCTCCTGACCGATTCCATCGAGGTAGGCGCGGCCAATTGGACGCCGCGCATGGTCGAGCAGTTCAAGCGACTTCGCGGTTACGATCCGATGCCCTACCTTCCCGCTCTGGCTGGCGTGGTCGTCGGCACGCGCGATCAGTCGGACAAGTTCCTGCGCGATTACCGCCAGACTCTCGCCGATCTCATGGCATCCGAACACTACGGGACAGTTGCCAAGGTGGCGCACGAGAACGGCCTGAAGGTCTATGGCGAGGCTCTCGAGGACAACCGTCCTTCGCTTGGCGATGACATGGCAATGCGCAGCCATGCCGATGTGCCGATGGCCGCCCTGTGGACCTTCAGCCGCAAGGCCGGGCCCAACCCCAGCTACCTCGCGGACATGAAGGGCGCAGCCTCGGTAGCGCATGTCTATGGCCAGAACATCGTTGCGGCAGAATCGATGACGTCTGCCTTGGCGCCGTGGGCCTACGCTCCCAATGAATTGCGCCGCATCATTGATCTGGAGTTCGCCAGCGGCGTGAACCGCCCGGTCGTGCACACTTCGGTGCACCAGCCGGTTGACGACAAGGTGCCAGGCATGTCGCTGGCCATCTTCGGCCAGTTTTTCAATCGCCATGAAGCATGGGCCGAACTTGCCCGGCCGTGGGTCGATTACATGGCGCGGTCCTCTCTGCTCCTGCAGGCAGGCCGCAACGTTGCCGACGTTGCCTACTTCTACGGCGAGGAAGGACCGATCACGGCCCTTTATGGGCGCAAGCCGATTGCCGACGCACCCAAGGACCATGCCTATGATTTCATCAATCGCGATGCGCTGTTCGATGCGATCGAGGTGAAGGATGGAGAGATCGTCTCCAAAGGCGGGGCGCGCTACAAGGCGATCCAGCTTGGCGGATCGACGCGGCGCATGACCGTCGCGACATTGCGGCGCCTCGCTGCGTTGGTCGAGGCGGGTGCAACCGTCGTCGGTCAGGCGCCCGAAAGCTCGCCCGCGCTGACAGACGGCGATGCCGATTTCGCAGCACTGGTCGCGAAACTGTGGTCTGGCTCACCGGTGACGCGGTTTGGGGCAGGGCAGGTCATCGCCTCTGCCGATATCGATGCGGCACTTGCGAAGGCGGGCGTGTCGCCGGACTTCCAGATGTCGGGAGCCAGTGCCGATGCCGAGGTGCTGTTCGTCCACCGCACCTTGAGTGACGGCGATCTGTGGTTTCTGAACAACCGCAAGGCGGTGGATGAGCGGGTAGAGGCGCGCTTCCGTATCACCGGAAAGCAGCCGGAACTGTGGCACGCCGATAGCGGGCGTTCGGAGCCTGTATCATACCGCATCGAAGACGGCGAAATGATCGTCCCGCTGACGCTAGGTGCCGAGAGTTCCGTTTTCGTCGTGTTCCGCAAACCCGCCAAATCGAACGCTTTGATGATCAAGAAGGTCGTGCCCACTGCGGTGGCCAAGCTGGACCGGCCATGGCAGGTCGCCTTCCAGGCAGGACGTGGCGCACCTGCAGGAATCACCTTGCCGAAACTGGCATCGCTGAGCGACCAGGCCGATCCGGGTGTCAGGTACTTCTCGGGCATGGCGACCTACACCAGCAGCTTCGTCTTGCCCAAGAGCGTCAAATCTGGCGCGCCGCTTTGGCTCAACCTCGGCGAGGTGGGCGAGATCGCTGAAGTATCCGTCAATGGCAAGCACGTCGGCTATGCCTGGCACAAGCCGTACCGGGTCGATCTGTCCGGTGCAGTGCGGAATGGCGTGAATTCGGTAGAGGTCAAGGTTGCGAACCTATGGGTCAATCGCCTGATCGGCGATGCACAACCCGGTGCGAAAAAGGTGACCTGGACGTCGTTCCCGACGTATAGTGCCGATGCAGCGCTCCGCCCGTCAGGGCTGATCGGCCCGGTTACGCTTGAGACAGCGGGGGAGGGGCAGTCGAATCCCTGATTACAAGCTTAAACCCAAGCTCGGAAATCTTGCCTTCCTGCTCGTCTCTTCTGAGCAGGAGGGCTGCGGCCGCCTGGCCCATTTCCTCGATCGGCTGATACACGGTCGTCAGATAGGGCCAGACTGACCGCGCAATCCAGCTGTCGTCGAAGCCGCAGACGGAGATGTCGTCCGGCACTTTCAAGCCTGCCTTCGAGCAAGCTGCCATTACGCCCGCAGCACTGTCGTCGTTGCAGGCAAAGACGGCGGTCGGCCCGGGACTTTGGGCGATCACGGCTTCGCCCGCGGCAATTCCACCTTCGAAAGAAAACCCGCCGTCGGCGTCGATCACCGGCGCGGTGTTGCCGAGCCGCTCCAGTTCGGCGATGAAGCCGTCCCGCCGGCGGGCCGCGGCTCTGTGCGACGCCGGCCCCCGCATGACTGCGAAGCGGCGATGGCCAAGGTCCCACAGATGCCTGGCCATGGCAGCAGCAGCAGCTGCGTCATCGATGGCAATTCCGGGACCACGCGCATTATCCAGCGCCGGGGCGATCCGGACATAGCGGATCATGCGCGCCTCGAGAAAGTCGAGAAGGAGCAGATTGTCCGACAGCGGCGGGGTCAACACGAACCCGTCGCAGCGATTGTTACGGATCAGAGCTTCCAATTGCGCAGAAAATTGCGCGTTCGGTACGGTGGAATCGATATTGTCGATGCGCAGATGATATTGCTGGGAGCGTACGACGTCATAGACGCCCTTCTGGATTTTCATGGTGTAGTGCGGGCTGGGATTGTCGAGCAGCAGGCCGATGATGAATGTCCGTGATCCGGCAAGCGAGCGGGCGGCTGCATCAGGCACATAGTTGAGCTCTGCAATCGCAGCCTCGACCTTTGCTCGCAGGGTTGCCGATACGTGAGGTTCGCCATTTATGACGCGAGAAACGCTTTTCAGCGACACGCCTGAAAGACGTGCCACATCGTCCATGGTGGCCCGGGCGGAGCTCGCCGGAAAAGTCGGGGGGGTCATGCGTCTCTTTTTGGCAATACAGGGATGGAAACCGCTGTGCGAACATTCACAACTTGAAACCTAGTCCTTGTACGGGCGCTCCACAAGAACCCCGTTTTACGGATTGGGGTTTCTGTTCCTACGCTTGACAGCGCTGCCAATAGTCTGGCACGTCCTCGGCCGTCGAGTGGTCAATCCGCTGTGAAATTCAGGAGATAATGGATGTCAAAGGTATGGCGCCTGTTGGTGGCGGCGAGCACGATGGTGGCAGCTGGCACAACGGAAGCTCAAGCCCAGCAAGCTCCTGCAGTCGATATGAAGGCGGCCGATGCGCGTGCGGCTGCGACGGTCAGGCAGATGACGGCGGACGAGAAGGTGTTGCTGACCCATGGCATCATGCCGCTGCCGCTGGGTGGGCCGACCCCGCCGATTCCGGCCGATGCGATTGCCGGTGCCGGCTACATCGCGGGGATCGAGCGGCTTGGCGTGCCTGCGCTCAAGGAAACCGACGCCAGCCTTGGCGTGTCCTACGTGATGGGCATCCGCAAGGACGGGGCGACAGCGCTGCCTTCGGGCGTGGCGCAGGCGGCATCGTGGAATCCTGACCTGATGTATCGCGGGGGAGCGATGATCGGATCGGAAGCGCGGGCCAAGGGCTTCAACGTGTTGCTGGCCGGCGGCGTCAACCTGATGCGCGATTCGCGCAATGGCCGTACCTTCGAATACCTTGCCGAAGACCCGCTGCTTTCGGGCATGTTGGTGGGCGCGGCGATCCGCGGCATCCAGTCGAACAATATCATCTCCACGATCAAGCACTTCGCGCTGAACGGGCAGGAGACCGGGCGAAAGTACGTCGACGTCAAGATCAGCGAGGGCGCCGCGCGCGAGAGCGACCTGCTCGCCTTCCAGATCGGCATCGAGCAGGGCCAGCCCGGCTCGGTGATGTGCGCCTACAACCGCGTGTGGGGCGAACAGGCCTGCGCCAACGACTGGCTGCTAAACAAGGTGCTGAAACAAGCGTGGGGCTACAAGGGCTTCGTGATGTCGGACTGGGGCGCGGTGCCGAACCTCGAGGCGGCACTGAAGGGACTCGACCAGCAGTCGGGAGAACAGCTCGATCCGGCCGTGTTCTTCGGCGACAAGCTCAAGGACAAGGCCGCGGCAGATCCTCTGTGGAAGGCGCGGCTCGATGACATGAACCGCCGCGTGCTGACGGCGATCTATGCCTCGGGCCTCGACAAGAACCCGGCCAAGCCCGGCGGCAAGATCGATTTCGCCGCCAATGGCATGGTTGCAGAAGAAGTCGCGCGGCAAGGCATCGTCCTGCTCAAGAACAATGGCGCGCTGCCGCTGGCCAAGAGCGCGAAGTCCATCGCCATCATCGGGGGCTATGCCGATGGCGGCGTGCTTTCGGGCGCGGGATCCAGCCAGGTGCATGGCGAGGGCGGCCCAGCCGTGACCCGTCCGATCGGCGGCAAGGGCGTGTGGGCCGGCTTCATCGCCCAGCAGTACCACCGCTCCAGCCCGATGGACGCGATCCAGGCGCTGGCCAAGGACGCCAAGGTCACCTTCCGTGACGGGCGCTACATTGCCGACGCGGTGGAGAAGGCAAAGCAATCCGAAGTCGCCATCATCTTTGCGACGCAGTGGACCACCGAAGGCCTCGACGTGCCCGACCTGTCGCTGCCCGATGGCCAGGACGAGCTGATTGCGGCTGTTGCTGCCGCCAATCCCAACACCATCGTCGTGCTGGAAACTGGCGGCCCTGTGAAGATGCCGTGGCTGGACAAGGTCGCAGGCGTCATCGAGGCCTGGTATCCGGGTGCACGCGGCGGTCCCGCGATTGCCTCGGTGCTGTTCGGCGACACCAATCCCTCGGGCCGCCTGCCGCTGACCTTCCCGGCCAGCGAAGCGCAATTGCCGCGCCCCAGGCTCGATGGCAGCGATTGGGTCGAGCCGGACTTCTCGGGCAATCCCTCATCGGGCAGCGACAAGCTGGTGTCCGATTATGACATCGAGGGCTCGGACGTGGGCTATCGCTGGTTTGCGCGAAAGGGCGCCAAGCCGCTGTTCGCGTTCGGCCACGGCCTGTCGTACACGACGTTCGAAAGCACAGGCCTCAAGCTGAAGGGCATGACTGCCAGCTTCACCGTGAAGAACACCGGCAAGCGCGAGGGCGCTGAAGTTGCGCAGCTTTACCTCGTCGACCGCGCAGGACAGGCCAAGCGCCGCCTCGCCGGGTTCCAGCGCGTGAACCTTGCCGCAGCCGCTTCGCAAAACGTCAGCCTGACCATCGACCCGCGCATCCTTGCTGACTGGAAGGACGGCGGCTGGACAATGCCGGCAGGTGAATACACCTTCGCCCTTGGCAAGGATGCCGAAACGCTGGGCACGCCGGTCAAGGTAAAGCTGCCAGCCAAGACCTGGAAGGATTGAGGATGCGTGTCATTGCAACGCTGGCGTTGGGTGCAGGAATGATGGCCCTGTCTTCAGGTGTCGGCCATGCTGCCAAGCCGTCTTCGACTGTGACCAAGGAGGTCGTCGTTGAAACCGCGTCAGGGCCAGTTCGCGGCACTGAGGCTGCAAACGGCGTCTCGGCCTTCCTTGGCATCCCTTATGCTGCACCTCCCGTAGGGGATAACCGCTGGCGCGAGCCGCAGCCGCCGACGTCTTGGACCTCGGTGCGCGATGCCACCAGATACGGGGCAGATTGCCTCCAGGCGCCATTCCCGCCCGATGCGGCACCGATTCGAACCACGCCTGCGGAAGACTGCCTTTTCGTCAACGTCTGGAAACCCGCATCGGCGAAGCCGGGGGCCAAATTGCCAGTGATGGTCTGGGTCCACGGTGGCGGGTTCGTCAACGGCGGCTCCTCGCCTGCGGTTTATTCCGGCGAGAACTTCGCGCGCGACGGCGTGGTGCTGATCAGCCTGAACTATCGCCTTGGTCGCTTCGGCTTTTTTGCGCACCCGGCCTTGGCGGCTGAAGGGTACGGCGGCAACTTCGGCTATCTCGACCAGATCGCGGCGCTCCGCTGGGTGAAGGCCAATGCCGATAGATTTGGCGGTGATCCGGCGAACGTCACCGTTTTCGGAGAAAGCGCAGGCGGCATGTCGATGCATATGCTGCTGCAGGCTCCCGAGGCGCGTGGGCTGTTCCAGAAGGTCATCATAGAGAGCGGTGCCGGGCGCGAACGCTCCTTGCCGACGCCAACCATTGCAGGTGCAGCCAAGGCCGGTGAGGCTTTTGCCGCCGGTCTCGACGCTGCAGCGCTGCGGGCCTTGCCGGCAGAGAAGGTCACAGGTGATCTTTCAATGATGACCATGTCGCAGCCCTCCTATTCCGGACCGATGGTCGATGCCCGGACCATTTTCGGCAGTCCTGTCGAGGCAATCGCCGCCGGACTCTATGCCAGGGTTCCGATCATGGTCGGCGCAAACTCAGCAGACGGGCTTCCCTTCGGTACCGATAAGGGCAAGATTTTTGCCAGCTACGGCGAACGGGAGGCAGAGGCGCGAAAGCTCTATGATCCGACTGGCGACGGCGCACCTTTGCAGGTCGCGGTCATGACCAGCGCTGATCGCACGTTCATCGAACCGGCACGTGCCGTGGCAAGGGCCCTGGCAAAGCGGGGGCAGGCGGCATTCCTGTATCGGTTCGCCTATGCGCATCCGGATTTCCGCAAGGCCATGGGTGGTGCGCCGCACGCCAGCGAACTGCCCTATGTTTTCGACACTGTCGCTGCCCGCACGCAATGGAAGATGGTCCCGGGCGAGCAAGCGGTCGCAACCGCCACGCACAAGCTGTGGATCGATTTCGCGACCCACGGAACGCCGGGACCGGCGTGGCCGGCCGCCACCGCTGACGACACCAAGGTCATGCTTATCGCCGAAGGGGGCGCGAAGCATGTTGAAGACCCCTATCGTGCCCGGCTTGATTTCGTGGAAAGCACTGCCGAGGCAAAGTGAACCGCGCGTTGCCTTTGTGACGGGCGAGGAATGCGCAGGCCCGGTTCCTCGAAGGAACCGGGCTGGACTAACGGTAAAGTGCAGAAGACCCCACCAGTAATTCTACCAAGCGCGTTGACATTCGCGTTCGAGTGTTCATGTCTTTCTCATGCTCTCGCAAAAGACGCGATATACTATCCGGGCGCTCCAGCACCTCTCCGACACGTTCGGACAGGGGCCCGTGCGTCTCGATGCGATCGCCGAGGCGCAGAACATCCCGCGCAAATTCCTCACCGTCATCCTCTCCGAAATGGCGCGGGAAGGGATCGTCATCTCTCACCGGGGGAGGGACGGTGGATACGAACTGGCGCTTCCGCCGGTCGATATCCGCTATGGTGACATCATCCGGCTGACACGCGGCAGCCTTGCGCTGGTGCCTTGCGCGGCGCGGAACGCTCACGAAACCTGCACCAATTGCCTGCCCGAGGCCGAGTGCCGGTTGCGCGGTTTGATGCTGCAATTGCGCGATGAAACGGCAGCTATTCTCGATCGCATGACGCTGGCCGATCCGATTGCGGTCGAGCCTCCTTTCACCGAGGCGTAAAAGACCGCAACTTCACTTGGCGTTCAGGAACCGGCTGGCTATAGGGTCGGCATGACCGTCCTCGATATGCGCCGCCCGTTGCGCTTCGCCGTCCTCGCCGCCGCTACCGTCGCCATGGGCGTGACTGCCGGCTGCGCGAGCGGGGGAAACAAGAAGAAGGACGTGGCCTACGTCGCGCGCGACGTCGATACGCTCTACGCCGCTGCGAAGGACCGGCTTGACCGTGGTGATTCGAAGCAGGCAGCTGCCCTGTTCGACGAGGTCGAGCGCCAGCATCCCTATTCGCCATGGGCACGCCGCGCCCAGTTGATGAGCGCGTTCAGCTATTATGTTGCCCGGGACTACTCGAAGTCGGTTCAGTCGGCCCAGCGCTTCCTGTCGATTCACCCCGGCAACAAGGACGCGCCCTACGCCTACTACCTCGTCGCTCTCTGCTATTACGAGCAGATCTCAGACGTCACGCGCGACCAGAAGATCACGCAGCAGGCGTTGACCGCTATGAACGAGCTGGTGCGCCGCTACCCCAACACCGATTACGCTGCCGATGCACGGCTCAAGATCGACCTGATCAACGATCACCTTGCCGGCAAGGAAATGGAGATCGGTCGCATGTACCAGCGCAGCGGCAAGTGGCTGGCCGGGACGCTCCGTTTCCGTACTGTGGTTGAAAAATACCAGAGCACCAGCCACACGCCCGAAGCGCTTTACCGGCTGGTCGAGAGCTACCTCTCGCTCGGCTTGCCGCAAGAGGCGCAGAAGGCTGCAGCGGTGCTGGGCACCAATTATCCGGGCAGCAAGTGGTATGAGCGCTCGTTCGATCTGATGAACAAGCACGCCCCGGGCACCACCGCCGCCTGACGGCGCTTCAGAACCCGTAGACCAGCGTCAGCCGACTCGTCGTATCCGTGCCAAGCCGGCCGAGTTCCGGTGCGGTTTCGTGCTGCACCATGTACGATAGCCGGGCCTTGAGCTTGCCGATCAGCCGTGAGTCGAGAGCCGCCAAGGTATAGAACGTGCTGCCCTGCGCATCGAAATAGGCACTGGCATCCTGGCTGTATTCGAGGCTCGGCGTCAGCTTGATCTTCGCTTCCAGCGATGCCAGCCCCGCCACGACGGATTCACGCTCGCCTTCCACCGGGTTCGTCACGCGCCACGCCGGTCCCGCCTTGATGCTCAGCTTGGCATCATCGGCTTTCAGCAGACTGTAGCCCAGCCCGCCCGAAATGCTGTAGCGCGAGGCAAAGCCTTGAAAGCGGTCCTGCTCGAATTGGCCGAGACCGTAGAGATAGCCTCGGCTGTCGAACTTGTAGTTTGGCTCTGCCGAGAAGCGATATTGTTCGCGGGTGACCACGTCCGCCGTTTCCTGGTAGTCGGCACGGGCAGTCGTGGCGATGCGCCAGTTGGCGCCCTCGGCCAGCAGCTTGAAGCCGCCAACCAGTCCGATGCCCGGAGCATTGCCGGTGTTGGCAAATGCGCCGGCTTCCCCTTCGCCGGCAATTTTCGGTTCTTTTGCGGGTGTCGCCGCGGCCTCTGACTTTTTGGGTTCGCCTTGCCTGCTGGCTGGTGCCGCAACCAGCGCAAAGCTGGACGATTTGCGCGTGGCCACTCTCTCGTCAATCGCTTCTGCGGCACTCGGGAATGCAAGCTTGGCAGCACGAATGACGGCTTCGGCATCGGCGCGATTGCCTGACGCCAGTGTTGCGTCAATCAGATCCGCCACACCTGCCGGCAATTCGCGCGAGGCTGTGACTTCGGGCGTTTCCGACGCAATTACAACAAGTTGGGGCGGGGCATCTGCAAGCATTGGGTCGGGTCTCCGTGACCGCGCCCATAGCATGGCATCCTCGATAGATGCCACCGCCTTTTGTCTGATTACATGGCTTCAGGCGAACGCATATGCGCTGGGCTCGCGTATGGCATCGCCCACGGCCTCGAGGAACTGATCGGTCGCGCGGTCCCAGTTGTATCGTGCACCTTGGACGGCCGCGCCGATCCGATCACAGCGCAAGGCCTTCCGGATCGCCAGGCCAAGGTCTTCGTCCAGAGCGCCGATCTGCATCGGCAGGTCGCTGGACGGGCCGCGGCCATCACGCCCGATGATATCGAGCGGCCCCGGCATGGGATAGGCTGCGACCGGCAATCCGCAGGCAAGAGCTTCGATCATGACAAGGCCGAAGGTATCGGTCCTGCTCGGAAACACGAAGACATCGGCCGAAGCATAGGCTCGCGCCAGTTGCTCGCCATGGCGCGCGCCGAGGAAGACCGCCGCTGGATACTGTGCCTTCAGTCTTGCCAGCGCCGGCCCGTCTCCGACGATCACTTTCGTGCCTGCTACATCCGCATCGAGAAATGCCGTCAGGTTCTTCTCGATCGCGACGCGACCGACATTCAGCATGATCGGCCGGGGCAGATCCGCCAGTTCGGGCAGGGGTTCAAGATTGGGACGGAAACGATCCCGATCTATGCCGCGCGTCCAGATCCGGGTCTGGGTCACGCCGTGGCCGGCCAGCTCTGCCGCCAAAGTTGGCGTTGATACCAGCACCGCGCGGCTGGCACCGTGAAAGCGCCGCATGACCGGCCAGAAGCGTTCGGGTTTCAAGCCGGTGCGGACAGCTGCATATTCGGGAAAGCGGGTGTGGAAGGCGCTGGTGAACGGCACGTTGTTGGCCTTGCACCAGCCCCTTGCGCTCCATCCGATCGGACCTTCCGTGGCGATATGCACCACGTCGGGAGCGAAGTCTGCCAAGGTGCGTCGCGTGCCGAACCGGGGAAGCATGGCAAGGCGGATCTCGCTGTAGCCCGGCAGCGGCATCGTCAGGAACTGGCTTGGCGTTACCAGTTCGACTTCGTGACCTCGGGCGATGAGGCGATCGACCGTTGCTGCCAGAGTCCTGACGACGCCGTTCACCTGCGGATGCCAGGCATCGGTGCAGATCGCGATCCTCATGCCGGTTCCTCCTCAAGCTGCGGAATGGGCTTCAATGCGGCCTTGACTGCAGCTGCGCGGCGCGTGTCCTCGGCCCAGTCGATGATCGACATGCTGCCGTCGAACTCTTCGGCGAGAGCCGTGCAACTCTCCACCCAGTCACCATCGTTGTAGTAGGTCACGTCGCCGATCTGGCGGATCTCGGCGCAGTGGATGTGCCCGCAAACGACGCCATCGACGCCCATGTCCCGCGCCGCATGCGCCACTGCTTCCTCGAAGTCGCAGACAAACTGGACCGCGTTCTTGACCTTCTTCTTGAGGTATGCCGATAGCGACCAGTACGGCATCTTGAGGTGCCGGCGCGCGATGTTGAACAGCACGTTGGCGCGCAGCAGCAACGAATAGGCCTTGTCGCCAAGGAATGCCAGCCAGCGTGCATAGAGCACCACGCCGTCGAACCCGTCCCCATGGGTGACCAGCAGGCGACGTCCGTCGGCGGTCTCGTGAATTGTCTCGAGAGCCAGTTCCACCCCGCCAAAGCTCATGCCGGCATAGGGGCGCAGCATCTCGTCGTGATTGCCAGCTATCAGGATCACGCGCGTGCCGCGGTGCGCCATCTTGAGGATGCGCCGGATCACTTCATTGTGGGCATCGGGCCAGTACCAGCCCTTGCTCAGCCGCCAGCCGTCGACAATGTCGCCGACAAGGTAGAGCGTCTCGCATTCGATGGATGCAAGGAAATCCAGCAGCATCGGAGCGTTGCACCCTCGCGTGCCGAGGTGAACGTCGGAAATCCACACCGTGCGCAGGCGGCGCTTGGGCCGGAAGCCGCGTGGTTCGGGCAGATCCAGCCAGGCGGGAGCAGACGAAATCAGATTTGCGGCGGATTTGAACGGCGTCTTGCCGTCGAGTTTCGCATGCGATGCCATGAGCGAACCTTTCTCCATCTGCACAGCTCATTGGCGGATTCGCGTTGCGGCCGTGTGGCACGCTGTCACTCGAATGAAACAAGTGGAGAACGAAACGCTTCAGCGTGCGTGGACGAGCGCGCCACAACCGGCTAGAGAATCGCGCGATGCTCACCAGCCTGTCGATCCGCAATGTCGTGCTCATCGAGGCGCTCGATCTCAGCTTTGCCAGCGGGCTTGGCGTGTTGACGGGCGAAACCGGCGCCGGCAAGTCGATCCTGCTCGACGCGCTGGGCCTTATTCTGGGCGATCGTGCCGACAGCGGCCTCGTTCGCAGTGGTGAGGATCAGGCCAGCGTCACGGCCACATTCGAATTTGACCGGATGCCCGCCGCGATCCGCGCCGCGCTGAACGAGGCCGAGATCGAGGTTGAACCGGGTGAAGCGCTGATCATCAAGCGCCGGGTGCGCGCTGACGGCGGCTCCAAGGCCTTCATCAACGACCAACCGGTCGGCGTCGCCCTGCTGCGCGAACTGGCGCGGAGCCTGGTCGAACTGCACGGCCAGCACGATGATCGCGGCCTCGTGAACGCACGCGGCCACCGCGCCCTGCTTGACCGTTACGCCGGAGCAGACGCGGCAGGCATCGATGCGGCATGGACCAAGTGGCGCAAGGCCGAGGATGCGCTCCACTCTGCCCGTGCCGCAGTTTCGCGCGCTGCTGAAGAGCAGGACCTGCTGCTCGCTCATCTGGCCGAACTCACTGCCCTTGCTCCGGTTATCGGCGAGGAGGACGAACTCGCCGGCCAGCGCGCCGATATGCAGAAGGGTGAGCGGCTTTCGGGCGACCTCGTCGAACTGCAGCGCTTGTGGGAAGGTTCGGACTCCGCCCTTGCCACGCTGCGCAGCGCTGCCCGCCGGCTTGACCGCATCGCCACTGAGCACCCGCTGCTGGCCGAAGCGCTCGAGGCGCTGGACCGGGCGGTCATCGAGGCGAGCGAGGCCGAGGACAAGCTTGCCCGCGCCGCCGAAGCGCTGGCCCACGACCCCGCGCTGCTTGACCGCATCGAGACGCGTCTGTTCGATCTGCGCGCCGCTGCCCGCAAGCACGGCTGCACGGTTGATGAGCTCCCCCACAAGATAACCGAGATGCGCACTGCGCTCGACGCTATCGAAGGGGGCGAGGCCCAGATCGCTGGTCTCGAAAGGACCGCGCGTGAGGCGGCGCTGGACTACCAGGCCAAGGCCGAGACGCTTTCGGTCCAGCGCGCTGAAGCTGCGCGCAGGCTGGACAAGGCGGTTGCGGCCGAACTGGCTCCGCTCAAGCTCGACGCCGCCAAGTTCCACACCGCGGTCCTGAGACTGCCCGAGGACCGCTGGGGCGCGGGCGGGATCGATGCCGTCGAATTCCTGATCTCGACCAACCCCGGCGCGGATTTCGCCCCGCTCGGCAAGATCGCCTCGGGCGGCGAACTCTCGCGCTTCATCCTCGCGCTGAAGGTCGCGCTTGCCGAAGAGGGTGGCGCGGCAACGATCATCTTCGACGAAATTGACCGCGGCGTCGGCGGTGCCGTGGCCAGCGCGATCGGCGATCGTCTTTCGCGTCTGGCCAGCGGCGGACAGCTGCTTGCCGTGACGCACAGCCCGCAGGTCGCCGCCCGCGGTGACCGCCACTACATGATCGCCAAGTCCTCCGAAGGCACTGTCACCCGCACCTCGGTCAGCTTGCTTGACGACGCGGCCCGCAAGGAGGAAATCGCGCGCATGCTGTCAGGCGCCGAAGTCACCGCCGAGGCGCGCGCGCAGGCCGACCGCCTGCTGGAGCGGGCGTGAGCGAGCCGGACACGATGCTGAAAGTCGAAGTGCTTGATCGCCCGGTCTGGCATTCGCTGGGCGGCCCCCAGAAGGTGCTCGATGTCGGTCATGGTGAGGTTCGCCGCCTTGATCCGGCGTACGGTCCATTTGCGGCAGCCTTGCCCGGTCAAGAGCACTCCCTGGCAGAACACCTGGCCGGGGCGGAGATCTGGCTGGTCGAACCAGAGGCGGTTGCCGCGCCTTTTGGTCTGCATGTCCTGAAGGTAGCGCCGTTGTTGCAAATGATCGCCGATGGCCCGATCGAACCGTATGATGACCCGGAGATCATCCAACTGGGCGAAACGGATGCTGCAGAAATGGCGGAGCTGGCCCTGGCCACCGAGCCCGGTCCTTGGGCGGCGCAGACGTGGCGCTACGGCCAGTTCTACGGAATACGCATCAATGGCCGCCTTGCCGCGATGGCAGGCGAGCGCATGCGCCCCGCCGCCAACCTTGCCGAAGTCAGCGGCGTTTGTACCTGGCCTGAGTTCCGGGGCAGGGGCCTTGCCGCGCGCCTGATCCGCAAGGTCATGGCCGGCATGGCAGCGCGGGGCGAAGTGCCCTACCTGCACAGTTACGCCAGCAACGCCGCGGCGATCCGCCTTTATGAAAGCCTTGGCTTCCGCGCCCGCCGCCCCATGGTTGCCACGCTGCTTGGACCTGCATGATGATCGAGATTTCCGAAGCCGAAGCCGCCAACGAGCTAATGCGCCTCGCGCGCCAGATCGCCAGGCACAACCGGCTTTACCACGCCGAGGATACGCCCGAGATTTCGGACGCCGAGTACGATGCGCTGGTGCGCCGCAATGCCGAGCTTGAGGCCGCGTTTCCGCACCTCATCCGGCCTGATAGCCCGAGCGCCCAGGTCGGGCACGATGTGGCATCGTCGCCCTTGGGCAAGGTCTCCCACGAGGTTCGCATGATGAGCCTCGACAACGCCTTCACCGACGAGGAAGTCGAGGAGTTTGTCGCCCGCGTTTGCCGTTTCCTCGCGCTGTCCGAAAGCGCGGAAGTGGTGATGACGGCAGAGGACAAGATCGACGGCCTGTCCTGCTCGCTCCGCTACGAGAACGGCAGGCTGGTCCGCGCCGCCACGCGTGGCGACGGGCAGGTGGGCGAGGACGTCACGGCCAACGTCGCGCATATCGCCGACATTCCGCAGGAGCTGAAGGGCGCAGGTCTGTTCGATGTGCCCGCTGTCTTCGAGATCCGCGGCGAGGTCTACATGGCCAAGGCCGACTTCCTTGCGCTCAATGCCCGGCAGGCCGAAGCGGGCGAAAAGGTCTTTGCCAATCCGCGCAATGCCGCCGCCGGTTCGCTGCGCCAGAAGGACGCCAGCGTCACCGCCAGCCGCCCCTTGCGCTTCCTCGCCCACGGCTGGGGCGCGGCGAGCGAGGTGCCCGCCGCCACACAGTATGAGATGATGCGCAGGATTGCCGAGTGGGGCGTGCCGGTCTCGCCACTGCTGGTCCGCTGCTCATCCGCGGCTGAAATGGTCGCGCATTACCGCCGCATCGGCGAACAGCGCGCAGACTTGCCCTATGACATCGATGGCGTCGTCTACAAGGTCGACCGGCTCGACTGGCAGGAGCGGCTTGGCTTCGTGGCCAAGGCCCCGCGCTGGGGGATCGCCCACAAGTTCCCGGCTGAACGGGCCGAGACGACGCTGGAAGCCATCGACATCCAGGTTGGCCGCACCGGCAAGCTGACGCCGGTGGGTCGTCTGAAGCCGGTGCTCGTCGGCGGCGTTACTGTCACCAACGTCACGCTCCACAATCGCGACGAGATCGGGCGTCTGGGCCTGCGCGTCGGCGATCGCATCGTGCTCCAGCGCGCGGGTGACGTCATCCCGCAGGTGGTCGAGAACCTGACCCGCGAGGACCCGCGCGAAGCCTACCACTTCCCCGACCACTGCCCCGAATGCCAGTCCGAAGCCGTTGCCGAGGAAGGCGAGGTCGACGTGCGCTGCACCGGCGGCCTGATCTGTCCGGCCCAGCGCGTCGAGCGCCTCAAGCACTTCGTCAGCCGCGCCGCGCTCGATATCGAAGGGTTGGGCGAGAAGACGATCATCGAGTTCTTCCAGCTCGGCTGGCTTGAAAGCCCGGCTGACATCTTCCGCCTGCGCAAGCGCCGCAGCGATATCGTCGGGCGCGAAGGCTGGAAGGACAAGTCTGTGGACAACCTGTTGGCAGCGATCGAAGGGAAGCGCCAGCCGGACGCGGCCCGCCTGCTGTTTGGCCTCGGCATCCGCCACGTCGGCGCGGTCACCGCCCGCGATCTGATGAAGCGCTTCGTCACGCTGCCGGCCCTGCGCGAGGCCGCCATTGCTGCACGCGAAGGCGGGGAAGCGACTGCAGACCTCCTCTCCATCGAAGGCGTCGGCCCGGTCGTCGTCGAAGCGCTGGGTGATTTCTTCCACGAACCGCACAACATCGCCGTCTGGGAAGACCTGCTCTCGGAAGTCTCCCCACCGCCTTATGTGGTCGAGACAAAGGACAGCGCCGTGGCCGGCAAGACCATCGTCTTCACCGGCAAGCTCGAAACCATGAGCCGCGATGAAGCCAAGGCGCAGGCCGAAGCCCTCGGCGCGCGCGCGGCTGGCTCGGTCTCGGCCAAGACCGACCTCGTCGTGGCAGGACCCGGTGCAGGCTCCAAGCTGAAGCAGGCCGCCGCACTCGGCATCGACGTGATCGATGAAGCCGCCTGGGCCGAAATCGTGAAGGCTGCGGGCTGATGCTGGAGGTGTTGGCCGCAGTCGGCGCTGAAGCGGGAGCACTGCTGAAGCAAAGGCAGGAAACCATCGCCGTCGTCGATGGCTCAACCGGAGGCCTGATCTCGGCAAGCCTGCTCGCCATGCCCGGCGCGTCGGCGTTCTACCTTGGTGGCGGGGTGATCTACACGCTCAAGGGGCGGCGCATGGTGCTCGGCCACGCACCGGGCTCATTGCGCGGCTACACTTCGGCGCAGGAAGACTATGCTCTGGCGCAAGCGCGGCTGATGCGCGAGCGCTACGGTTCCGATTGGGCCATCGCCGAAACCGGCGCTTCCGGCGGCAGTTCACACCCCTTGGGCGTTGCTTCCGGTACCAGCGCGATTGGCGTCGTCGGGCCTGACGGGATCGAGGCCTCGGTGCGAGTGACCACGGAGAGCGACGACCGGCTTGCCAACATGCAGGCTTTTACCAGCGCCGCTTTGATATTGCTGCGCGATACCCTGGCGGCTCACTCCGGCGCGTAGCTCGGCTTCCGTTTCTCCAGAAACGCTTGCATTCCCTCGCGGAAATTGGGGCTGGCGGCAGTCATCAACTGGTTGCGGTTCTCGATGGCCATCGCCGCTTCGAGGCTCGGCGCATCAATGGCGAGGTTGAGGCCCTCCTTGGTCATCCGCAGGCCCATGGGCGAAGCTGCCAGCAAATCGTCGACATACGTCTGACCGACTGCTTCGAGCTGGTCGTCAGCCACGACCTCTGAAACCAGGCCGGTCGCCAGCGCCCGCGGTGCATGGATAAAGCGACCGGTCAACATTAGCTCGCTTGCCAACGAAGTGCCGACAAGGCGCGGCAGGAAGTAGCTGCAGCCCATGTCGCATGCCGAAAGCCCCAGCTTGATGTAGGCGGCGTTCATCTTCGCGCTTGTGCCCGCAACGCGAATGTCCGACGCCAGCACGAACGAAAAACCGCCGCCGCAGGCCGCGCCGTGAACGAGGCTCACGATCGGCTGCGGGCAGCGCCGCATCTTGATATAGACGTCGGCGAGGTAGCCCTGAAAGCTGAAGCCGCCCGCGAACGGGATTTCCTCGCGGTTCTCCGCGCGTTCCTTGATGTCGAGCCCGGCGCAGAACGCCTTGCCCGCGCCGCGCAGCACGACGACGCGGGTATCGCGGTCATGGAACAGCTTGCCGAAATAGTCTGAAAGCTCACGCACCATCTCCAGTGAAATGGCGTTGAGCACCTCCGGCCGGTTGAGCGTCACCCAGTCGGCCGCGCCGCGCTTTTCGATGGTGAAAGTTTCATAGGTCATCGCGCATCTCCCGCCTTAATCGGATGATTAAACGAGAGCGGGCGATGCACAAGCCCCGTTGCGCACTACCAGCGTTTAGACCATTCGGGCAGCACGCCCACCCGGCTTGAGCGAACGCTACCCGCCGCCCGCCGCCGCATCCACAGGATGGACCAGTCACCCCGCACCATCCGCGCCGCCAGTCGCAAGCCCGCCTTGCGATAGGCCGCGCGCACCGTGGCTTCCTGCGTCTCCAGCAACCCTGCCAGTAGAACGCTGCCACCGGGCACTACGGCGCGGGCAAACTCGGGAGCCAGTTCGACCAGCGGGCCGGCCAGGATGTTGGCGATCAACAGGTCGTAAGGGCCAGCCGCTTCCAGCAGCGGATGATCCATGCCGGCGGCAATGACCATTGCCATGCGCCCGGCGCCATCGCCGAGCGGAATCCCGTTGTTGGCCGCGTTCTCCGCCACCACCGGCCCGCAGACCGCATCGATGTCGCTGGCGATGGCGCGCGCCCTTGGCCACAGATGCAGCCCGGCAAAGCCGAGCAGCCCGGTGCCTGTGCCGATATCGGCAAGGTTGCGCACGGTCACGCCCTGCCGCTTCATGTGGCTCAGCATGGCAAGGCATCCCGCCGTCGTCGCGTGCTGGCCAGTGCCAAACGCCTGGCTCGCCGGAATGACAAAGTCCCTCACGCCGCGCTCGTCGAGCGGCGCATACTCGGGTGTATGGACGTGGAACACGCCTTCGCGGATCGGTTCTACGCCCTGCTGGCTCAGCGTTACCCAATCAGTCTCGGGCAGCTTCTCGATGTTCAGTTTGGGCGGAGTGCCCTCGAACAGGTCGGCGATGGCGTTCTGGTCGGCCTTGGTCGGCTTGCGGTCGAGCCATGCTTCGAGCTGCCAGTCCTCGGGCCTGTCCTCTGCGATCTCGCTGCCGGCGATGACGATGTCGTGGTCCCAGTCCCAAGCGTCCTCATGCGCGATCAGCGCAGCCTGAACGACGTCGCGCGGCGCGAAGACGGTGACTTTCCAACTCATTTCGCAAGTGCCTTTTCCAGACGGTCCCGCGCGTCAGCCACCAGTGCCCTGCAGGCGTCCGGGCTGGCCAAGGGCGCCGCGCCGCTCATCCGCTCGAACATCGCGCTGGCAGAGGGATGCGGCGTCAGCAGGATGCCACACTCCAGCGCCTCGACTTGCGCGAAGGTCTTGCGGAACATCGCAACGCGCTCGGGGTGATCGGCAAAGCGGTAGGTGCCGAGCGGCAGCGCGGTCAGGCTGTCGACGTAGGTGATCGTGCGGCAGTCGTTGCCCTCGCACGATTTCCAGTGCCAGCTGGTCGAACCTTCGGTGTGGCCGGGCGTGGCGAAGGCGGTGATCTTCAGCGGACCGATGCTGAACACGTCACCGGTCTTGAGAATGAAGTCGACGCGGGCAGGGGGGCTGCCATGGATTTCCTGCGCCTGCGGATCAGCGGGGCTGATCTTGCCGCTGCGGATGACCTTGGCCGCTTCGGCGGTTGCCACCACTCGCGCGCCCGTTGCCTTCTGCAACGCAGCCAGCCCGCCGACGTGATCGAAGTGTTCATGGCTGGAGACAATCAGGCCGATGTCCTTCGGGTTGAAGCCGAGCTTCCGCACGTTGGCGAGCACCTGAGGTACGGCATCCTCCATCCCGGCATCGACCAGAATGTGTCCCTGCGGACCTGTGATCAACAGGACCGTCACCCCGCAAGTACCGACATACCATGCATTGCCGAAGACACGGGCGGGCGGTGCGGGATCGGAGAAGCCATCCTTGTCTTCGCATGACCGCGCGAGCGCAACGGCATCGGACCGGGCAGGCGGGGCGGGGGGCGTCGCCGCAGTTGCGGCCAGCAGGACGAGAGTTAGGCTCATGCAAGGCCGTCTAGGCACCGCGCTGGGCGAGTGCAACCGGCTGTCCTTTTTTACATCCCGCATACGCTTGCGCAGGCGGTCTTTTCGACTAATAGGACTCGCAATCCGTCGCGGGGGGGCTGTCCTTTCCGCGATCCTTGTACCTAGTCGAGGGGGTATGTTCATGGCGCAGGCGCGCAAGGCACGGCCGATTTCTCCGCATCTCCAGATCTGGCGCTGGGGCCCGGCCATGCTGGTTTCGATCCTGCACCGCATCACCGGCAACGGCCTTGCGTTCGCGGGCCTGGGGCTTCTGCTGTGGTGGATCGGTGCGCTGGCAAGCGGGGCTTCGGCCTATCAGACCTTCCTCGATTACGTGTGGCTCGGCACCGGCGGCGGCCTGCAGACGGTCACGGCGATTCTCGGCAAGATCGTGCTCGTCGGCCTCACCTGGGCCTTCTTCCAGCATGCCGCTTCAGGCATCCGCCACCTGATCCTTGATATCGGGGCGGGGTACGAGCTGGAAACCAACGCCCGCTGGTCGAGCCTGACGATCGTCATCTCGGTCCTCCTCACCATCGCATTCTGGGCCTTCGTGCTGCTGCGCTGAGCGCCGGCACGACCTTGTAAAGAGAGGCATCTCCATGGGTAACGGCACCTCCATCGGTCGCGTTCGTGGGCTGGGTTCCAGCCATGAAGGCACGCATCACTGGCTCACCGCGCGCCTCACCGCGGTCGGCAATCTCGTCCTGATTCCGTTCCTGATCGTCAGCCTCGCGCTGCTGCCTGACTACACATACGCCACCGTGCGTGGTTGGGTCGCCCGTCCGCTGCCGTCGATCGCGCTGATCCTGATCATGATCAACACCTTCACTCATGCCCGTATGGGCGTGCAGGTCATGCTCGAGGATTATGTCCATGAAGAGGGCGGCAAGATCGCCGCCTGGCTTCTGGTCAATGCAGTGCCCTTTGCGGCTGCTGCCTTCGGCATCCTTTCGGTTCTGCGCATTGCGCTCGGGGGCGCGTAAGACATGACGACTCAGCCTGCCTACAAGATCATCGACCACACCTACGACACTGTCGTCGTCGGCGCGGGCGGTTCGGGCCTGCGCGCCACCATGGGTTCGGCCCAGGCCGGCCTGCGCACTGCCTGCATCACCAAGGTCTTCCCGACGCGCTCGCACACCGTGGCGGCGCAGGGCGGCATCGCCGCCTCGCTCGGCAACAACTCGCCCGATCACTGGACCTGGCACATGTACGACACCGTCAAGGGGTCGGACTGGCTGGGTGACCAGGACGCCATCGAATACATGGTGCGCGAAGCTCCGGCTGCGGTCTATGAACTCGAGCACGCCGGTGTGCCGTTCAGCCGCAATCCCGAAGGCACGATCTACCAGCGCCCGTTCGGCGGCCACATGCAGAACATGGGCGAAGGCCCGCCGGTGCAGCGCACCTGCGCCGCCGCCGACCGCACCGGTCATGCC
>OFDC01000247.1_pt1 | contig 49089 bp, 55 predicted proteins | sample 1520941 | NCBI WGS metagenome assembly OFDC01 (sample SAMEA94258168, study PRJEB24077) | hot springs metagenome | biome: Aquatic biome; feature: Water | place: India | collected 2012-12-06 | depth 5 m | reverse complement strand
AGCCCGCAGATTTCAGGGCCTGCGACTGGGGCAGGGGGGTCTGATCCTCGGTCGAAACGCGCGCGTAGCCGATCAGGGGCATCAAAACAGGCCATTTGCAATCTCATATGCCACTAATAAACGACCGTTTCCTTGAAAAGTCAGTCACCTAGAAGGTCGGTCGCCGGGTTCTCGCTGATCTCGACATCGGCATAGTATTTCTGGGCCTGCACGGCAGAGCGGTGCAGTGATAGCTTCATCGCGGCGGCCAGCGGGGCGCCGTCGAGAGCGGCTTGAGTGAGAAACCCGGCACGCAGGCCGTGTGGTGTGGCGAAGTCCGCCGGCAGACCCGCTAGGACCAACCGGTGTCGCAGAATCGTGCGTAGCGCATCCGAGGCAAGGCGACGGGGCAGGGGGCGGTCGGACAAGGAGATGGGACGAAACAGCGGGCCATCGGTGATCTTCGTGACCTCCAGCCAGTGCACCAGCGCGCGCGCGGCGCGTCCCTTCATAGGCAAGCGCGGAGCCTGATCCTTTTTTGTGGTCTTGGTCTCCAACAGCCTGATCCAAAGCAACCCCTTGGCTTTGAAATCGTCGCGTCCGATATCTTGGACGTTCAGAGCCGTCACCTCCGACCTCCGCCGCCCGCCGGACGCAAAGGCCAACATCAGCATGGCGCGGTCGCGGATACCGCGATGGCTTTCGTCGCACGAGGCCAGCAGCGCTTCCAGAATGTCGCGGGTTACTGGCTTGGGCGACTTGGGGACACAAGGTCGGGCATTGGCGCGCCGCGCTTTCTGACGCGCCTGCTGTACCAGAGGCGACGAGAACGGTGAGGGCAGATTGCGCATCCGGTGGAACGCCTGCCAGCTTGCGATGCGACGGTCCAGCGTAGCTGGGGAAGGGCAGGTAAGCTCTCGGCGCAACCCGATTGCAATCAACTCCATCGCTACATCTTGGGCGGTCCCTGGCTTGTCCGTCAGGTCCTGCGCGTGATCGAGGATGAAGCGCAGTGCCACCTTCTCCTCCTCGGGCCACTCCAGTGGCCTGCCGAAGGAGGCCATCTTCCAGGCCGCGATATAGGCCAGATCCCGCTCCCAAGCGCGCAGCGTGTTGGCGGGCGTGCCGCGGCGGTACAGATCGGTCAGCGTCGCCTCATCCGCTTCGGAGAGTTGCGCATAGGCAGGCAGGGCAAGCGATCTCATGCGAGCACCTTGAATATGTAAGACGAAACCGGCATATGTAATGCATGATCGCAGTTTGACTTGGAGAGCGCCATGCAGGAGTCCACCGTTACCATCAAGGGCCAGACCACCCTGCCAAGGGATGTCCGGCAGGCCTTGGGGCTGCACCCCGGCGACCGGGTGCGGTACATGATTCTGGACGGTGGCGAAGTGCGGATCGTGCGCAGTCGTCCAGTGATGGCTTTGGCGGGCCTGTTGGAAGGCCGGTCGCCGCACCGTGCGACACTTGAGGAGATCGAAGAGGCGATCGCCGAAGGCGCAGCGGAAGCGGGCATGCCGAAGTGATGACAGGCCTCGACACCAATGTCATTGTCCGGTTCCTGATGAAGGACGACGCAGATCAGGCGGCCCTGGCAACCAAAGCTTTCGCTGAGTTTACGATTGCAGCACCCGGGTTTGTGTGTCGTGAGGTTCTGGTTGAACTGGTCTGGGTGTTGCAGAAGATCTATCGCTTGCCGCGCACGGATATTGCCGATGCGATCGAGGGCCTGCTTGGCGCACGCGAAATCGTGGTTGAATCGGCGGACCAGGTCGCTGTTGCGGTGGATCGTCTTCGTAAAGGCGGCGCTGGTTTTGCCGACCAGATGATTGCGCTGGCAGGGCAGGGGGCTGGCTGCCAAACGACCATCACCTTCGACCGCAAGGCGGCGGGTCTTCCCGGGATGTCGTTGCTGGGCGCTCTTTCCGACCATTGATTTGAGGCATTTCCGACTGGTTTCGCTGGTCAGAATGCCCACTTTCTATGCCGACTTCAACACCCATGATAAGGCGACCTTATCGCGGGTGTACATCCAGAAACTTGAAACTGCCAGTAGTGTGCATTAGCGCCGTATTTTGCGCGTTAAAGATGCTAATAAATTGAAAAGCATGAAATAATTTCGGCACGATTTTGCAGACACTTCGGACCAGGGATAGCCCAGTAAGGTGATGTCCCGACCATGCGGCAGAACTTTCATTCTTGCGCGCAACTGGAAGCCCGGGCCGACCGACTTGGTCGGCCCCGGGTATCAGGCGCAGACGGCGTCAGCCGACGCGATGGACTGAGGGGTCGATCTGCGGAAAATCGATCTCGGTCCTGGCGACGTGGTTGATGTAGTTGGTCAGGATGTTCGCGACGACGTTCGCCACCGTCTCGACAATCTCGCCATCCGTCGCACCAGCGGCGCGCACAGCCGCTAGGTCGGCATCTGCCACCTCGCCCCGTGTGGCGACGATATTGCGCGCAAAGGCAAGCAGGGCCGCAAGTTTGGAATCCGAGGACGAACCGCCAAGACGGGCAAGGATTTCGTCGTGCGGCACCTTCATCCCTTTGGAGATCGCAACATGAGCCGAGGCGCAGTAGCCGCAGGCGTTGGCTCCGGCGGTTGCAAGGGCGATGGCCTCGCGGGTCGGGGCGTCGAAGCTGCCCTTGCCCAGGGCCGCGCCGATCTGGAGATAGGTATCAAGGACGGCAGGTTCCTGCGCCATGACGCGCATCAGGTTCGGTGTCATGCCGATGCTCTTGCGAACGCCATCGAGCAGGTCCTTGGCGCGACCGGTTGCAGTTGCGGGATCGACGGGGGAAATACGGGACATGTCTGGTTTCCTTCTGGTGTGTTGGGGGTTGAAGAACGGTTCGGATCAGGGCGATGGAACGGGGCGCAGGTCAGCCGCGCCGCAGGTCTGAGAGCGCATCGCCAAGCGCCCAGAGCGCGATGCCCAGAAGCGGCAGGTCCTTGATCAGGAACTGACCGGGCACGACGGACAGGAAGGGAAATCCGCCAAGGCTCGGCTCCCAGCCCGGGGCGGTGAAGAGGAATGTCAGGGTCGTGACCAGCGTGGCAGAGATCGCCGCCGCCCCGGCGGCACCGGCAAGGGCCGACCAGGGGCGGAGTGCCAAGAGGATAGCGGCCGAAACCTCGACGACACCGATGGCCGCGGCCAGCCCTCGGACTCCGAACACGCCATAGAGCCAGGACAGCAGCGGGCTCGACGCGACAAGACCCTGGATCGCCTCGGCCTCGTAGGCGGTGAACTTCATCAGGCCGATCGCGGCAAAGACAAAGGCCAGCCCGAAGACGGCGATGGTCCGGCCGGAACTGCTGAAGGATTGCCCGTAGGCGGCAAGAGATGGAACGGATTGGTCGGTCATCTGAAACTCCCTGATTTCGAAGCGGTCGCTCGGTGGCGATGAACGGGATATAGAGATTAGGAACCATTCGGTCTACAACCTGTCGCGCACGTTTCCGTGAGTTCTGGACCAACCGGTTTCTTACCTGTAGGCTGACCCAAGGAGGCCTTCCGATGGCACGACCGCGCGAATTTCAGATGGACGAGGCAACCGAACGCGCGATGGCGCTGTTCTGGTCGGGCGGGTATGAGGAGGTGTCGCTTGCCGACCTTCTGGACGCCATGCGGCTGTCGCGTGGCAGCCTTTACAAGGCCTATGGCGAGAAACAGGGGGTCTGGCTTGCAGCGCTCGACCTTTACGACAACCGGGTCGTCCAGCCTGCCGCGCAGGCTTTGGCGGATGCCGGAACTGGCCCGGGTCTGGCCCGGGTCACCCGCTTCCTCGAAGCCCCGGCTGCGGCGTTCCGCGATGGCGATGACCGGCGGGGCTGTTTTCTGTGCAATGCGGCGGTGGACAGGGCCGCTAGTGACGGCAACACGCGCGAACGTGTCCTTGCCATGTTCATGGCCATCGAGCAGGGCCTGCAGGTGGCATTGGCCGATGCGGCGGCGGACCGGGGGTGGAGTGTCAGCACCGTCGACAAGAAGGCGAAGGCGACGCTGGCGGCCTATGTCGGGCTTCGCGTCCTGGTTCGCGCCGGATTTCCGCGCGACACCATCGACCTCATCACGGCAACCCATATCGAAACGCTGTCGGGGCCTTGACAAGGTGCGACGCCCCGACAGGGTTTTAGGTCACAGGGTGCTGACCTTCAAACCTGCCACGCCGACGGCGATGGCCGCGACGGATGCAACCTTCAGGAGGCTTAGCGATTCCCCCAGCAGGGCCGCGCCAAGCGCCACGGTGCCCAAGGCACCGACCGCCGTCCAGATCGGATAGGCCACGCTGACCGGAAGCGTCTTCATCGCCAGCGTCAGGAAGGTGATGCCGCCGATGACCGCGATGATTGTGACGACGGTGGGGACGGGCCGTGTGAACCCCTCGGAATATTTCATGCTGAGCGCGAAGGTGACTTCGAAGGCGGCGGCGATTGCAAGATAGATCCAGGCCATGGCGTGTTCCTTTTGTGACTGATCGTATAAGAATGGCATTTGCGCGTAACCCGGGGCATGACGTGGCCGGGAGTCAGGGTTTGAGAAGGCTGAGAAAGGCCATGAACAGGCCATCCGGAGAAACAGTGAGGGCCCGGCCGCGGCAGTGCACCATCAGGCCGTCCCCGATGGCAACGGCCTGGGCTGCAAGCAGGGCGGGCGGCACGTCTGACCGTATCTCGCCCCGGGACTGGGCCTTGCGGAACGCCGCCTCGAAGCCTTCGTGCAGCCGTGATGTTGCAAGCCGCGCCGTATCCAGTGCGACCAGGTCGGAGGGCCCCTTTTCGGCAAGCGTGTTGACGACAAGGCAACCGTTCGCCCCTGCATCCCTGGCCCAGATACGGAAGGCCTCGGCGACGCCGGCAAGGGGTGAATCGCCCTCTTCGAGAGCTGACAGGATGTCCGATGTCTTGCGGCGGGCATAGCGATCCAGCGCCCGCCGGAACAGCTCTGCCTTGTCGCCAAAGGCATAGCGCAGGCTCTGCCGGTGAAGCCCGGTCGCGGCCTCAAGGTCGCTGTAGCTGGTGCTCTCGAACCCGCGGCACCAGAACAGGGCGATGACGCGGTCAAGCGTTTCGCCTTCGTCAAAGCTGCGCGGGCGGCCGATGGAAATCTGGTCTGTCGTCATGCCGCGATATTATGCACAACCGTACATAAAGCAAGTCACGACCCGTTGATCTTTTCCAGTCTGAGGCGGGACGCACGAACAGAGGTTGTCAAAGGGCCAGACCCATTATAATTAGGACTCCTAATGGATTCGACGGCTGCAACATGGAAACCCCTGACACGCAGATTCTCTTCGCCCTCGGCCGGATCGCCGCTGCCCTACGGTCCGGGCGCTGGCAGTCGGCCGGCGAGCAGGGGCTTGTCCCGGCCCAGGCCGAGATCTTGACCCGGATCGCCCGGCAACCGGCGCGCCCCGCAGAGGTCGCGGCGCATCTTGGCGTGTCCGCCGCCAGCGCGAGTGATTCGATCTCGTCGCTCGTCGCGAAAGGTCTGGCCCTGCGCCTGCCCGACCCGGAGGATGGGCGCGCGCAACGACTGGTGCCGACCGCGGCGGGCTTGCGGCTGGCCGAAACACTCGCCGCCGCGCCGACGGCGGTGCAGGGCGCATTGGCCGCGCTGTCGTCGCAGGATCAGGCCGGGATGCTGCGGGCGCTGACCCTGATCATCCGCACCTTGCAAGAGGCCCGGGCGATCCCGGTGCAGCGGATGTGCGTGACCTGCCGCCATTTCCGGCCGCGCGTGCATGCCAATGCGGACCACCCCCATCACTGCGCATTTGTGGATGCCGCCTTCGGGGACGCAAGCCTGCGCCTCGACTGCGGCGAACACGAAGCGGCCCTGGCCGAGGAGGCCGCCGCGTTGTGGCGGCGGTTTGACGCGGCCTGAGTCACAAAGCCGGACGCCCCGCCCGCGGCAACGGGCGAGGCGTCCTTGTTGTCCACTCCGCCTATGGAAAAGACAGGAGACACCTGACCATGCCACAGAAAGCCACATTCTACCACGCCGGATGCAGCGTCTGCCTTGACGCAGAACGGCATCTCGCCACGGCGCTCGACCCGTCACGCTTCGCAGTCGAGATCGTCCACCTCGGCACCGACCGCGCCCGCATAGCCGAGGCCGAGGCCGCAGGCGTCGCCTCGGTGCCCGCGCTCGTGATCGGGGGCGTGCCCCTGCACATCAACTTCGGCGCCGCGCTGACCGACGTGAAGGGGGCGGCATGATGGCCCGGACCACGCTACGCACCGCGGCGCTGATCGCCGCCCTTCCCCTTGCCGCGCTGGCCGACGGCAGCCATGACCACAGCGGGGGCATCGCGGCCGACGGCGGCAACGCCACGCTTGCGCCCTTCGACATCGTCCACACCCGGATCACGACCGAGGGCAACGTCGCTGTCTTCCACATGGCGGTGTCGGGGACGGCAGGCGAGGCCCGGCCGACACCGACCGGCGCGCTGGCGGGGTCGGAGGTCTTTGCCTATGTCTGGCCGACCAGCCTCGACGCCGCAGCTGTGGGCTTCGATCCGGGCGCGGGGATCCTCGCGCTGGCGGCGACGGCGCATCCCGACTTCGACGACACGCCGCTCTTCGACGAGAACGGCGATGGCGACCGCGGCAACGACGGCGACCTCTGGCACAGCCACTGGGTCGTGCTCGGCCCCGACGAGGCCTGCGGTCCGGGCGCGCTGAAGGTGATCGACATCCCCGAAGGCGCGTCGCCGCGCCTGCCACCGACCTGGCCCGGGCTGCCGCTTCTGATCGACAGCCCCGGCTGGCAACCCGTTGTAGGCGCCGAGACGATCGAGGTGCGCGTGCCCTTCGCCGAGGTCGGCCTGGTCGAGGCGGCGCGTTTCGACGGGGTGACGGCCGGCCTGCGCGTCAACGCCAACGTCCATGCGCCGCTCCTTTGCGTCACAGACGTCTTCGATGTGGCCTCGGGCGATCTGAGCCTGCCGGGGCGTGTGAACCAGTAAGCCGTCGGGGCGGCGCCTGCCGTCGCCCCGATCCCATCCGACAGGGCCAGGATCATGATCGAAGACCCCCCTTTCCACGTTGCGCGCTGGCTGAACAGCGACGGCCCCCTGTCGCTGGCGGATTTCCGCGGCCGGGTGCTGGCAGTCGAGGTGTTCCAGATGCTTTGCCCCGGCTGCGTGATGCACGGTCTGCCGCAGGCAGGCCGGATCGCCGCCACCTTCGACCCCGCCGAGATCGCCGTGATCGGCCTGCATGCGGTATTCGAGCATCATGCGGCGAACAGTGCCGAGGCGCTGGCCGCCTTCCTGCACGAATGGCGCATCCGTTTCCCCGTGGCCATCGACGCCCCCGGGACGGGCGCGCTTCCGCGCACGATGGAGGCCTGGGGCCTGCAAGGCACACCGTCGCTGGTGCTGTTCGACCGCGCGGGCCGGATGCGGGCGCGCCACTTCGGGCAGGTGGGCGACCTTGCACTTGGTGCGGAACTGATGGCGTTGGTGATGGAGGGCCGGGAATGACCGCGATCGCAATCACCCATGTGGCCTTCGAGGACGCCGGATTGCTGCAGCCGGTCCTTGCCGAGCGTGGGATTGCCCTGCGCACCTGCCCAGCCTGGGCAATTCCCGATGAGGCGGAAGACGCCGATTTGGTGATCTCGCTCGGCGGGCCGATCAGCGTGAACGACGCCGCCGATTACCCCTTCCTGCGGCGGGAGATTGACCTCGCCCGGACCCGGATCGCGATGGGCCGACCGACCATCGGGATCTGTCTCGGAGCGCAGATCATGGCCTGCGCCATCGGCGGCACGGTCCGCCCCGGTCCAGCGAAAGAGATCGGCTGGGCGCCGGTTGCGCTGACGGCAGCGGGCCGGGCCGGCGCGCTCGTGGCACTTGACGGCATTCCCGTCCTGCACTGGCACGGCGAGGTCTGCCACCTGCCGCCGCAAATTCCGAGCCTTGCCGCGACCGCGGCCTGCGCAACCCAGGCCTTTGCGCCCGGCCCGCGCGCCCTCGCGCTCCAGTTTCACGCCGAGGCCGGCGCGCAGGGGATCGAGCCCTGGCTTGTCGGGCATACGTTGGAAATAGCGGCCACTGCCGGGATCGGGGTCACCGGTCTGCGCGCAGACACGGCACGCCATGGCCCGCGGCTGGAAATGGCGGCGCGCGCGATGTTCCATCGCTGGTTGGCCGAGACCGGGGTGGGCGCATGACAGTCTTTCGCGTCCGCGAGATCCGCATCGGCCGTCCACGCCCCTTTGGGCCGCAGGGCCAGCCCTCGGCCATAGACAAGCACATGGTCGAGGGACCGATCCTTGCCTCGACGACGGGCCTTGCGGGGGACGTGCAGGGCGACCCGCGCCATCACGGCGGGCCGGATAAGGCGATCCATGCCTATGCCCTCGCGCATTACCCGGCCTGGGCAGCGGAACATCCCGGCCTCGCCGACGGTTTTCTGCCCGGCGCTTTCGGCGAGAACCTGGTGGTCGAGGGCGCAACCGAGGCCGACATCTGCCTTGGTGACCGGTGGCGGCTGGGCGACGTGCTGCTCGAGGTCAGCCAGGGACGGCAGCCCTGCTGGAAACTGAACCTGCGCTTTGGCGCACCCGACATGGCGCGCTGCGTGCAGGAAACGGGGCGGACCGGCTGGTATTTCAGGGTGATCGAAGCAGGGGTCTTTCATGCGGGCCTCGAGGCGCAGCTGGAAGGCCGACCAAACCCCGTCTGGCCGCTCGCCCGCGTGGCCCGGGTGCTCTACCGCGACACCCTCGATCTGGACTCACTTCGCGACCTTGCCGCTCTTGAGACCCTTCCCGAAAGCTGGAGGCGGCTGGCAGAGCGACGGATCGAAGCGCAGCGGGTTGAGGACTGGTCCGCGCGCCTTGAAAGCCCGACCGAAGCGTCCGCCCGCAGCCCAAGCCAGACTCGCCAAGGTTGGTAGTCTCGACAACAGAATTGACGGCAGGGTTTAGAAAAGCCGCTTACTGACACAGTCAACAAGCAGCGGATCGCACTCTATATATTGAAAAGTAACAATAATTCCTTACAGACTACATGATTTACAAACCACCGTTTGTAAACGGATGCAAGGACGCTCTCTACGGCCGAGGTCCGCGAAATGCCCTTGGTTTCCTCAGACTGTGCGCGATCAGAGTGGTCTCGCAGGCAGTCGCGCGCGCGTGCTATGTAAGGAGTGCAGACGCAGTCCGAGAAAACCATTGAGTAAAGTGCAAAATGTACGTATTTTGCACATATGAAGCCTCAAGCATCTGCTTCACATGATAGTTTTGACGAGCCCCTGACCTGGGTAGAAGAGGTCGAGGAGAGATCCGAAGATGATCTGTGGTTCCTGCCCGGTCCGATCGAAGACGAGCCCGACGATCTGCCGCCTAGCCCAAGGGGCGAACCCCGCGAGACTGCGATCCTCGACGACTGGCGCAAAGCCGAGGCGGACAATGCCGCGCGGCTCGCCCGTGTCGCAGGTCGGCTCGGTGGGCTGGACGAGCGGTTGCGGAGGGGGCCTGAGGGCTGGCGCCACAGGCTCGCCCTGATCGAAGCGGCCGACCTAAGCTGGTTCGCAGGCGACCGCATCGGGCCGGATCGACTGGCGCTCTGGATCGCCCTGCGCCTGTCTGGCGTGCAGGACGACAGTGTCGCCCTGGCGCGGGTCGGATGGGCGGTTCGGCGCCTGATAGGGGGGCCAAGGCCGGAGGTGGACCTGGCCGCTTTTGTGGATCGTCGTGACCCCGAGAACTTAGCGGATGAGGCGGAGCCCTTTGCGGATCGCGCGGGCGGTTGGCTGGACCTGATGGCGCAAGCTGCCGACCTGCACCCGATCAGCCGTGCCTGCATGGGCTTTCACATTTGGAGTTTGGCGGGTCTCGGGCAGCACGGAGACCGGATGGAAGCGGCTGTCACGGCCGCGCGGATTGCGACCGGAGAGGGCAGGGGAGCGTTATTTGCCCCTCTCGCCATGGGCGGGGCAGGCGGGCTGCGCGCCGGTGGCACTGCTGCTGACCGACTGGTGCGATGGCTCGACGGGATGGAGACAGCAAGCCGGACCGCGATGCGGCACCTTGACGACATCGAGGCTTGGTCAGCGCGGTCCGAAACCGAGATGGTCACGCTCTCGGGCAAAACGCCCCCAGCCTTGCGCGCAGTTCTGACCGAATGGCCCCTTGTCTCCGCCCCAATGGCCGAGGCAATCACCGGCGCCAGTCGCGCGGCCGTTCAGCGGAACATGGCCTGGATGCAGGCGCGAGGTTTGATCCGAGAAGTGACCGGGCAGGGAAGATTTCGCATGTGGTGTGCACGCGCAGCCTAGGTTGCCTTCTCTCACCCCGGCTCCGTCAAACCGTCAGCATCGGCCTTCGCGCCTGCTTCCGGCAAAAGCCGCAAGAGTGCGATGGCCAGCACCAGCCAACCGATCAGGTTCACGCTTAGCACGCGCGCCGCATAGAGCGCCGCAAGGTCGGGCGGCACTGCCGGGGCAGAAACGGGTGGCAAGGGCGCTCCGAAAAGGTGGGGTGCCAGGATCAGGGCAAGGCCCGCGAGCCGCCCGGGCCAGGACCGCAACCCCGCAGCAAAGATAATGCCGGCAGCCGTCATCGCGACAGTCGCAACCCACCAGAGTTGCCGGTCCGCCAGTTCCGCTGCCTCCATTCCGGGCAGTTCGGGCGGAAGGTCGATTGCAGGCGCAAGGGACAGGACGGCAAAGCCGATAAGGCCGAGGGCTGTGGCCGGGATCCTCCCGCCGCCGGGCAGAGCCCGGAACGCGGTCAGGCCGGCTCCGGCCAGCAGGCCAAAGCCCGCCCAGGTGAGGATCAGGGTCAGGACCGTCAAGCCATTGCGCACAAGCAAGTTGTCCGTATTTTCCGCGCCCTGCGCATCATGGCCGGGCGTTTCTAGCGGGTTAGGTGCAGGGTCGGGCTTGTTGCTCTCGATCCCGATCAGAACGAGTTCGCCCGTCTCATACCGTTCAGCCAAGACGATCAGGGGTTGGATGAGAAAGAACTGAAAAACGGCAGCCACGAGGCCCGCGATGGCACCCGCGATTACCCCGCCGGACAGCAAGGTCTTTGTCATGTCGATTATCCAGAAACGTCAGTGGCAGGGAAAACCGGTCGCATGACGTGTGTCATGCGTTGCAGCGTGCAATGCGTCAGGCGAAGCAAAACCAGCGGCAAAGATCAGCACTGCGCCAATAAGCGCGCTGGTCAGGATTGGTCCGAACTGGCTCTTCGATTGCTCCGCTGTGGCGGACAGGATTCTGGTGGACATGAAGGTTCTCCGCCCGTCACACCCGACGGGATTAGGGTTGCGCCATCGCTTGGCCGGTCTCCTGGCTCGCGGATTAACACAGTCCTTCGCCTTCCCGGGCATTGGCCCAGTGGCACGATGAAGGACCGCTACCGCATACAGTCGCGGGGGCGGCTGAGGCCTCGGGCGCCGCAATTGGGTCCGCCCTTCCTCATTCCCGATTGAGTTCCAGGACTCTGCGCCCCTTGAACACCAAACAATGAGAGCTTTGCGCCGAACCCCCGCGAAGTCAACTGACTACCGGGAGTGAAAATGCTGCACCGGTACTGCTTTGCCGCTCTGCTGTGTCGTGCAATCAGATCCATGCTCCACCCCGTGCCCGAGGTCAGCCAGGATTGGGCAGTCGGGCCGGTGATCGCCGCAGCATGCGTCGGCTAGGTGGCGCAGTGTGTCGATCATGGCCTGCATCTCGCGCACCTTCCGTTCGAGGCCGTCGATCTGGTCCGTCGCAAGGCGTTTCACATCCGCGCTTTGACGGGTCCGGTCGCGCCAGAGTGCCAGAAGCTCTTCGATCTTCTCGACCGAAAAGCCAAGGTCGCGGGACCGACGAATGAACCGCAGCATCTGCACTTCAGTCGGAGAGTAGACGCGGTAGCCTGATCCGGTCCGCCCTGCGGTGGGAATAAGGCGAATAGATTCGTAGTAGCGGATCATTTTGGCCGACACGCCCGAGGCCTTTGCCGCTTCACCAATGTTCATGATCATGCCTCCTTCAATGCACAACTGCGGCCTGGAACCGCCGCAGCCGGAGGGCGTTTCCAAGAACAAAGACCGACGACAAGGCCATCGCGGCGGCAGCGAAGATCGGTGACAGAAGAACGCCGAAGCTCGGCCACAGCACGCCCGCGGCAACAGGGATCAAGGCAGCGTTATAGGCAAAGGCCCAGAAGAGGTTCTGCCGGATGTTGCGCATCACGGCCTTGGACAGCGCGATGGCGTCCGATACCGCTGTCAGGCGACCGGTCATGAGCACGACGTCCGCCGCCTCGATTGCTACGTCGGTCCCCGTTCCGACAGCAAGGCCAACGTCAGCCTCGGCCAGGGCCGGGGCATCATTGATGCCGTCGCCGACATAGGCGAGCTGTCCCAACGCCTTCAGTCGCTTGACTGCGGCGACCTTGCCGTCCGGCAGCACTTCGGCCACGATCTCGTCGATGCCGAGTTGGCGGGCGATGGCGCCTGCGGTGCGGGCGTCGTCGCCAGTGATCATCGCAACTTTCAGCCCCATAGTGTGCAGGGCGCGGATTGCCGTTGGCGTGGTCTCCTTGATCGGGTCCGCGACAGCAAGGATGGCAGCGAGTTTGCCGTCGATGGCGGCATAGAGCGGCGACTTGCCTTCGTCTCCCAATCGAGCGGCAGTATTCCCAAAGGGCGATACGTCAATCCCCAGTCGGGCCATGTAGCGATCAGCGCCGATCTCGATCCGCTGCCCGCCCGCCTGTGCAGTGACGCCGAAGCCGGTAACGGAGTCGAAGGCTGTGACGGCGGGCAGGGACAAACCTTCGTCTTCTGCGGCCTTTACGATGGCGCGGGCGATCGGGTGCTCGGACTTCGCTTCGACGGCTGCCAAGAGTGACAGAACGGCGGCGCGATCGAAACCTGGTGCAAGATCGAGGTCGGTGAGGCTCGGCCTGCCCTCGGTTAGCGTGCCGGTCTTGTCGAGTGCCACGACCTTCACCCCCTGAAGAGACTGGAGCGCCTCGCCCTTGCGGAACAGCACCCCCATTTCGGCCCCGCGCCCGGTGCCCACCATGATCGAGGTCGGCGTGGCGAGGCCCATGGCGCAGGGGCAAGCGATGATCAGCACGGCTACGGCATTGACAAGACCGAAGGTCAGCGCGGGGTCGGGGCCGAAGATCAGCCAGACGGCAAAGGTCAGTGCTGCAAGCGCCATCACTACCGGGACGAACCACATCGTGACCTTGTCGACGAGTGCCTGGATCGGCAGCTTGCCGCCCTGTGCCGCCTCGACCATGCGAATGATTTGAGCGAGCATCGTCGCCTCGCCCACCGCGGTGGCGCGGAACGTGAAGGCACCTGTCTGGTTTACAGTCCCGCCGGTTACCGCATTCCCAGCGGTCTTCTCCACCGGCAGCGGCTCGCCCGAAATCATGCTCTCGTCGATCCAGCTTGCGCCAGTCATTACCTCGCCATCGACTGGCACCCGCTCACCGGGACGGACCTCGACGACATCTCCCGGGCGCACCTCGGAAACAGGCACCTCGACCACCCCGCCGCTGCGGATCACCCGGGCTGTCTTGGCCTGTAGGCCGACCAGCCGCTTGATCGCCTCGGACGTGCGTCCTTTGGCGCGCGCTTCGAGGTAGCGACCGAGCAGGATCAGCGTGACGATCACCGCCGCCGCCTCGTAATAGACATATGTTGTCCCGGCAGGCAGGAGCCCTGGAGCGAAGGTCGCGACCAGCGAATAGCCATAGGCTGCCGAGGTGCCGACGGCGACCAGGCTATTCATGTCGGGGGCAAGGCGGACCAGCGCGGGCAGGCCCTTGCGGAAGAACCGCAGGCCGGGGCCGAAGAGGACAGCGGTGGTCAGGGCGAACTGGATCAGCCAGCTTGCCTGCATCCCGATGGTGTTTGTCACCGCCATGTGGACCCACATGAAGAGGTGCGACCCCATCTCCAGCACGAAAACCGGCAGGGTCAGGACGGCGGCGATCAGGACGTCGCGCTTGAGCAATGCCTCTTTGGCGGCCTTTTTCGTCGCCGTCTCGTCCGACACAGCCATCGCCGGGGCGGCGGGACGGGCCTCGTACCCCGCATCCGCAACCGCTCGGGTAAGCGCCGCCAGATCGGCCGACCCCGTCACCGTCGCCCGCTCGGTCGCCAGATTGACGGCGGCAGAGGTCACGCCGGGCACCGTTTTCAACGCCCGCTCCACCCGTGCTACGCAGGAGGCGCAGGTCATCCCCTCGATCTCAAGATCGACGTGACGCGCGGGCACGGCATAGCCTGCCCCCTCCACCGCCTGCACCAGCGCCGCGCGGTCCAGCGCCGGGCCGGTCACTTCGGCGCGCTCGGTCGCGAGATTGACCGATGCCGATGCCACTCCCGGCACCGCCTTCAGCGCTCGCTCGACATGCGCCACACAGGAGGCGCAGGTCATGCCCTCGACGTCGATCACCATCCGGTCCGTGGAGGATACGGATGGTTGCCTTGCCTGCATGTTCATTGCGGGACTCCTTCCAAGGTGCTTCCGCGAACAGAGATAGGGCCTCCCATCATTGGAAGGTCAAGGGGTAACTTCAATTTCCTTCTCACGGCTTTGTGGGGTTGACCTTACAACCGTGGGAAGCCCTATCTACTGATGCATGAGGCAAAACCCTGAAGGAGGCACTCATGCAGTTCCATATCGAGAACATGACCTGCGGCGGTTGCGCCCGCAGTGTGACGAAGGCGATCCAGTCGGTGGATCCGGCCGCCGACGTCAAGGCGGACCCGAGCACGCACAAGGTCGAAGTCACGTCCGCAGTTGCGCGTGATCGGCTGGTCGCGGCCCTGACCGAGGTCGGCTACGCCCCGGCCTGAAGCATCCAAAACATTACAGGACACCCGAAAATGAAAAAACGCACAGTCGTGCTCTCCGCAGCAGCCATTGCCCTTGTTGGCGGCCTTGCCATAGCCCAGACCATGGAAGGGATGGACCATTCCAAAATGGGCGGAATGGGAGACATGGGCATGATGAGCCACACGTCGCTTATCCCGCCGGAACTCGCCGACAATCCGTCTGCACAGGCCTATGCCGCCGCCATGGACAAGATGATGGCTGACATGATGGTCCCCTATACGGGTGATGCCGACGTCGACTTTGTGCGAGGCATGATCCCGCACCACGAAGCCGCAGTCGCCATGGCGCGGATCCAGCTGGAACATGGAACCGACCCTGAAATCCGCAAGCTCGCGGAAGAGGTGATCGCGGCTCAGGAAGCCGAGATTGCCGAGATGAAGGCCTGGCTCGCCGCACGCGGCCTGTAAGGCTCTTCAGTGGCGTGCGGGGTGGCTTGCTCCCGGCCATCCCGCCGCCCGACTGGCAGGGGCTCTTGATCCACCCTGGCAACGTGAAAGGAGCGCAGCTATGTCGGATGCACACCGGAACAAGCATCATCAGCATGGACATGGGATCGCAGCGGGCTCTGGGCCCGCCGACGTTCAGTCGGGCGCTTCGGCAGCCACTGATGAGAGACCTGCAACTGCACATGCAGGACACCATGCCGGGCATGGCGACATGGTCGCCGACTATCAGCGCAGGTTCTGGGTCTCGCTGGTACTCACGATCCCTGTTCTGATCCTTTCGCCCATGGTGCGCGACTTTGCGGGGCAGGGGATGACGCCGCTGTTTACCGCCGAGGAGTGGGTCGCACTTGCCCTGTCCTCCATCATCTACTTCTGGGGCGGTTGGCCTTTCCTGACTGGCGCGCTTCCGGAGATCCGGACGGGGCGTCCTGGGATGATGACGCTGGTGGCACTGGCGATCTCGACCGCGTATTTCTATTCCGCCGCCGTCACGCTGGGCCTGCCGGGCGGTGAGCCGTTCTATTGGGAACTGGCCACGCTGGTGACCATCATGCTGCTGGGTCACTGGCTGGAAATGCGGTCGGTTCTCGGTGCATCGCGGGCGCTGGAGGAACTGGTGCGCCTCCTGCCCGACACTGCGTTGCGGGTGAAGGCCGATGGCGGAACCGAGGAGGTGGCAGTGGCGGCGCTGATCGCCGGCGACCGGGTTGTGATCCGCCCGGGCGCGAAGGTGCCAGTCGATGGCGTGATCACCGACGGCGTCTCGTCGTTCAATGAGGCGATGCTGACGGGCGAGTCGAAGCCCGTGACGCGCACGGCCGGCGAGACCGTTATCGGCGGGGCGGTCAACGGCGAGGGCGCGGTCACCATCGAGGTCAAGGCAACTGGGGAGGCGACCTACCTTTCGCAGGTCATCGCCATGGTAAAGGCCGCGCAGAACAGCCGGTCGCGCACCCAGGACCTTGCCACCCGCGCGGCCACAGTTCTGACCTGGGTCGCCATCACCGTCGGCCTGGGTTCGTTCGTCTGGTGGATCTGGGCGGGCGAAAGCGTCACCTTCGCACTGGAGCGGATGGTGACGGTGATGGTCATTGCCTGCCCCCACGCGCTTGGCCTTGCTGTGCCGCTGGTGGTGGCAGTCTCGACGTCGCTGGCGGCCAAAAACGGCCTCCTGATCCGCGACCGCGCAGCCTTTGAGCGGGCGCGCGACCTGAACGCTGTGGTGTTCGACAAGACAGGTACACTGACCGAGGGGCGGTTCGGGGTCAGCGATATCGTCATGCTCGACGGTGGCGCTGCAGCAGTGGCGCTGCGCATGGCAGCTTCGGTCGAAAGCCAGTCGCAGCACCCGATCGCGCAAGGCATCGTGGCCGATGCCAAGGCCAGGGGGATCGACTTCCCTGCCCCGGAGGGGCTGCAAAGCATTACTGGCGCGGGCGTCACCGCTCGGGTGGACGGAGAGGACGTGGCCATCGTCAGCCCCGGCCACCTGCGTCGGCAGAACACCCCTGTGACAGATCCGCGCCTTGCGGCACTGGAGGAGGCGGGCAAGACAGTTGTTGTCCTTGTGAGGGGCGGCAAGCCGCAAGCACTCTTCGCGTTGGCCGACATCGTGCGGTCGGAATCTCGCGATGTTGTGGCGCGCCTCAAAGCCAGGGGTGTGCAGTCGATCATGATGACGGGTGATGCGGAAGGCGTAGCCCGGTCGGTCGCAACCGAGCTGGGGCTGGACGAATACTTCGCTCAGGTCCTGCCCGATCAGAAGGCGGCCCGGGTCAAGGAATTGCGTGCCCGGGGACTGAAGGTTGCTATGGTCGGTGACGGTGTCAACGACGCCCCGGCGCTGGTCGAGGCCGATCTTGGCATCGCCATCGGCGCGGGCACGGATGTGGCGGTAGAATCAGCCGATGTCGTACTCGTCCGCTCCGACCCGCGTGATGTCGAGGCCATTCTCGGCCTGTCGCGGGCCACCTACAACAAGATGGTGCAGAACCTGATCTGGGCCACAGGATACAATGCGTTTGCAATTCCGATGGCCGCGGGGATCACATTCGGCACAGGATTCCTGATGACGCCGGCCGTCGGGGCCGTGTTCATGTCGGCGTCCACCATAATCGTCGCCATCAACGCCCAGCTTTTGCGGCGCTATCGGGGCTGACGCTCCGGTCACATGCCATGCAGCCCGTGCAGGCTGCCGGTGAGCAGGACCGGCGCCAGCAGGGGCGCCGCAACGGCAAGGACCAGTGCACGGTCGCGCCATCTTTCCAGACGCCAGCAAAGAAAGCTGGTCAGCCCCACGACCAGCGCAACTTCGAATATCCCGAAGGCCTCGCCGTAGAACTGCGGATTCCAATAGCTGACCGGACTGCGGAAAACCCAGTCCGAGACAGGCCAGAGCTGGCGGCGGGCATCATCGTGATGTGTCAGAAAGTCCGCAAGGGCATGCAGAAGACCGGCGCCCGCGAAGGCGCGCAGGATCAGACGTCTGCGCCAGAGTGCCAACCCGAGCAGACTTCCCCAGACGAAAAAGCTGTGGTCCACGGCGAAGACAGCCTGCCAGCTCTCCGAAAAGAACAGTGTGCTGAAGACCTCATGTTCCGGAATGCCTGAAACGCGGGTTGACCAAAGGACCATTGCAAACATCGGAAGGTCCGGAGCGAGCCCACCTGCGAGCGCGGCCCCCAGGGTTGCGATGCAGAGGGGTCGTGCGAAGATTGCAGCCCCGATCAGCATGTGGGACGGCGTGTTCATCGGGTCAGCAAACTGGCGCTGCCTGGGCAGCCTCGTCTTCCACAATCCGGCGAAGGAGCGCGTAAGGGATTGCGCCGTTCAGGACGGTCCGCCCGATTACAAGACCTGGCGTTCCGATGAAGCCAAAGACATCGGCGAGCGCTCGTGTTCGGTCCAGCTCTTCCTGCACCTCTGCAGAAGCCATGTCTTTGGCCAGCCGATCGACGTCGAGGCCGATATCCGCCGCCACCCTGAGGACGGAGGCTTCTTCGGCGACCAGAGGTGTTCGCATGAATCGACGCCGAAGTTCTGGTTGTTTGCCTTGCTTCGCGGCAGCGACCGACGCCCGCGCGGCAAGCTCGGAAGCGGGCCCGAAGATCGGAAGTTCATGCTGAACCAGCCGGAAGGATGCAGGATAATCGGCCATCAGCGTGTCGAGGTCTCGCTCCAGTGCCCGGCAGTAGGGACAGCGGAACTCGCTGAAATAGGCAATGGGAACGACCCCCTCAGAACCGCTGTTGCCAAAGAGGGCAGGGCAGGGGTCAGCACGTACCGCTTCGGCACGCGCGCGGCGCTGGTCTGCATCCTGAGGCGGCGCATCGAGTCCGACAAGGGCCAGCGGTGTTCCGGAGGTCTGGCCAACCCCGTCAAGTCGGCGAAACGGCGGCAGATCCGCAATGTCTGCAAAGCGCGGCCCGCGGCCCGGGAGCCGGTCCCAGGGAAGAGCCCGCAGACCATAGATCACGGCAACGATCCCTCCGAAGACCAGAAGGTCGCGGCGTCTCACGGTCACACCACGGTTACAGGTGTTCCGACCGGCACCTGCTCGTAGAGCTGGATCACATGGTCGTTCAACATCCGGATGCAACCGTTCGACACGGACTGGCCGATGGACCACGGCTCGGTCGTACCATGGATTCGGTAGTAGGTATCGCGCCCTTCCCGGTAAAGGTAGAGTGCCCGCGCACCCAAGGGATTGTTTGGTCCCCCGGGCACGCCATCGGCGAATTGGGCGTAGCGGTCAGGATTGCGGCGGATCATGTCGTTCGTCGGGCGCCAGGACGGCCATTCGGCCTTGCGCTCGATGACTGCCGATCCCTTGAATGCGAGGCCTGCCTTGCCCACGCCAACGCCGTAACGGATTGCACGCTCGGAGTCGAAGACATGGTAAAGAAAGAAGCTTCGCGGAAACACAAGGATCTGACCGGGTGCGTGCTGCTCGCGGACACGCACCTCACGCGGCTGGAACTCGTCGGCCAGCACGAACGGTTCTTGGGTATGGGCCCGCAGTATGCCGGGCGAGGACAGCGCCGCGACTGCGACTCCGCCGATAAGGGTGCGTCGGGTAATCATGCTTTCTCCTGAGGGGAACGGAAAGAAGAGGTTCGCTCAGAGGATGTGTCGCGGGGGCGGCGTTCGGGGGGAAAGGCTGTGGCTGGGGGCCGCGAACGGCGTGATCTCGAAGCGAGATGAACCGGCACTTGCCATCAGGCTGAAGAGCTGGGGCTGGTCGGCAATAACAAGCTGACATACCCCGTGCCCAGACCCTTCACCACACAGGCCGTCCGGTATCAGGGGAGCCGCGTGAAGCGCATCCGCATGGGCGCTGTGCGATGACCTGTCTGGGTGCGCCAACCCCATCAGGGAGGCGACCAGAAGGAAACTGCACAACAGGGCCATCATCGTCCGCATGGATCGATATTAGCCTTTTGCACCTCGATAGCGGGTGATCACATGAGAGTGAGCAGCAGATTTCCCTGCATAATTGGCGAAAACGCAACGCATTCACCTGTTTGTGACCCGGCCGCGATGCAAAGCCGTTTGACCTTCCCACGTTGGAAGGAAGCAAACCTTGCCCAAAAAGGAGCAGAACATGCGATTCACTCGACGGCTTTTTGTTGCCGGAGCACTTGCCGCGCCTTTCGTGACCGGTCGCGCCGCCAGCGCGTCGGAAGACACGCCTGGCCCGGTCCGTAACAACATCTCGGCTTTTCGCACCCACGAGTGGCAGGATCACTTCGATGCTCTGGGCGTCGGGATCATCATCTCTGACACGACGGCCAAGGTCCTCCAGCACTGGACGAGCGACGGTCAAATGTACCTCTACCCGACCTCGGTCCCGCTGTCGGACGAGCTGACCCGCCGGGGCTATACCGAGGTCGTCGAGAAACGGGTGAACCCGAGTTGGGCCCCGACACCGTCGATGCGGGAAAGGAACCCGGAATGGCCGGCCTTCGTGCCTGGCGGCGACCCGACCAACCCGCTCGGCACCCGCGCCCTTTACCTGTCGTGGCAATACTACCGCATCCATGGTACACACGACACGCGCAAGATCGGTCGCCGCTCGTCGAACGGCTGCATCGGGCTCTACAACGAACATATCGAGGAAGTTTTCGACCGGACGCCGGTCGGGACGCAAGTGAAGCTGATCTAGCAAGATGAAACCTTCGTCGACCTCACCGAACCCACTCAAGAACCTGTTTTCGCGCGGGTCGTTTCGGTTCGTGTCGATTTGGCTTCTGTCCGTGGTGCTGACGCTTGGCTTGGTCCTCGGACAGACCGCAGAGGCGGGCCCGGTCGAGGATCATCATCCCGGCACGTCGGTCGAGGTCGCGGGCAACGCCGGGCAAGAGACCGCGCCGGCACCTGCTTGCCACCCGGGCCTCGCCTGTTCTGTTTTCGTCGTGCCCGAGGGGCCGGGCACAGCATTGTCCCTTTCAATCGTGATCACTCTGCGACCGGACCTGACGCAGTCGCAACGCCGCTTCGGCGGCCCGTCTGTGACCCTGCCTCCCCCCCGAACCCGGATCTGACAGTCAGGCCGGACGTGCGTCTGACGGTTCGATAGGCTCTCCGCAGCTCTGTCGACAGTTCAATCTCTGTCAGCCTGACACCAGACAGTTGCGCAAGCCGCGCGACCCGCCGGAGGCGGGACGCGGGATCGGTCAACAACAAGAAACCAAGGGCAGTCAGGCAGATGAAACCACAATGGACAGGCGCTTTGGCGCTTGCCGCTTCCGCAGTCGCGGCAGTGGCGCTGGCACATAACGGGGCGACGGGTGTCGTCCTTGAACGGATGACGGGGATGACCGCGTTGAAGGACACCGTGGCGGAACTGGCGCCGATGATGCAGGGAACGGTTCCCTACGACGCATTCATTGTATCAGAGGGAGCAAGTGTCATTGCCGGTCACGCGGGCGAGACAATGCTGTCGTTGTTCCCGGAAGGCAGCCTCGAGGGGGTGACCTATGCCAGGCCGGAGATCTGGTCTGACTGGCAGGACTTCGCAGCACTTGCCGAGGAATTGAAGACCTACGCTGACGCGCTCGCCGTGGCAGCCCCGAACGGTCTTGAGCCGGCGCTGCCGCCGCCCAGAGATATGGCCGGGATGGATCACTCGGCGATGGCCATGACCCCGGCACCACAGGTAAATGAGGGCTTCACGATAGCGGAGCTGATGGGCTACGGCGAAAGGACCCCGGAGGTCCAGGTTGCGCGTGGCACATCGGACCCGGAGACGCTGGCGTTCGATCTGACGACGCTGGCGGCAGACGATCTTTTCACCCGGATCAGCGCCACCTGTTCGTCCTGCCATTCGCAGTTCCGTGCGGGCCGGAACTGACGATGCGGGGCTTGATCCGCTTGTCGGTCATCGTCCCGCTCGTTGTGGCCGGGTTCGGTGCCGGGGTTCTAGCGCTTTGGCCCATCGGCGTGCCCGAGCCCGCCGCGTTCCCGCCCGGGGATGCAGAACGCGGCGCCTATCTGGCCCGTGCCAGCGGCTGCGTGTCCTGTCACACCAACGCGGCTGCCAAGGGACTGGCGCTCGCCGGAGGTGCGCCGCTCGACACGCCCTTTGGCACTTTCGTGCCCCCGAACATCACCCCGCACACCACTGCGGGGATCGGCAGCTGGACAGTGCAGGATTTCGCCAAAGCCGTCCGGCAGGGCGTCTCGCCTGAAGGAGATCCGTACTACCCGGTCTTCACCTACTCGTTCTACTCAGGCTTCACGGACCAAGACATCGCCGACCTTTGGGAGGCATTCCGCACCGTCCCGCCCGTGCCGGACTCCGCACCTGCGCATGATGTGGGATTTCCGTTCAGCTTCCGCTCCGGGCTGAAGCTCTGGCGCGCTGCCTACCTTGATCCGCCGAAGACTGACGCACTGATGGGCACGTCTTCGCCCTGGAACCGAGGGCGCTTGCTCGTCGAAGGGGCAGCGCATTGTGCGGCTTGTCATACCGGACGCACACTTGCCGGGGGTCTCGATGCATCCGCCCGGTTCGCAGGGAACGACAGTCTTCCCGGCGGCAGCAAGGCACCCTCGATCCGGGCGGCCGACCTGATCGGGCGGGGGTGGACAGTGGCGAACCTGGCCTATGCGCTTCAATCCGGGCTGTTGCCGAACGGGGATGCCTTCGGCGGCAGCATGGCCGAGGTCGTGGCCGAGGGCACTTCGTACCTGACTGACGACGATCGTGCGGCCATCGCAACCTACCTGCTCGACCTCGAGGGTACAGGTACGATCCCCACGCCTCCTCCTCCCGCGCCCGAGACACCGATGGCAGGCATGGATCATTCGCAGATGGATATGACAAATGAGAACTAGAGTTGTTGCCGCTATTCTGGCTCTGGGAGTTGTAGCCTTCGTCGGCATCTTTGTCTGGACGGTCGTCTGGACCCTCGACCCGCGAGCGACCAGCCCTAAGGGCGACGCACCGACGGCTGAAATGTCCGAACAACTTTCGGACGGTCGCCTCGATGTCCAGGTGTTTGCGCTTGGTGACCGCGATGTGCGGCTCGAGATTCAGTTCATGCCTGACGCCGACGCGGTCGAGCTGGCCGGGATGCGTCCGGACGTCAACTTCGCGATGGTCGAGATGCACATGGATGGGTTCGACCCACCGCTTCAGCTGGTCGAAAGCGGCGTGTGGCGGGCAAACCTCAAACTGCCGATGGCCGGTCGCTGGGTGGTCAATGTGGGTTTCGGCGACGATTTTGCGGAGATCGAATTCGATGCCAAGTGATGCAGCGAGAGTTCACGCGCGGCACGAAGACGCTCTGCGCAGGGGGCTTCGCGGCACTGCTGTTGGCCTTGCGCTCTTTGTGGTCCTGGGCACCGTGACAGCGGTCTGGGCGAACCCGCTGTTCGTTCGCATGACTCCGGTCGGACCTTGGGAGTTTGGAGCGACGGTCCTAACGGCGTTACTCGCCGGAGTGACGACTGCGCTATGGGTTCCCCGATGCAGTCTGCGTACATCCGGGACGGGTGGCCTTGCGAGCTTCCTCGGGATTGCCTGTCCGACCTGCAACAAGATCCTGATGCTGATCTTCGGCGGACCGGCGTTGCTTGCTTGGTTCGACCCGGTAAGGCCCTGGCTCGCCGCGGCCGGGGTCATCATCATGAGCATGGCGGCGCTCAGGACGTGGCGTGCGTTTCGCGATGACAGGGCAGGTGCCGCCGTCGTCGTCAGCAGCGAAAATCCTCCCATGGGAGGGCTAAAGTGAATACTTCAACAGGTTCGCTTTCTGGGATGCGCCGACTTGTGCGGAAGGTGATGGTCCGACACGCGCTTGTGGCCATGGTCGCGACGGGTCTCTTGATCGGCTTTGCTTCGGTTCATGCGGAATGGAGCCCGATGCATCGCTGGAACCGCGCGTTCGGTGATGCCTCGCTCGTCTTGATTGCCCTGTCGATGGGTTTAGGGCCGCTGACACGCTTCCTGCGGGTGGCGGTTCCGCTTCTGCCCTTCCGCCGAGAGATGGGCATTTACGGCTGCCTTCTAGTACTTGTGCATGCATCAATCATCCTCGTCGGCTGGGTCCAATGGGATCTGATGCGGCTCTTAGGGTTCGAATGGCATCCCGAACTTCTGGCCTATGTCATGTACCAGCATGGCTTCGGTCTCGCCAATGCCATCGGCATCGCTGCGCTGGTCCTCGCGGCACTGCTGGCGGCAACCTCCAGCGATTTCGCGATGCGCCGTCTTGGCGTCTCGGGATGGAAGTTCCTGCAGATGGGTGTTCTGCCGATGTGGTGGCTGACCGTGGTCCATGTTGCCTATTTCCTGTTCATGCATTTCCTGAGCTTCCACCGGGCGACACCAGAGCCGAACCCCCTGCAGTACTGGTTCGTCGGGCTGGTTGTGATCGTCCTTGGGCTCCGCACCGGGGCCTACCTGCGTACGATTCGCGCCAAGGCTGCTCTTGAGCCGCAAAGAGAGCAGGGAAGCCATGCGTAGATCGGAACGTGGCCTCGTGCAGGCGGCGAAAAAGACAACCCGCCGGGCACTGATCGTTGGTGGTGCGATGACGTCAGTGGTGGGCGTCCTTGGTGTCCGGATGTGGCAACTGAGCGTCCGTGATGCCGAGCAATACTACCTGCTGGCCGAGGAAAACCGGATCAGCCTGCGGCTGGTGCGACCGGACAGGGGGCGCATCCTTGATCGGGCTGGAAAAATCGTTGCGGACAATGAGCAGGCATATCGCATCACGCTGGTGAAGGAAGAAGCCCGCGATGTCGACGACGTTCTGGAAAAGCTGCAGGTGCTGCTCGGCCTGGACGCAGAGACTGTCTCCAAGGTCAAGGAGCAGATCGACCGTGTTCGAGCCTTCGTGCCGGTAACGGTGAAAGACCGCGTCACGTGGGAAGAATTGTCGATCGTGGCACTGAACTCACCTGTCCTTCCCGGTGTGCAGCCCGAGATGGTCCTGTCGCGCGTCTATCCTTTCGGGCCGGATTTCGCGCATCAGGTCGGTTATGTCGGGCCAGTCAGCGACAGCGACCTGGAAAACGAAGCGGCTGACAATGAGCCGTTGCTCCGCCTGCCCGATTTTGAAGTCGGCAAGACAGGAGTTGAACGAAGCCACGAACGCACCTTGCGCGGCTTGCCAGGCACGCGCCGCGTCGAGGTCAACGTGTCCGGCCGCACAATGCGCGAACTCGCTCTCGATCCGGCCACCCCGGGCCCGGACATGCAGATCACGCTCGACCACCACTTGCAGAACTTCATGCGCGTCCGGCTGGAAGGCCAAAGCGCGGCCGCGATCGTGATGGACGTGACGAACGGCGATTTGCTCGGCTGCACGTCCGCCCCCTCGTTTGATCCGAACCTTTTCGTGCGTGGGATTTCCAGCCGAGACTACAATGCGCTCCGAGACAGCGAGTATCGGCCGCTCGCCGACAAGTCGGTGCAGGGCGCGTATCCACCTGGATCGACGATCAAGATGTCGAACGCTTTGGCCGCGCTGGAAACCGGCCTGATGGACCCGGAAGAAACAGTCGTCTGCAATGGCTATGTCGAGATTTCTGGCCGCAGGTTCCATTGCTGGAAGCGCGGCGGTCATGGCCGGGTGAACATGGTCGGCGCCCTGCGAGAGTCCTGCGACGTCTATTTTTACGAGGTCGCTCAGCGCATCGGCATCGATGGCATCTTCGCCATGAATGACCGGCTCGGACTGGGTCAGAAGTACGATCTGCCGCTGTCCGGAATGGCGCATGGCAACAACCCGTCCCGCGCTTGGAAGCAGGAACGGTACGGGCAGGACTGGCTGATCGGTGACACCATCAATGCCTCGATTGGCCAAGGCTTCACGCTCACCTCGCCGATCCAACTTGCAACCATGACTGCACGACTGGCATCGGGGACCGCCGTGCTTCCCCGGCTGGTGCGGCCGCTTGCCGGGCCGGACCAGGTAATGGTTGCTCCCGCACCGCTTGGTCTCTCTGCCGAAGCACTGGCCATCGTGCAACAGGGCATGTTCGAGGTCTCAAACCATGAGCGCGGGACGGCCTATTCCTCGCGGATCGCCGATCCGACATTGGCGATGGCCGGCAAGACGGGAACGAGCCAGGTCTTCTCGATCACCGCTGCCGAGCGGGCGGCAGGCGTCCGCTCGCAGGACGAGCTGCCGTGGAACCGGCGCGATCACGCGCTGTTCGTGGCCTTTGCACCCTTTGACGCGCCCCGCTTTGCTGTCACGGTCGTGGTGGAACACGGCGGCGGCGGGTCAACGGCAGCGGCGCCAATTGCGCGCGACATCATGCTGTTTGCGCAGCATGGCGGCCTGCCGCCTGAGGACGCCTATCCGACATCGCAGAGGGCGCGCATACGGGAGGACCTGGCCCTGCTGTCCGAACGCATCCTGCCGCCGGACGGCACGACCGCCACGGTGAGCCGGACATGATGCACCGTCTCAGAAGAGCATTGTGCCGAAGCGTTCCTGGGGCTGTCATGGCCGCAGTCACCCTCGTTCTTCCGTTGGTTCCAGCCCAAGCGTTCTTTCACGACACGCCGGACATCGAAGACGGGCGAGTCATTTACGCGGCCAAGTGCGCCTCCTGTCACGGTGCCAACTTGGAAGGGCAGCCGGACTGGCAGTCGGCGAAGGAGGATGGCACCTATCCCGCGCCGCCCCACGACGAGACCGGCCACACCTGGCACCACGGGGATGCGATGTTGCGGGACTACATCCGTCGCGGCGGACAAGCGGTGCTGGACGATATGGGGGTCGACTTCACCTCCGGCATGCCCGGGTTTGGCGGTGAGCTGACCGAGGACGACATCGAGGCCGTCCTCGCTTATATCCGGTCGACCTGGCCCGACCGCATTCGTGCCGCACAGGCTGAACGCAGCCAGATGGAAGCAGGTTCGCCTTGAAGCCGCAAGTAAGGCCACCGACCTCCCAATTCCCGCTTGCCTCTCCAGGGACTAGAGGGTGCAGACCGCCTGAAACTCAAAATCTTCATCCGTCACACAAGGCTCTTCCCATGCGCGTCACGTCAATCCTGTTTGCTATCACGCTCGTTTTCGCTCCCGGCCTCACCCTGGCGCAGGAGATTACGGAAGATCGGATCAAGGAACTGGTCGCCGAAACCTTGCGCGAGAACCCGGAGCTTGTGCTCGAGGCTCTCCAGACGCTGGAGGCGCGCCAGGCAGAGGCCCAAGCTGCCGCCGTTGCCGCGACCCTGGCCGACGAGCGCGCCCTGCTGGAGCGCGACCCCAACGCTCCGGTCCTCGGCAACCCGGAAGGCGACGTGACGGTGGTGGAGTTCTTCGATTACAACTGTCCCTATTGCAAACGCGCGATGCCTGAAATCGACGCCCTGCTGGCCGAGGACGGAAACATCCGTCTTGTTCTGAGAGAATGGCCAATCCTCAGCGAAGGATCAGCGATCGCGGCGCGGGCCGCTTTGGCTGCACGGAAGCAGAACAAGTATGCTGAACTGCACAATGCGCTGATGGGTGCGCGGGCGAAGTTGGACGAGCAGTCGGTGCTGCGGATCGCGGGCGAGGTCGGACTCGATGTCGAGCAGCTCAAGGTCGACATGCAATCGCCCGAAGTCGAGGAACATATCGCCACGTCGCTACGTCTGGCCGAGGCTCTCGGCTTCAACGGCACACCGTCATTCGTGGTGGGTGATCAACTGATTCCGGGCTTTGTCGAGAAGGCTCAGCTTGCCGAGGTGGTAGCCGCCGCGCGGGCCGCCGAATGAGTATCCGTCTTACGCGTCTTCTCGGTTTCCGACTTCAGCGGCCTTTCACGATCACTGAGACGGTCTTGGGCCGGATCAGGCATTCCGTCGTGGCAGCCACTTTGTGGATCGCCTTGACAGGGATTGCTTCGGCGCATTCATTCACCGTCGGCCTTCTGGTCGTCGGCGAGGACGTTGACGCAAGTCTGGCAGAAGCGGTGCGCGGTTTCCTCCTAGCGGCCGACGAACGGGACGGGCACGCCAACGAAACATCGGACGGACATCTCGGTGGGGTTGATGTGCAACTGCTGCCGCTGCCACGAGATGCGGCGGGGCTGGTCGAAGGACTGTTCGGTACGCCCGACGAGCCGACCGATGTCGTCATTGTCATTGGCGCCGAACCCGCGGCCAGCGACGCCGCGCGCGCGTATGCCTCGGCAAGCACGGTCTTGCGGCAGTTCGTACTGCCGGATGGGTGGGACAGCGCAGACGGAACCGACGGTTTTGTGTCGCGTTACCGGCTCGCCTATGGCGCAGCGCCCGGCGTAATGGCGGGGACGGCCTATCATTCGGCTCGCAGGCTCGACGCCGCAGTCAGACCGTTGGACGGTGTGGTACCCAAGGAAGCACTGCTAAACGCCTGGAGGTCAACCGAATCCGGTCTGTCCTGGTGACCCGGGAACCAATGGCGCAAGGCGTCATTGGTTCTGGGCAGTCCTTGCACGACTGAACGGGATCAGGCTGCAGGGTAGCTCGTGAAGACGCTACTGCTGCCGTCCAACCCGACAAGGATGACGTCATAGGCTTCGCGCTCGGTCTCGGGTCCCATGCCGGGTGACCCGTAGGGCATGCCAGGCACGGAGAGACCGACGGCGACGGGTCGTTCAGCCAAAAGACGGCGGATGTCGGCGGCGGGAACGTGCCCCTCGACAGTATAGTCGCCGATGGTGGCGGTGTGGCAGGACGCGAGGTCTTCCGGAATGCCACGCTCGCGCTTGAACGCCGCAAGCTCTTCGATGCTGCGTTCCTCGAAGGATACCCGAAAGCCGCTGTCGCGCAGATGTCCGATCCACCCGTTGCAGCAGGGGCAGCCGGGGTCCTTGACGACGTGGATGGCTTCGTCGCCCTCGGCAAGTGCTGGGGTAGCCGTAATGGCGGCCAGCCAAGGAACGGCGGCGAGAACCTTGCGCCGGGACAGTGTCATGATGTCGGCCTTTCGTTGGAACTTTACGGGAAACATAGCTGCAAGTGCGGGGATCGGCGAGCAAAGTCTGATGAACCCGGCGACAGATCACCGAAATGCTACTCCAGCCTTGGGTCCCCGGCTTGAACCAGCAGAACCCCGTGGTTCTCGTCGGCGTCGTCGTCGGTGATCGTCCGTGTGGAGACGCCCGGCAAGTCGGCAAACCCCTCCATCATCCGTTTCGGAAACCAGGTCATCGGCAGGCTTTCAAATCCGGGCACCCCTTCCAGCACCCGCGACAGCGCGATGGTGCAGTTTGCTTTCGGCACCGCGCCATAGGCCATTGCCCGCTGCATGATCAGTGCCGCAACCTCGGGCGATACCTCGATAGTCTGTTCAACCACGTCGTAGGTCTCGCGGGCATGGTAGTCGATGTAGAAATCCACCATCTTCGGGGTGACCCCGAAGTGCACGTCGTTGCGCTCGGGCAGCCGGGGATGCCGCCAGGTGCCAGCCGGATCGAACAGCACGCGCTGCGATCCGTTGATGAGCAGGCCCGCATGCGCTCCCGCTCCGCTGCGTGTCGAGAGGACCGTGAAGAGCGTGACCGAGGTCGGGCCGGGATGCTCGTAGCGGGCGGCGGCCACGGCCTCCTCGGGTGCCCAGATCGGTTCGGCACCGCAGGATGCCAGGCCAAGGATTGCCGCCATGGCGAACAGAAGTTTCCACATCGATTCACTGTCCCGCGTTTTGCGCAGGTTCTGCGCAATCGCGACGGATTCCAGTAAACTCTGCGATAGTGGGGCAGGGAATTCGGAAACTCGGCATTGATGCCGCAGCTTTAGAGATCAGAGTGCCCCTCAGGGACACCAAACTGTCAGGTGACGGAAGCGGGCCATCCTGATAGATGTCTCAGATATGGCGCTTCTCACGTTTCGCATGCATGTCCTGATCCTCGCCGCCTACGTCCTGGCGGCAATCCTTCCCGTATTGGCTCTGGGCGAACGGCAGCAAGCTCAGGCAGACCATGCGCAGATGATGGCGATGGCCGGCCACCTGGCGCACATGCCCGCGACTGACGGCCCGAAGGACCTGACGCAGCAGCTGATCTGTCAGCAGCACTGCCTGTTCGCGGCAGCGACCTTTCCTGCGCCGGACCGGGTTGCGGAAACTGTCGCGCGGTCCTCCGATGTGGAGGCTAGTGTCGACATCCTTGCCGCCTCGCTGGCCATTCCGCCCCCAGGTCCGCCTCCGAAGATCGCCGTGATCTGAGCCTGCGGCTGCGGCATTCGCCGGGGACCGCTTGTCCAATTCACGACGCGATACAGGAGAATTCGCATGTCGCCCTTTTCTCGCCGCGGCTTTCTGGCCGCTTCTGCGGCCACGGCCGCTTCACTGATGCTTCCCGCACGGGTCCGGGCCCAGTCCGGCCGAATGTCGCTGACCGCCGCCACCCGCACCATTGACGTGCGGGGCAGAGCCGCAACCGTCTGGGGGCTTCTGGACGGCGCTGGCCGGTCCGGCCTTGTCCTCGATCCGGACCAGGCGTTCGCGGTCGATTTGACAAACGCGCTGGCCGAGCCAACGATTATTCACTGGCATGGTCAGATCCCCGACAACGCGCAGGATGGAGTGCCCGACCTGCCGATGCCGATGCTGCAACCCGGTGAATCCCGCGCCTACGATTTCGCGGCACGGCCCGGAACACACTGGATGCACGCCCATATCCCCGAGCATGAAATGATGCTGCTGGCCGCGCCTCTGGTGGTGCGGCGAGCTGAGGATGTGGCGGCAGACCGGAAGGAAGTGACGCTGTTCCTGCACGACTTTTCCTTCAAGCCACCTGCCGAGGTGCTGGCCGAGATCACCGGCGGCGCTTCGATGGCCGGGATGGATCATGGCCAGATGGGGCAGGGCGGCATGGACCATTCCGGAATGGACATGGGTGGCATGGGTCAGGGGGACATGATGGCGATGCCGGGGATGGATGGCATGGCGATGGACCTGAACGACTACAACTTCGACGCCTATCTCGCCAATGATCGCACGCTGGACGACCCCGAAGTGGTTCCGATCGACAAGGGCGGCCGCGTTCTCGTCCGCGTCATCAACGCTGCGGCCGCCACCGTGTTTTGGATCGACACTGGCGCGCTGCCGGGACGGCTGGTCGCCGTCGATGGCGAGCCGGTGCAGCCCGTGCCCGGCAGCCGCTTTGGCGTCGCAATGGGCCAGCGGCTGGATATCGAACTGGATGTGCCGGGCGAGGGCGGGGCCTTCCCGATCCTTGCCCTGCGCGAAGGTGCCAAGGAAAGGACGGGTGTCATCCTTGCCACGCCGGGCGCGGCGGTGACCAGGATCGCCGAGATGTCGGAGGCCGACCATCCGGCCTTCAGCGGTGATCTGGCGCAGGAGGGTGCTCTGCGCGCCGTCACCCCGCTGCCCGAACGCGCGCCAGCCTCGCAGCCGATGCTGATGCTGGGCGGCACCATGATGCCCTATGTCTGGACGATCAACGGCCAGACTTGGGGGTCCCATGTGCCAGTGACTGCGAAATCCGGCGACCGAGTCGAGATCATGTTCCACAACATGTCGATGATGGCGCATCCGATGCACCTGCACGGCCACGCCTTCCAGGTAGTGGGTGTCGGCATGGACCGGATCGCAGGCGCGGTCCGCGACACCGTGCATGTGCCGCCGATGGGCATGGTGACGGTCGCGGTGGACGCGGGCGAGGCGGCGCGGTGGATGCTGCATTGCCACCACATGCCGCACCTTTCGACCGGCATGATGACCGAGTTCGCGGTGTCGGCCTGACGCACGGCCGGACCCGCAGCCTGCCTGCGGGTCCGGGCCCTTTCCCGGAGAGAGCGGACCTATGCCAACACTCATCGGACGCCGTGCCGTCCTTGGTGCCCTCGCCGCGCCCTTCCTTGCAGGGTCCGCCGAGGCGCGCCCGCCCTTCCGGCTGCGCGAGGACCCGCAACCGCTGCTGTCCCCGCCGATTCTCGACGAGGCGAGCATCACACGGAAACTTGACGATTTCGCCGGCCGGGTGATCCTCTTGAACATCTGGGCGACCTGGTGCCCGCCCTGCCGGGAAGAAATGCCGGCTCTCGAGCAGCTTCAAGGGCGTTTGGGTGGTGCCAACTTCATGGTCTTGCCACTTTGCATCGACGACGCTGGAATCGACCGCTGTCGCCGTTTCTACGACGATATCGGTATCGCTGGCCTCCCACTCTTTTGGGCTGAATCGCTGAGGGTGCAACTTGCTTTTGCCTTCATGGGCTTACCCACAACGTTGCTGATCGACCGAGACGGAAGGGAGATCGGTCGACTTCAGGGGCCGTTCGACTGGAATGGCGACGCTGCGGTCGGCCAGATCGTTGACGTCCTTCGCGAGTAGCCTGCGGCTGCAACAATTCGATACAATCGAGCAACAGTGTCGTAGCGTGCGGCAGTCACTCAGGAAGGGGAGCGAGACCGAAGGATATGTTGCAACAGCTGGGGACCACTCAAGCCACGGAAGGCCGAGTTCTTGTCGTAGATGACGATGGTGAAATCCTTTCGCTGGTTGCCAAGTTCCTGCGCGCCAACGGGTTTGTCGTCGCGACGGCCCGCAACGGTGCCGAGATGAAGGCGCAGATGCAGGCCGCGCAACCCGACCTCGTGGTGCTCGACATCATGCTGCCGGGAACCAACGGGCTGGATCTGTGCCGGTCGCTGCGGGCGGAAAGTCAGGTGCCGGTGGTCATGCTGACCGCCAAGGGCGACGAGATCGACCGCATCGTGGGTCTGGAGGTCGGGGCCGACGACTACCTGCCCAAACCCTTCAACCCGCGCGAGTTGCTGGCACGGATCAAGGCGGTCCTGCGCCGCAGCCGGTTCGCCGACAGCGCCGGCGCGCCGGGATCAGGTCGGCTGATCGAGTTCGATGGCTGGCATCTGGACACGTTGAAGCGCGAACTGACCGACCCCACAGGCGTCGTCGTGGACCTGTCGAGTGGCGAATACGACCTGCTGGTGACGTTTCTTGAAGCCCCCCAGCGGGTCCTCTCTCGCGACTATCTGTTGGACGCGACCAAGAACCGCACGCTCGATGTCTACGACCGATCCATCGATGTGCAGGTCAGCCGCCTGCGCCGCAAGATCGAGGCGCAGGGTGAATTGATCAAGACAATCCGCGGCGCGGGGTACCTGTTCGCTGCGTCGGTACGTCGCAAGTGAGGCGCATAAAGGCGCTGTGGGGCGCTGTCCGGGGACTTCGTTTCGACACGCTGGTCGCCCGGACTACGATCGTGCTGATCCTCGGGATTGCAACGGTCCAGATCGTGGGGCTGCAGACCTATCGCGCCTCGCTCAGTGCGGATTTGTCGGACGCGACCGAGCGGCGGCTGGCGGATCGGTTGCTGACCATCAAGCGGACGCTGACCGGACTGCCGGAGAAATTACGCGAGGATGCCGCGCACGATCTGTCGAGCGGGGCGATCGAGGCGCATTGGAGCCCGGACGAGAGGGCGGTCGAGGCCGACGGGACCAACGCGCTGTGGGCAGACTTGCAGGCGCGCCTAATCGAACTCGCACCCGAACTCGCCGAGGGCGGGCTTATCGTGGGTGCGCAAGGGGGCGAAGCGCCGGACCCCCATGTCGCGCTTATCTCGATGCGCTTGGTCGACGGAACCTGGCTGAACGTCAGCCTGCTCAGCTGGACACCCCGCATTCCGGGCGCACCGCAAACGGTGATGGTCGCCTGGATGATCGCCGCGGTCGCGTTGGCGACGGCGGTGCTCATGGTGCGCTGGATATCGCGTCCGCTTGGTAGGTTTGCCGAGGCGGCGAACGGGTTCTACACCACCGGTCGCGTCGCCGCCGTGCCGGAAACGGGCCCTTATGAGGTCGCCGTTCTGGCACGTGCTTTCAACGATCTTCAGGACCGGCTGGCCCGGTCGATTGAGGACCGGACCCAGGCGCTCGCCGCCGTATCGCATGACCTGAAGACCCCGATCACACGGTTGCGCCTTCGCACCGAGGAAATCGACAACGACCCTTTGGCGCGGTCCATCGCCCATGATCTGGAGGAAATGGAACGGATGATCGACCAGACACTGTCCTATCTCCGTGGTGACCGGTCGGACGAGCCGCTGCGTCCGGTCGATCTGGTCGCGATCCTGGAGACCGTGACCGATGACCTGAGTGATCAGGGCGCGGCGGTGACGTTCCAAGGACCACGCGCAGCAGTGATCGCCGGTCGGCGGCTGGGTTTGAAGCGCGCCTTCGTAAACCTCGTTGGCAACGCGGTGAAGTATGGCGGTACGGCGCGAGTGACCCTTGCGGAAAACGTAGCGCAAGTCACAGTGACCATAGACGATGATGGCGCAGGCATCGCGCCTGGAGATCGCGAGCGCGTGCTGCTGCCCTTTGTGCGGTTGGAATCTTCACGCAACAATGCGACGGGCGGTTTCGGGCTGGGGCTGACCATCGCCCGCGCGGTAGTCGACGGCCATGGGGGGACGTTGGACCTCGAAAGCGCCCCATCAGGTGGGCTGCGCGTCAGCGTGACGCTGCCAAAGACTGCTGCCTGAAACACTTTGTTACAGAGCGGAAATCATTGGGAGATGCGGGTCCCGCACTTGGACATCAAAGCAACGAGACGTCGAGGTGGGATATGCGGTTACTCTGGGGTGTCGTCACGGCCCTGATTTTCGCATTGGCCGGTGCAGCCAATGCGCATGAGGGCCATGACCATGGCGCACCGCCGCCGCCTGTCAGCACGACCATCGCTCCTCGGGTCGAGGCCGCGTCGACGACGTTTGAGGCCGTCGTCGTGGCGCGCGGGACCGAAATGCAGGTCTTCATCGACAGCTTTGCCACCAATGAACCTGTCACCGGTGCCGCGGTCGAGATTGACACGCCCACCGGTATCCTGGCGGGTACCGAGACGGAACCCGGGGTCTACGCGTTTGCAGCACCCTGGGTCGCATCGCCCGGAAGCTATGACCTGGCGATTACCGTCATTGCCGACGCGGGCTTCGATGTCCTTGTGGGGTCGCTGACAATCCCCGCGCCGCCGGCCCCACCGGTCGTAGAGGCCAGCACGGCAGAGGTGCTGGCAGCCAGTGTTCTTGGCGACCTTCGTGCTCGCCTGTCTGCACGCGATGTGTCTCTGGCGGTGGTGGGTGGCCTTGGACTGCTTATCGGCGTTGTTATGATGCTGGTTCTGCGTCGTCCGCGCAGGTCAGGCGGCGCGAAGGTCGCAGCGATTTTCTTCGGAATAGTACGCTTTTGGACTTTCTTTTGACTCGATAAGCTGCCGGGGCTATATATCGAATCGGGGGAAGCTACCGCCCCCAGATGTTGCGGCCAGCAAGGGTTGCGTCCTTACTGGCCGAAGTTCAGAGTGTGTGCCCTCGTAATCTCAGTTGGATAGAGCAGCTCTTGGTACGGGCTTGGTCGCGGGTTCGAATCCCGCCGGGGGCACCACCTAACTTAGTCAGGTTTTGACTGCGTGTGAAGGGCCTACAGCGCAAAGGACTGTTGCCCTGTGGATTTGCGCGTGTTCACGCGAGTTGGCATGTGAAGCTCGCGCTTGCCTTCAAGCACGTCTCGAACCGTGAGAAGTTGCAGCCGGGCGTAGGTATGGCCGTCAAGCGTGTAGACGCCTGCGTCAGCCGCTTCCGCCCTCATAGCTTTCGTCGGTTCATGCAGCGAAAGGAAGCCACCCATCGCCGCCCCTTCACGCTCTATGACGCCCCGCAAGTCCCGGATATCGGTCGGGCGAAGCTTGCCGCCCTTCACCGAAATGATGACTTCTTGAAGGGAAGCCTTCGTTTCAAAGTAGAGACGCCCGTCAATCCCCCTGTCGGCGATTTTCTTGTGCATGGGGAAGCCGCCAATCCTTTCAACCAGCCAATGCTGAAACTGGAATGGGTCGCGCTTGAACAGTTCTTCCGCTTGCTCGACGCTCACCGGCACCCCATCGACTTCAAAATTAGCTCCTTCGACCAATCGGTATCGTTCGGTCAGTGTCTCTCGGATCAGCTTTATCGCTAAGATAGCAATGTCACACCCTATCCATGTGCGCTCCAACTTCGTCGCCGCGTAGATCGTGGTGCCGCATCCACAGAAAGGATCAAACACAACGTCACCCTTGTTGCTGGACGCCAGAATAATACGCTCCAAGAGTGCCGACGGTTTTTGCGTCGGGTAGCCGAAAGACTCTCCCCCCTGGACGGGCGGTATGTCCGTCCAGACGTTGGTGATTATGTTACCTTTCTGCTCGGAAAGGTATCGCTTGAGGGCCAGCCGTCGAGATGTATCCGGAGTGCCGTCCTTGTGTTTCGGGAAGTAGATGCGCCCCTCATCGTCCAGACGTTTCAGAGTTTCTGGGCTGTAGCGCCAGCCTGTTGATGGGGGCTCGTACCCCTTGTAAATGTGCCAGCCATTCGGCCGACCTGTGGCTTTGTTGATCGCGGACATGCCGCCACCTTTGGGGGCCGACATGTCGCCCAGCCTGTACAGGCCACGCCCATCACCGTCATCGAAGCGATAGAACTTGTCCACATAGGCCGGGTCGTGATCGGTGTACTGGACATTGAATTTGGTGTGTTTGCTGGCGGCATAATAGAGGATCACATCCGAAACTGCCGCGAACCTGCTCTTGGCATCGCTATGAGCACTCTGGCGCTTCCAGACAATTTCGTTACGATAGTTCTCGTGCCCGAAGATGCCGTCCATCATGACCTTGATGTAGTGGCTCGCGCTTTGGTCGCAGTGCAGGTAAATTGAGCCGGTTGGGCGAAGAATGACCTTCATGTAAAGTAGTCGCTGAACCATGTAGATCAGATACGCCAGAAGCTGTGGTTGCGTGTTCCGCAGCGCCTGCATCCAGATGCGCCAGAAGTCTACATAGGCATCATCAATGCCGTGCTCGCGCATAAGGACGGGCATGGAGCGGGCGATTTCCAGCTTGGCCGCATCCAATTCCCAAGTATCGAAAAAGGCTTCCGCCTGATCCGGTACGGGCTTTCCGGTCATGTTCTTGTACAACAAATTGTAGTTAGCATCTGACTTAAAAGGCGGGTCGAGATAGATCAGGTCCACTGACCACTTTGGCATCTGCTGCATGATCGTTAGATTGTCGCCGTACCAAAGTTTGTTCATGCCGCTACCCCCATGAATTGGAGGATGGACCCGTGGAAGGCGGCATCGGATTTCCGGCGATTGTACTTGTAGCATGCTTCCGCGATGTAGAGCGGCATGTATTTGCGGCTGTAGTGGTGGTGCGAACCATACCAAGCGCGCTTAACCAGCGCCCAAAAGCTTTCAATCGTGTTCGTATGAGTCAGGCCATTTGCGTACTCCCGCGCGTGGCAAACCACTGCATGTAGCATCGTTTCGCTAACGCGATTGTAGCCGCTATATTCATCAGAAATGAGGATCGAGCCTGCTGGGTCAACAAACTTGGCGACAAATTTTGCGATCCCCTTGGCGGACAAATCGCCGGGCTGCGCGACCTTTGCGACCACCCGTCCACCGCGCTCAACCAGACCCACGACTGCTGCTTTCTTGGTCCCGCGACCACGCTTATTGGGGGTATCGTCGTCGCGCTTGTTCCGCTTGCGAGGCTTCCCGCCCACGTAGGTTTCATCAGCCTCGACAATGCCGTGAAGCAGGCGCTCCTGCTCAGGGTCAGCCGCCATAGCAGACCGAATGCGCTGCATCATGCTCCAGACGGTTGCGCGGCGGACGCCAACATCGCGGGCGATCTGATACGAGCTCGCTGATTTCTTAGCATTGAGCATCAGCGCCAAGACCAGAAACCACGTGCGCAAGGGCATATGCGTTCCGTGGAAAAGGGTGCCAATGGTTACAGCGAATGCACGAGTACAATCCCGGCATTGCCAGCGCGCCATTTCCCGGTCGGGGCTGGCGTGGCGTCCAGCATTCACACTTCCGCAGTACGGGCAGACCGGTTGACCGGCCCACCGCACCCGCTCAAGATACTCGATAGCCTGCTCTTGAGTCTGAAACGATTGGAAGATTTCGATGACGTTCATGGCTCGACCCCTGCTGATGATCTAACCATATAGAATCCTTAGACTCTTGTAAAGTCCAAAAGCGTACCATTCCGATTTTCTTTGCCGTAGTAGCTGCAGCACCCGAACCCGGGAAGGCCGAGGTTGCCGTGGCGAATGCAGCCCTTCCGGCCCCTGCCACGGCGACGCGAGACGTGGCGCAACGCTTTCCAGATGGCGGCCTCTTCGTTCCCAAGGGCACTCAGCGTGTTCTTGGTATCCGGACTTTGCTGACGGTTAACGAAAAACACGGGCGGCGGATCGAACTGCCGGGGCGGGTCATTCCCGATCCCAATGCGTCGGGATACATACAAGCTTCACTGGAAGGCAGGCTCGTCGCGCCCGAGGGGGGGTTTCCTCAACTGGGGTCGGTGGTCAAGGCGGGGCAACTGGTTGCCATTGTCGAGCCGACGATTGGAGCTGTGGACCTAGCTGACCGCCAGCAACAGATTCGTGAGATCGAGCAACAGCTGGAACTGGTGACCAAGCGACTGGAACGAGGGAGACAGCTTTCAAACGCCATCGCAAAGACCGAAATCGAAGAACTTGAAATCGAGCAAGAAAGTCTGATTGCACAGCGCGATGCCCTCATGTCGTTGACGGACATCTCCGAGAGCCTGATTGCGCCAGTGGAAGGAGTAATCGCAGCGGGGCAGGCAATCGCAGGTCAGATCGCGTCTCCAGGTGTGACCGTCTATGAGATCGTCGATCCGGACAGGTTCTGGGTAGAGGCGTTGAGCTATCGCTCGGAAACACTTGGCACAGAGGCGGTGGCAGTCTTCGCCGACGGCACAACTGTCGACCTTGCCTATCAAGGCACCGGACTGGCGGATCAGGGGCAGGCTGTTCCCGTGCGCTTTTCTGTCGTGGGTCAGGCCGAGGGGCTGCGAGCAGGCCAACTGCTAAGGGTCATCGCCGCAACCCCCGCCGATCAAGAAGGGATTGTTGTCCCCCGCGATGCCGTGCTGCGCGGGGCGAACGGCCAGCTAGTGGTGTATATCAAGACCAACGCTGAGCGGTTCGTGCAACGCGAGGTTCGGGTCGAGCCTTTGGATGGCGACACCGTACTGGTGGTCGCGGGGCTGGAGCCGGGCCTGCGCGTCGTGGCCGAAGGGGCCGAACTTCTCAACCAAATCCGATAGGCAGCGCGCATGTTCAACTTCCTTGTCACGCAGTCGCTGCGCAACCGCCTGTTCGTGCTGGCAATTGCCGCCGTCATGGTCCTTTACGGCGCCCTGACCGTCACCCGTCTGCCAGTGGACGTGTTCCCCGACCTGAACCGCCCGACAGTCACCATCATGACCGAAGCCGAGGGGCTCGCCCCTCCGGAAGTGGAGCAGCTGGTCACATACCCACTGGAAACCCAGATGAACGGCCTGCCGGGCGTCACCCGGGTGCGGTCGACCTCGGGAGTGGGGCTGTCCATCGTCTATGTCGAGTTCGACTGGAACACTGACATCTATCGCAACCGCCAGCAGATCGCCGAGCGTCTGACCCTTGTGCAGGCACAATTGCCGCAAGGGGTGGTCCCGCAAATGGGACCGATCGCGTCGATCATGGGCCAGATCATGCTGATCGCCGTGACCGGCCCCGACAATGTCACTCCGATGGAATTGCGCGAACTCGCCGATTTCACCATCCGGCCGCGGCTGCTTACAATTCCGGGTGTAGCGAACGTCATCCCGATCGGCGGCGAGGTTCGCCAATACCGCGTTGCACCCAATCCGGCGGCGATGCGCGCTTTTGGCGTGACCTATGAGGATGTCGAGACTGCACTGACCGGGTTCGGGGCAAACACGGGTGGCGGCTTCGCTGATCAGTACGGGCGCGAATTCCTGATCCGAAACATTGGCCGGACGCAAAGCCTCGAGGATCTCGGCAGTCTGGTAGTGGCCTCGGTCGAGGGACAACCGGTTGCCCTGGATCAGGTGGCCGAGGTGAGCTTCGCCCCACGAACCAAGCGGGGCGATGCCGGCTTCATGGGTGACGATGCAGTCATTGTGTCGGTCGAAAAACAGCCTGACGTCGATTCCATCGAGCTGACAATTCAGGTCGAGGCAGCACTTGCCGAGATGACGGCCGCGCTGCCCGACGGGGTGAAAGCAGACAACATCCTGTTCCGGCAGGCAACCTTCATCGAGACATCGATCAGCAACGTTCAGAAGGTGCTTCTGGAGGCCATCGCCGTGGTTGCGGTGGTGCTGTTCCTCTTTCTTCTGAACCTGCGCACCACGATCATTTCGCTGACCGCAATTCCGGTGTCGATCCTGGTCACGGCGATCATTTTCTACTGGATGGGCCTGTCGATCAACACAATGACCTTGGGAGGCTTGGCCATCGCCATTGGTGAACTGGTCGACGATGCCGTGGTGGACGTTGAGAACATTTTCCGCCGCCTGCGCGAGAATCGCGAGAAGGGCAACCCGCGGTCGGTGTTCGACGTGGTCGTGTCGGCCAGCCAGGAGGTGCGGTCTGGCATTGTCTACGCGACGATGACCATTGTTCTCGTCTTCGTGCCGCTTTTCGCGCTGTCGGGCATTGAGGGGCGGCTGTTCGCGCCCTTGGGGCAGGCCTACATCATATCCATCCTCGCAAGCCTGGTCGTCTCGATCACCCTTACTCCGGTGATGGCCTACTACATGCTTCCGGGGTTGAAGCGGCTGGACGAGCATGAAGGCATGGTTGTCCGTGTCTTGAAACGCGGCAACCGGCGTCTTCTCGACTGGTCCTTTGGCCATCCGCGCCTTCTGATCGCAAGCGTCCTTGCGGCGGTCATCACAGCGGGCAGCTTTGCGACGCAGTTGCCCCGCGCCTTTCTGCCACCCTTCAACGAAGGTACGCTGACGATCAGCATGCTCTTCAACCCCGGCATCTCGCTGGAGGAGAGCCAGCGCATCGGCCTTGTCGCCGAACGCCTTATCCTCGAAGTGCCCGAGGTCGTGCTGGTCGGTCGCCGTACTGGTCGCGCTGAACTCGACGAGCATGCGGAAGGCGTCCATTCGTCCGAGGTCGAGGTAGAACTGGCCAAGGACGGCCGCCCTAAGGCCGAGATCGAGGCCGATATCCGCGCGCGCTTGTCCGTGTTGCCGGTGACCACAAACATCGGCCAGCCGATCTCGCACCGGCTGGACCACATGCTGTCGGGCGTCCGCGCGCAGATCGCATTGAAAATCTTTGGCGAAGACCTCGATACCATGCGAGCCTTGGCAGAAGAGTTTCGCGTGGCCTTGGCCGAGATTCCCGGGGTTGTCGACCTCCAGGTCGAAAAGCAGGTCCGCATCCCGCAGCTTGAGATCATCGTCGACTACGGGCGCGCCGCGCTCTACGGTCTGCAACCTGCGGCCGTCACCGAACAGCTTGAACAACTTTCGAATGGCCGCATCGTGTCGCGCATTGTCGACGGCAATCGCCGCTTCGATGTGGTGTTGCGGCTACAAGACGAGGAGCGCACGACACGCGGGCTCGGCGATCTGTTGATCGAGACTCCCAGTGGCTGGATCCCCGTCAGCCAGATCGCGGACATTGTCGAAACCGACGGCCCGAACCAGATCCTGCGGGAAAACGGCAAGCGGCGTCTGGTTGTGCTGGCGAACTCGGACGGGCAGACCGACATGGCGCAGATCGTGGAGCAGATCCGCGCCGTTATGGCAGCCAAGGATTTGCCGACCGGCTTCTTTGCCACGCTGGAAGGCACGTTCCAGGCGCAGGAAGAGTCGATGCGCACGATCGGCCTTCTCTCGATCCTGTCGCTGGCGATGATCTTCGCAATCCTCTACAGCCGCTACCGCTCGCCCCTGTTCGTGGGCATCATCATGGCCTCGGTGCCGCTGGCGCTGATCGGCAGCGTGGCGGCGCTGTGGTGGGCCGGGCAGCCGCTGTCAGTGGCCTCGATGGTGGGCTTCATCACCTTGACCGGGATCGCCACGCGCAACGGCATTTTGAAGATCAGCCACTACATCAACCTCGCGATCCACGAAGACATGCCCTTCGGCCGCGAACTGGTGATGCGCGGCAGTCTGGAACGTCTGACACCAGTCCTGATGACCGCACTCTCTGCGGGCGTGGCGCTGGTGCCGCTGATGCTGGGGGCGGATGCGCCGGGAAAGGAGATCCTGCACCCCGTCGCCATCACCATCTTCGGCGGCCTGGTCACTGCGACTCTGCTCGACACCGTGCTGACGCCCACCCTGTTCCTGCGCTATGGCCGCGCCCCGCTGGAGCGTCTGGTGGCGCAGGCGCGGGCTGAGGCCGCCAGACAGTCGGACACCACGGGGCGCGCGCCCACCCTTGAAGCCTTCTGATCAACGGAGACGAAACATGAGTTTCCCCAAACTCTCACGCCGGGTAAGCTTGGCTGTCATTGGGTCGCTGTTCGCAGTCGCTGCCCATGCGCATGAACCGCGTCCAGGCCCGAACGGTGGCTGGAAGGTTGATGCCGGTGCCTGGCACGCAGAATTGGTGGCCGATGGCACCACCACCGTGGTCGTTCACCTGTTCGACGCCGGGGATCGGCCGGTGTCGGCCGAAGGCTGGAGTGCAAAGGCCATCTTGCTTGTCGACGGTGCCGCGCAACGGTTCGACCTCGCGCCCGACGCTGATGGACGGCTTTCCGGAACTGCTGCAGTTGCCGTGCCAAAGGACGTAAAGGGTGCCATTCAACTGGATGCGCCAGACGGGACGACAGCTCAAGCGAAGTACTAGCGCGGCTAGGTCACCCTAGTCTTCCTAACATCTGCGGAAGATCGAAACCTGCGGTGGCTTCAGAGCATCAGGTGGTCTCCTGCGTTCACGGCAAATCCATTTGCAGAAGCAAAGGGTTTGGGTGACATTGCCGATATGGCCAATGTCATGCGCATTTTCTTTTCTCTGGTTGTCGCTGTCGCGGTTCTCGCGACCGTGGTCACCCAGCCTGCGACCGCGCTGACGGCAGAGGTGGCCATCGCTTCGATGCCTTGCTGCGATGACGATTGCCCGCAAGATCCAGCTTGTGACATGGCCTGCAAGGCGATCATGCGCTGTGCGACTGGAAGTGTGGCGTTGGTCCCGCCTTTGCCCCTCGTAAACCTCTCGCTGGCGGTGGCGGGCGACGCTCATGGCGCTGACCCGCCATGGCGCGTGGACGAGCTGCGCCCGGAAGCGATGAAACGACCTCCCCGCACCTGACCCTGCCGCGTGCTGATGCACGCGGATTATGCCGCATGCACCGGTGCCTGCGTGGCACGCAGGTTGCTGTATTGCCAATCATTCAGGGTCCTACACCATGCATACGACATTTGTCCGCTTTCGCGGAGCCGCTTTGGCGCTTTCGCTGACAGCCTCCGCTGCACTGGCAGCCGCAGAGGACTTTCGCTTCGATCTGGTTTCCACCGACCATCGCGTCGGGTCAGGCGCAATAGTCGAGATTCGTCTGACTGATCTTCGGTCCGGCGCACCGGTCGAGGGGGCAGTGATCTATGCCACCCGTATGGACATGGCGCCGGACGGCATGGCGACGATGACCACGCCCGTAACGGCGATGCCCTCCGATGTGCCTGGGACCTATCGTTTTTCCACCGATCTGACGATGGCCGGCGGATGGAGGTTCTCGGTGGCGGCCAAAGTTCAGGGCGAGACCGAAACGATTTCGGCAGAGATCGAGCTTCGGGCCGAGCCATGAGCGGCGGGACGAGGTTACTCGCGTTCTGCATTATCGCCGGTGCCGGCGCTTGGGGCGGTCTCACTGCGGGAGAGGGTGGCATCACGGTGGATACCTTGCGAGAGGCCGCCGTGATGCAAGTGTCGGCCCTTATGGGGCGCGGCGTTGCGGCAATGCCCGACCCGGAGCCGACCGGTCCAGTGATCTACTGGCGCCATCCCGACGGGTTGCCGGAATGGTCGGCGACCGAACGGCAGACATCGGACGGGCGGGCCTTCCTGCCGGTGCGGGCCAGCGAGGATCTGTCGCTTGACCCGGAAGCGGCACCCGCCGCAGCCGAGACCGGTGAGCGCAGCATCCTTTACTACCGCAACCCGATGGGCCTGCCCGACACCTCGCCGGTGCCGAAGAAGGACTCGATGGGGATGGATTACATCCCGGTCTATGCGGGCGAGGACAGCGACGACGGGTCGGTCACGGTCAGCCCCGGCAAGCTGCAGCGCACCGGGGTGCGGACGGCCGAGGCCGTGCTGGCCCTGCTGCCCGCAACCTTGCGCGCGCCGGGGATCGTGGTGCTGGACGAGCGCCGCGTCAGCGTCATCTCGCTGCGGGCGGATGCTTTCATCGAGACCGTGGCCGACGTGACCACGGGCAGCACGATTGCCGAAGGCGCGCCTCTGGTGACGCTCTATTCGCCCGAGATCGCTCAGGCCATCGCCCAGTTCGTGACCGATCTGCGGGCGGAAGGACGGCCGATCGACGGAGCGCGCCAGCGGCTTGAGAATCTTGGCGTACCGGATGAGGTGATCGACCGGATCGCGGCCGAGGGCCGGGCCAGCGTCAGCATCCCGATCATGGCGCCGCGGGGCGGCGTCGTTCTGGAACGGATGGCGGTCGAAGGGATGATGTCGGAGGCGGGCGAGACGCTGTTCCGGATTGCCGATATCTCGACGGTCTGGGTGATCGCCGAAGTGCCGGAAGCGGCGCTGATGGATATCGTTCCGGGTACCGAGGTGCGCATCAGCTTCCGCGGTCTGGAGGGCGCGCCGATCACGGGCCGGATCGACACGATCTATCCCGAAGTCGACATGATGACCCGCACCGGAAAGCTGCGGATCGTGCTGCCGAACCCGGACGGTCGCCTGCTTGCAAACATGTTCGCCGATGTCGAGATCATGCTGGCAGGCGCGCCGGTCGTGCAGGTGCCGGAAGGGGCGGTGATCGACACCGGCGACCGGCAGGTGGTGATCCTCGATCTGGGTGAGGGGCGGTTCCGGCCCGAACCGGTGACGGTCGGCCGCCGGGGCGGCGGCATGATCGAGATCGTCACCGGCGTGGCAGCGGGCGACCGGGTGGTCAGTGCCGCCACCTTCCTGATCGACGCCGAAAGCAACCTGAACGCGGCGCTGGCTGCGCTGGCCGCGCCGGAGGCCGACCAATGATCGCCAATATCATCGCCTGGTCGGCCCGCAACGTGGCACTCGTTCTCTTCGCCACCGTCTTCACCGTGGCGGCGGGCCTCTGGTCGCTGCGCACGCTGCCGATCGACGCCATCCCCGACCTGTCGGATGTGCAGGTGATCGTGCTGACCGAATACCCCGGGCAAGCGCCACAGGTGGTCGAGGATCAGGTCACCTATCCCCTGACCTCGGCCATGCTGACCGTTCCGCAGTCGCGGGTCGTGCGGGGGTTCTCGTTCTTCGGCATCTCTTTCGTCTACATCATCTTCGAAGATGGCGTTGACCCTTACTGGGCGCGCTCGCGCGTGCTGGAATACCTCAACGCCGCCGCCGCACGCCTGCCGGATGGGGTGACGCCCGCCCTTGGCCCCGACGCAACGGGTGTGGGCTGGGTCTATCAATACGCCCTGAAAGGCGAGAACCTGAGCCTTGCGGAACTGCGGTCCCTGCAGGACTGGGTGATGCGCTTCGGCATCAGTCGCGCCGATGGCGTATCCGAGGTCGCCAGTGTCGGCGGCTTTGTCAAGCAATACTCGATCACCGTCGATCCGGTGCGGATGCGGGCGCTTGGCATCACGCTGTCCGAAATCGGCGAAGCCGTTGCCGCCAGCAACATGGACACCGGCGGCCGTACGGTCGAACTTTCCGAGTTCGAGTTCATGGTGCGCGGGCGGGGTTATCTCGACGGCATTGCCGATCTGGAAATGGTTCCGATCCGCGCAGAAGGGGGCGTGCCAGTCCTCTTGCGCGACGTGGCGCGGGTCGAGGTTGTGCCCGATGAACGCCGGGGTATCGCTGAACTGGATGGTGAGGGCGAGGTGGCCAGCGGCATCGTGCTGCAGCGGGTCGGTGCCAATGCGCTCGACGTAATCGACAATGCCAAGGCCGAGATCGACACCATCGCGCAAAGCCTGCCCGAAGGGGTGGAGATCGTCACCGTTTATGACCGGTCCGATCTGATCCTATCGGCCATCGAGACCCTGCGGACAACCCTGCTGGAGGAAAGCATCGTCGTGGCGTTGGTCACGTTCGTATTCCTGCTGCATGTCCGCTCGTCTATGGTGGCCATCATCATGCTGCCGGTCGGGCTGCTCATGGCCTTCACGGCCATGCGGCTGCTTGGCATCGGGGCCAACATCATGAGTCTTGGAGGCATCGCCATTGCCATCGGCGCGATGATCGACGCCGCCATCGTGATGATCGAAAACGCCCACAAGCACCTGGAGCGAGCCGAACCCGGCAAGCCGCGGGTGGAAGTGCTGATTGAAGCCGCGTCAGAGGTCGGCCCGGCATTGTTCTTCAGTTTGCTCATCATCACAGTGTCCTTCCTGCCGATCTTCGCGCTGGAAGGACAGGAGGGGCGGCTCTTTGGCCCCTTGGCCGCGACCAAGACCTTCGCCATGGCGGCGGCGGCGCTCTTATCGGTGACGCTGGTGCCCGCCCTGATGGTGATCTTCGTGCGCGGGCGGATCGTAGCCGAACACCGCAACCCGGTGAACCGGGTCCTGATCGCGATCTACCGCCCGGTCATCCAATGGGTGCTCAAGGCGCGGGTCTTCACCATCCTCCTGGCCCTGGTCGCGCTGGTCGCCACGGCCTGGCCTGGACGGCAGCTCGGGTCCGAGTTCATGCCCGCGCTGGACGAGGGCACGATGATGTACATGCCCACCACCTTGCCAGGCCTCTCGGTCACCAAGGCGGCGGAACTGATGCAGATGCAGGACCGCATCATCCGGTCGTTCCCCGAAGTGGCAACTGTCTTCGGCAAGGCCGGTCGCGCGCTGACGGCAACTGACCCTGCGCCCACCGAGATGTTTGAGACCATAATCCAGCTGAAGCCGAAGGACGAATGGCGCTCCGGCGTGACGATGGACAGCTTGCGCGCCGAGATGGATGCGGCCCTGCAGTTCCCCGGCGTCTCCAACGCCTGGACCCAACCGATCCGCGCCCGCATCGACATGCTAGCGACCGGCATCCGCACGCCGGTAGGAGTGAAAGTCTTCGGCACGGACCTGACCGAGATGGAGCGCATCGCCCGCGAGGTCGAGGCGGTGCTGCGCGCCGTTCCCGGCACGACCAGCGCCTATGCCGAACGGGTGATCGGCGGCTATTACCTCGACATCGTGCCCGACCGCGAGCGGCTGGCGCGTTATGGCCTGTCGATCGAGGATGTGCAGGAAGTGATCGCCATGGCGCTCGGCGCCGAGGCCATCACCCAGACGGTCGAGGGGCGCGAACGTTACAACGTGGCGCTGCGCTACCCGGCGGCGCTGCGGCAGGATCCGGACGCCATCGCGCGCGAGGTGCAGGTGGCGCTCCCCGGCGGCGGCACGGTACCCCTGGGCGAGGTTGCTGCCGTGGAACGGACACGTGGCGCCACTTCGATCCGCACCGAGAACGGCCAACTGGCGGTTTACATCTTCGTCGACATCTCCGGTCGCGACCTCGGCGGCTATGTCGCCGAGGCGCAGGCCGCCGTCGCTGGGGAAGTGACCCTGCCGCCCGGCTATTCGCTGGGCTGGAGCGGACAGTTCGAATACCTGGAGCGAGCCAAGGCGCGGCTGGCCATCGTTGTCCCGGTGACATTGGCGGTGATCTTCCTGCTGTTGTTCCTGAACTTCCGCCGCCTGACCGAAACCCTGATCGTCATGCTGTCCTTGCCCTTCGCGCTGGTCGGCGGGGTCTGGCTGATGTGGTGGATGGGTTTCAACACGTCCGTGGCGGTCGCTGTCGGGTTCATCGCTCTTGCCGGGGTCGCGGCGGAAACTGGGGTGATCATGCTGATCTACCTCGACCATGCGCTGGCCGAGCGCAGGGCAGAAGTCGCGCGCGTCGGTCGCGTCTTCACGCGCGCCGATCTCGACGGCGCGATCATGGTCGGCGCGGTAGAGCGGGTGCGACCCAAGATGATGACAGTTGTTGCCATCATGGCGGGTCTGATGCCGATCCTTTGGGCCCATGGCACTGGGTCCGAAGTGATGAGCCGCATCGCCGTTCCGATGATAGGCGGCATGGTGTCCTCCACCATCCTGACACTGGTCGTCATCCCGGCGGTCTATGCGCTGATCAAGGGACGGGGGCTGGCGAAGGCGGAAACCAAGGCGAGCGAGCATGAGCTTGCGGTTTTAGGCGGTTTTTCCAAGTCCCTGTAAAAAAGACAAATCCTCATCATGTAGTCGAAGAAAAGCCACGCAGTCGACTCCAGCTCCGGCTTCAGCCAAGGTCAACGCGGGATCTCGCCAGCTATCACGGCCCGTCCGTGTACCACCAGGGTGGCAGTGAACCTTGGGCAACCGAACTGCCGGATGACGTCGAGGACGCGAGCCTCGTAGGCCGCTTGCCCGATGAGGCGACAAAGATCCGACGCGTGAAACTGGCGGTTGGCACTCGGGGCAGCCTTGATCTGACCATGGAGCTCGCGCTCTTCTGGTTCAAGCGCACGTTGCGGTGTCGGTGCGTCCTCCGGCCGAGCGGCGGCGCCCGGTGAAGTGCGCCACCGCCGCATGAAGCCCAGAAGAAACCCCGCTGGCACTGCCGCATTGCCACGCGCCCGGTTGAAGGCAACGAAGCGCTCCCAAATGACCTGCGTATCGACGTTCCAGCAAGCGAGTGACGCCTTCGCAGTCTTGATCAGGTCCGCCCAGGGTGAGCGATAGACGTTGGTCCCTGCATCAATCTCGATCCTCCCTGCAAAGATAATTTTGTTCTTAGACTCTCTAGATAGTGATGTGTCGCCTCTAGATGTCACGACATCTGGCGGCGCGTCGGCATCTGCGTTTCCTCCAAACCGGAAGAGCCAGGGCGCGAACTTGCCGTTCGGCTTCCAACGGACCAGCGCCAAACCGGATGCTGAAAGCTCGACCAAAAGCGCCGTCAAGTGCTGCCGCGACACCCCCATCTTTTCGGCGAGATGCGCCAGCGTGAACGCGGCCGTTCCGCGTTCCAGCCCGTTGTAGCCGTCCTTCCAGGCGATCCCGTCGAGGATTATCGTCGCGAGCTTGTGCGCCGACGTGGAGAGTGGGGTTTCGGTGATGCGGCGCAGGATGGCACCGGTCGTGAGTTCCATGATGTGTCGTTCCGTCCTGAGGCGACACCAGACCGCGAGGCGTGCAAAATTTCGTTCCGGCAAAGGCATTTGCCGGTTGAACGGACCCAAAGCTCGCGCTAGATTCCCACTACCACGAGGAAATCAGTGCGGCGTCGGGCCTATGGTCTGGCGTCGTTTCT
>OFDC01000245.1_pt1 | contig 49196 bp, 48 predicted proteins | sample 1520941 | NCBI WGS metagenome assembly OFDC01 (sample SAMEA94258168, study PRJEB24077) | hot springs metagenome | biome: Aquatic biome; feature: Water | place: India | collected 2012-12-06 | depth 5 m | reverse complement strand
TGCGGAAGCGCGGTTTCTCGAAGGCGGAGTCGGGCAAGATCATCGAGAAGGTGCTAATGGAAGAGGGCCGCCCGCCGGAGTCGATCTTCGACTTCGTGCAGGGCATCACGCGTCTTGCGCGCGACAAGACCCAGCAGGATGCCCGCCTCGACTTGGAGGGGCGCGCCAAGAAGCTCCTCGACCGGGTCGGCTGACGCCGGGCCCGACAACGCGACCGCCCTCGCGCGCGGCGGTCGCGCTTTCCCCTTTCAAATGCATGCCGCTGGCCTCGCCCCGAGAGGGCAGGGGGCTTCAGCCTGCGCAATCAGCGAGAACCCCCATGACCCCCCAGGAAGAAACCATCGTCCTCGAGGCCCGTGATATCCTCGGCCGCTACCTCAGCCAGAACCCGGTCATCGGCAGCTGGCAGGCGCTTATGGACTATTGCGCGCTGACCGTCCGCGGCCCGGTCGAGCGATTCCACGTCCTCTATCTCGACCGCAAGAACCGCATCATCTCCGATGAGCTTCTCTCGACCGGCACGGTTGACCATGTCCCGGTTTATCCGCGCGAGGTGATCAAGCGGGCGCTGATGCTGAACGCCAGCGCCCTGATCCTGATCCACAACCACCCTTCGGGCGATCCGACGCCGTCGGAGGCCGATCTCGGCATGACCAAGGAGATCCAGAAGGGCTGCAAATACCTTGGTCTGACGCTGCACGACCACATCATCGTCGGCGCCGGGACAGAGCTGAGCCTGCGGGCCCTCGGCAAGCTCTAATCGCTTATCAGACCCATCACCGCCGCCCCTTCGAGTAAGAGGGCGGCGGTTTGTTCTTTGACGGCTTGAAGCGTGGAGAGAGGCTTCCCGCGCCGTTGGAGATCTCCCCCATGTTCGACTTGCCCCTTCCGGTCCACCCGAGCACCGCCCCGCAGGGCTTCGTGCCGGTCTTCGCTGTCGCCGACACTAATCTCAGTCATCCCTTCGCGCTGACCCTGTCGCGCCGCGCGCCGGCCGATCTGATGTCGGGCTGCGCCGCGCCCCTAGTGCTCGCCTGCTTCGCGACGCTGGCCGAGGCCATGCAGGGCGCGATCGACCATGCCGAGGGGATCGCCCCGGATGCCGCGCCCCAGCTTCTGGCGATCCTCGATCGCGACGAGCGCCTTGTTCTGGCCGGGGCCGCCAGCAACCACACCGTCGCCTGGTGCCACCCGGTAACGAGCGCGGCCGAAGCGCGGAGCGTCGTGACCGAAGCAAGCCATCTGCGCGCGCAGGCGGGCCGCGCGGCTGCCTGGGGTGAGCCCGATCTGGCGGCTCAGTTGCGCCACCGCGCCGATCTTCTCGATGGCCGGCTCGTCGATCCGCTCTGGCGCGCCTTCGCCGCACGGGCGCTCCAAGTCGCTGCGTGACGCCGGAGAGACAGAGGAGGGCAGGGGGGATTTGGAGCTTGCCCGGGGGAGAGAGATCACCCGTCCCGGCTCCGATCCCTCCCTCTTACCGGAGACACCCGATGACCCTGAGTGAACCCACCCTCGCGCCCCCGATGGCACCCACGACCGTCGACATGGCACAGATCTTCGTGGCCCATGCCGAGCGTGCCGCTCGGATCGAAGCGCTGCGCTCCGGCAACAAGGATCGCCTCTTCGACGGCCTCACAGCCGCCGGCATCACCCATGTCACCGTGACCTTCGACGGTTCTGGGGACAGCGGCCAGATCGAAAGCATCGGCGCATGGTCCGGCGAGACCGCGGTCGAGTTTCCCGCGACCGAGATCGAATACGCCGCGCTGACCTGGGACGATCCTGAGGTCGAGATGCGCAGCCTGTCGCTTGAGGATGTCGTCGAGCAGCTGGCCTACGACTTCCTCTCCGACACCCATAGCGGCTGGGAAAACAACGACGGCGCCTGGGGCGAGTTCTGCTTCGACGCCGCGGCCCGCTGCATCCACCTCGAGTTCAACGAGCGCTTCAGCTCGTCCGAACTTTTCACCCACGACTTCTGAGAGGCAGCGATGGCACATCCCTATCACCACGCCCTGTCCTCGGTGAAGAAATGGGGCGGCACCGTCGACGATTTCATGGCGGTGCATGCCTGGTTCGACCAGAGCAAGGAGATCACGGCCGACTTCCGGCACCGGGCGCTGCGCCACCATGCCGAGGGCATCTTCATGGCCGAGACAATCTTCGGTCCGACTCTCACCCTCTCGACCGGGCGCGTCATCCCGACCCGCTGGGTGGGAGAGCAGCATGTGAAGGAAGACCTTGGCTTCATCCCGAGCTTCGCCGATTGGGTAAAGGCCATCCGGCCCGAGCCCTGGATGGGCCGGGCCAAGCGGATCGAGGCGCTGGTAGATCCGCATCTCGCCTCGCCCGTGGTCGAGGTCACCTGAAATGACCGATCCGGCCTATCAGCGCCTCGGCTTGCCCGCGGCGGCGTCGCCCTACACCGTCCTGCGGGCGGCGGTCCGGGCGCTTCACCCCGACACGCGCGCCGTTCGCGGCTTCCGGGCGGCGCGCAAGCGCTTCTACCGGCAAATGCTCTGCGCGCATGCCGCGCGACAGGCGGCGTGCGACAGTTCCACAGGCTGATCGCCCCCAACCACCCTTTCATCCCAATCCAGTGCCCGGCTTCTCGGTCGGGTCTTCCCCATTCAGGAGGTTCCCATGGCGGATTACTTCACCCATTTCTCGTGCCTGCTCGACGTCGGCAGCCCCGACAAGGCTGCCCGCGCGCTCGCGCTGTTCCAGGAACTCCGCGCTGCGGATCAGGACGCTGACGACCCGGAGGTCGCGGGCTTCGATTTCGTGCGCCAGGATGCGCCCGAGGGCAGCACCCTCTGGATCCACGATGACGACCACGGCGATGTCGAAGCCGTCATCCGCTTCGTGCAGCGCCTTGCGGAGGAGCTCGATCTCACCGGCCTCTGGGGGTTCCAGTACGCCTTATGCCGAATTCGGCATAAGGCATATTATGCCGGGATCAGGATTATGCCGCATGGCCAGTGCCCACGCTTTAGAGCGTTGGCCTTGGCCATGCGGTCATTCGGCATATTCAGAGCGACTCGAGGAAGGCCAGCAGCTGATCGTCTGGTCGGTATCGGCTGGATTTGACCCCCGGTGCAGTCACCTGTCGGAGCGCATTTTCCTTTAGACGCATATCCGCGTGGATGTAGATCTGGGTGGTTTCCACGGATTCATGGCCGAGCCAAAGCGCGATGACCGCTTGGTCGACACCGCTATGCAATAGTTCCATCGCGGTGCTGTGGCGGAGCGTGTGCGGTGTAACGCGCTTCCCCTCAAGGCTTGGACAGGTCTGCGCCGCCTTGGCGCAGTATTTTCGGACCAGATGCTCAAGTGCGTCGCGACTGAGACGGTCTCCGCGGATCGAGGGGAACAGCGGACCTTCGCTATCCTTGCGATCACGGATCCAGCCAGCGATCAATCTGGCCGTATCGCGGCGTAAGGGCGTCCGCCGGTCTTTTCGGCCTTTCCCAAGACATTTAACATGGGCACCGGTCCCGAAGACCACGTCGTTGCAGTTCAGATTGACCAACTCTGAAGCCCGCAGCCCAGTTTGGAGAGCGAGCAGCAGCAAAGTGTGATCCCTGCGCCCCACCCAAGTGGCGCGGTCGGGCGAGCCGAGCAATGCGGCGATTTCGTCGGCATCGAGGAACGTCACCGCCCTTTTTTCTTGGCGTTTGTTCGGCATGGCCAGAATGCGTTGGCAGTGATGCAACAACACTGGCTCCGTCATCGCAACATACCGGAAGAAGGACCGGATCGCCGCGAGCCGGGCATTTCGAGACCGGACAGCGTTGCCGCGGGACCCTTCGACATGGATGAGGAAGTTCGCCACCATGTCGGCATCGATATCGCCAACTTCCAGCTTCGTTGGGGCTTTGCCGCTGCAGGCCCCGGCATAGCGGATCAGCAGGCGGAAGGTGTCGCGATACGATGCGATGGTATGACGGCTTGCTTCCATTTGGACGCACAAGCGATCTGTGAAGAAGCGCTGCAGCAAGGCTGGGAATGTCGCGGTCCTCATTGCGACTCCTCCGCCGCAGAACTCTCGCCGATCCGTGCCGAGGCTAGTTCGAGAAGCTCGGGCACGGCCTGAAGGTACCAGTAGGTGTCCCTTGGCCCCTCATGCCCGAGGTAGGTCGTCAGCTTGTGCATTTCGCGCGCAGCATCATGTCCGGCGCGATACCAGCCTGTGATCGTCCGGACGGCAAAAGTGTGCCGAAGATCGTGGATGCGCGGTGGCCTTCCGGGCATGGGCTTGGCCCATGTACCCCGCATGCCGATGCTCTGACAGACACGAACAAAGTTTGCCCGCGCCCAGCAATAATCGGGTCGTTCGCCTTTGCAATTCACGAAGAGCGGTTCCGAGTGTCGTTCGAGCAGTCGATCCCGTTCGGTACAGTAGTTCTTCAGTCTCACCGCGACATCCGGATCGATTGGAAGGATTCGTTCCTTGCCATTCTTGCCGTTCTTTATGTGGAGCAACTGCCTCTCGGAATCGAAGTCTGCCGTGTCGAGCGCCAAGGCCTCTGCAACGCGCATGCCCGTGACAGTGATCAGACCATAGAGCATCGCGCAGGTCAGTCCGCGCAGCCCGTATATCGACGGCAATTCCCGCGCCGCCCCGATGATCTGGGCGAGTTCGGTATCGCTGTAGATGTACGGCGCGGACCGACTGACTCGTCCTGGCACGAACCCCCTCGGTGGAGGATCGTCGTGCCGATCATCCATACCGTGCAGCCATAGAGCAAATTGACGGACCGCGCTGAACCTACTGGCCTTGGTCCCGCTACTGGCAGGTCGCAGTCCATCCATCCATTCGAGCAGAAGCTCTTTTGTGACGAACTCTTTTCCGGCTTTGTCCACGAAGGTGGCAAAGCTGCGCAGGCGCAACTCGTCTGCTTTCAGTTTGGCGCCAAACATCCGGCGGAGATTGAGATATCGATCAAGCTCGGCGTGCAGGGTCATTGCTTTGCCTCCCCTGCGGGCCAAGGTTGGGCAACAGAACGAAGGTTTGCAATGTCGAGCTTCGCATAGATCATCGTCGTCGCGCGCGACTTGTGGCGCAGAACATCGCCCACCTCGTGCAAGGCTACGCCAGAGCGAACCATCCGAGTTGCGAGGCTGTGGCGAAGCACATGCGATCCGAGATACCGGGCAGGCATCTCGATCTTCAGTGCTGCGCAGGCCCGGGCAAGGATTTTGCTGACGATGCGGCTGTCCTTGAACCCGAGATAGGGGGCATAGGACCTGACAAAAAGAACGCGCGTTACGGTCGATGGTCGGGCATCGCGCAGGTAAGCGCTGATTGCGGCGCCGACATCTTCCGGAAGCGGGAGACGGTCACGCCGTTTGCCCTTTCCTCGGACGAGCAGCTCTCCCGCTCGCCAGTCGATGTCATCGATCTCTATCGCCATGACTTCGGGCACACGCAGGCCGAGCCGGGCCATCAGCAGGAACATGGCATAGTCACGAACGCCATAGCTGGACTCTCGCCGGACCCACTCAAGGATGGCCTCGATGTCTGTCGGCGGCAGATACCTGGGAAGTCGGTTGTTCTGGATGCGATGTACCTTCGGCACAGTCGACGACAGATTGGTTACGGTCAGGCCCCGGGCAAACAGGTACTGGAAGAAGCAGCGCAGATGGGATGCCGGCGTCCGCGCCATCGACAGACTCTTCCCCTTCTGGATGTGTTCGAGGAACGCAACGATGTCTTGGTGCCTGATCGACGAAGGGTCAGGCACTGTTTCGCCAAACCGGTGGTCCAAGAAGCGGACGGCATATCGCTTGACATGATAAACTGAACTCGGACTCAGGCCGCGTTGCCCGAGCAGGAAGCCTTCCAGGTCATCCAGCAGCGTGTCCTTTGCAATTTGGGCAGCAGATACAGGTGGCGGAATCGCAACGCCGATGCTGATGAGGTGGAGGACGAACCGTCTGACCAAGTTCGGGATCCGGACCGCGTTCACTCGATCAAATGGAACCTGCCGGGCAAGGCGATCGGCGATTTCCAGCGTCAATGACGTCGGCTCAACACCATGGGCCTCCAGAACCCGGCCAAACCGTCGAAGCTGGAAGCGATAGTTAGACAGCGCCCTACGCTGCATGTGCGTCGACGCGAGGCTCTCCTCGAACGAACTGAAGTAGGTGTCGAGGCAGGTTGGTTGGATTTTCTTGGCCATACGCTCTCTCCATGTTGCTGGCGCAACAAGGATTATGCCGAACGCCTTGGCACGAAACTGAGGGTTCAGGACCATGAAGCCGGTCAGCCGCACCTAATAATCTTTGGCTGGTCTGGCAGTATGCCAAGTCGATGCTTCTCGTCGACTGGAGGGCCATGCGGCATAATCCTGATCCCGGCATAATATGCTCTGACCTGCTCCCGGCCGCGCCTCGACGCCTTCGGCGGTGGCGCGCATGTCATCGACCTCGGGGCGCGGAAGTCTGTCGGCTGGACGAGCAGCCAGGAGTGGCTCTCCGCCGCGCTGAACGGGGAGGATGTCGATGCCTGAGGTGATCTGCACCACCGTCTACCAGTTCCCCGAACTCTCGGATGCGGCCAAGGAAAAGGCGCGCAGCTGGTATCGCGAACTCGGCCCGCACGACGACTGGTGGGACGCGGTCTATGAGGATTTCGAGCGGGTCTGTGAAATCCTCGGCATCCGCTTGAAGACCACACCCGTCCGCCTGATGGGCGGCGGCACGCGGGCCAAGCCGTGTATCTGGTTCTCCGGCTTCTGGAGCCAGGGCGACGGCGCTTGCTTCGAAGGCTACTGGTCCCACGCCAAGGGCGGGGTCACGCGCATCCGGGACTACGCGCCCACAGACGCGACGCTGCATGGCATCGCCGACCGGCTGCAGGCCATCCAGCGGCGGAACTTCTACCAGCTCGCCGCCGAGGCCAGCCACCTTGGGCGCTACTACCACGAGTACACGATGTCGGTGGACGTCACGCGGGACAGCCCGACCTGGCAGCCGCCAACCGAAGACGCCGAGGAGATCGTGACCGAGGCGCTGCGTGATCTGGCCCGGTGGCTCTACCGCCAGCTTGAGGCCGAATACGACCACCTTGCCTCGGACGAGGCCATCGAGGAAGGGATCATCGTCAACGAGTATACTTTCACGGAAGCAGGCCGTCGCTTCGGGTGAATTGCGAGGACTTGCTTCACGTCAGAAGCGCTCGGAACTGAGATCTGACGGACGACTTGGCACTCACCAAGCCTGTCAGGGCTGCTTGTTCGCATTGTGCTGCCCGCGGATCTCCACCGCACGTTTATGCTCGGGTTTGTTCACCTTGACCCCAAGGCTGAATGCAGCGCCGTCGAGGAGGCGGCGCGCATGTGCATCGTTCATGCGGGCGGCCTCTTCGTGCAGCCAGGTGATCATTTCGCGTGCGGCATCCTGATATCCGCGCTGGTACTCAGAAATCTTCATGGCTTGGCCTGCTTTAGATGAAAATCGCGGTGGCGGCCTTCTGACACTGCGCGATTGTTGATCAGTTCTCCGGACCGGGACTTTTCGCGCCCGAGGCTTGGGCCAAAGTGGCAATCGACATGCTGATCTCTGCAAGAATCCCGACGACCACACCGAACGCCAGCAACTGCATGTCGGTCTTGCTTGCGTCGGTCAGTGAGTTCCACATCGGGTGGCCGGGCAGGACACCGCCCTGCCCAAACGAGACCACCTGCAAGTAGCCGTAGTGCAGAATGCTGCCTGCAACGCACAGCCAAGCGATAACGCGTCCGGCCTTGGTAAAGAACATGGTCTTTCATCCTGTACGATCCGGCCGCAGGGCCAGTTTGGTTACTTGCCCGCCCGTTCCTGGTTCAGCGCGAAGAGGCGGGCGAGGATTTCGTCTTCGGTCAGAAGGCCTGCCCGCCAGTCGTCGCCCCAGCCGTAGGCCTCGGCCACGGCCTCATCGAGGGCCTTGTGGGTGTTCTCCAGCCAGGTGGGGCGCTGGTTGTAGAGATTGGTCAGGGTGCGGGTCTTCAGCGTCTTGGCGGCAGCCTCGTCCTTTGGAAGGAGGCGGTCGGGATAGCCCGGGACGACCTCCGGCACGCGAGTGACGAGGTCGGCTGGGTTGAGCCAGTTTTCCCGCAGCTCGTTCAGCCGGGCGGCGGCGGCGGCGATCTTTTGCGCGCGGGGGTCAGAGGCGTAATCGGCGGCGGGGATGTTCGGGGTCAGGCCTACGGGAAAGGGGAAGGTCGCGAAGGTCGAGGTGTGCGTATAGCGTGGCCTGTCCTGCAAATCGGAACCCTTTCGAAGTGCCCAAACTTCATGGAACTTCGAATGGAGAATGCCGAAGGTCGTATCATCCTCCCTAGGAATAACGATGAGGTTCTTGTCCGGCAGTACGGGCAGGCTTAGCCATGCGAAAAGCCGATACTGTGCTGTTTCCGGTGTAACAATGTAGCGTTTGACGGCGGAAATTCTCGACCGCATCTCGGGGCGCGGCCAGTGGGGTTCCCACCATCTCGGCCCGGCGCGAACACCCAATTCGGCCCGCAACTGCTTGACCGTCTTGCCGTCCTCGTCCTTTGCAATCTCGAGATGAGAAAACGCGGATGCAAATACGGAAGCGTCAGCTTCGGACAAGTTCAGCGGGAGGTCGATCAGCCACATGTCCCGTGGGCGGCCCGTTATGTCATCGCCGTTCCAGTAGGGGCGCAAGATTTCATGGTTGCGGCGTCCATTCGGATTCTGGGGCTCTGTCATCCACTCGCGCGCAAGGCTTCCTTGGACGTCGAATGGGCCACTTTTCTGAATTCCCAGATAGGCCGCGTCACTGTTTTCGTTCAATGCAGTTGTCTTGGTCAGATCCAGCCCGCTGGTGACGTCAGCATTGATGGTATCGACCGCTTCCCCGTTCAATTTCGCAGGTTGCGAACTCTCGCCAAAGCACACCAAGGACACATCGACCGCCGCGCCGTCAATCGTCCACTTTTCTTCGTTCCACGCATCGAAAATCCGAGTCGATTCGACGATCCGCTTCATGACCGGTAGGTTGGTGTTCTTGCGAATTGAGTTTGTGGCCACGAGGCCAGCGCGCTTTGCCCTACCAGAAACAATCATTTCGCGGGCATTTTCAAACCAGTAGCACACAAGATCGGTAAATCCTGGGAGTCGATCCGCATAAATCGCGCGGATGCCTTCGGTCTCATCGACGCCAAGCTTTCGCTTCATCAGCTTCGCGCCAAGATACGGGGGGTTACCCACGATTGCATCCGCCGATGGCCAGACCACCGGGTTTCCCGCCGGATCGATGATTGCGTTACAGTTTTGGATCGTGTCCAGCTTCCTCAGGATCGGGTCTCGGGCGGCCTCGAAGCCGTTGCGGCGCATCCACTGGATCTCGCCGATCCAGACCGAGACCCGGGCGAGTTCGGCGGCATAGGGGTTGAGTTCGATGCCCAGCACGGCCTCGGGGCCGATGCGGGGGAATTCGCGGGGCAGGCCCATGGCCTCACATTCCAGATTCACCCGGTGCTCGAGGTTCTTCAGTTCGAGGAGCGCGAGATAGAGGAAATTGCCCGACCCGCAGGCAGGATCCAGCACGCGAAAGGCGGTCAGGCGCTCCATAAACGTGATCCGCAAGCGGTTGGCTTCGTTCGTTGCCTTGGTCTTGGTGGCGCCGGTCGTGGCGGCAGCTTTGGCCAACTCGGCCTCGATCTGCGCCTTGATCGTGGCCCATTCGACAAGGAGGGGTTCGACGATGACGGGGCGCACGATCATCATGATCTTGTCGCGGTCGGTATAGTGGGCGCCGAGCTGGCTGCGCTTGTCTGGGTCGAGTCCGCGTTCGAAGAGGGTGCCGAGGATCGAGGGGTCGATGTCAGACCAGTCGAGCTTTGACGCTTCGATCAGGTCGAGGATGTCGGCTTTTTCCAGTGGCAGGGTGCCATCGGTGTCGAAGAGGCCGCCGTTGAACCATTCGATTTTCTTGAAGTCGATGCGTCCGCCCTTGCGCATGGCTTCGAACAAAATGCGGGAGTTCGGCTCGAATTCGGCAGGGTCAATGCGGCTGGCGTCGAGCATCTGTTCGAAGAGCTTGTCGGGCAAAAGGCCGACGTCCTCGGCGAACATGCAGAAGATCAGACGATTGACGAAATGGGCGACTGCGTCGGGAGCATGGCCCCGATTCCGCAGGCGCTGAGCCAAGGTAGCGAAGCGTTGCGCGGCTTCTTCGGTGAGGAGCTGGCGGGTCTTGGACGGCCTCAGCTTATCGGGATCGTTAAAGCAAGCACGGAGGAGGTCGCGCTTACTGGCGTCCAAGAGGTCTTCAAGCGTGATGTGGTGGACCTGCTGGACGGTGTTGGTCCAGTTGGTGTGGATGCGGATACGGTCCATGTCGGACACGATCAGGAGAGGCGGGTTCTCCAGCGCGATGGCATATTGCTGAAGTTGGGCGAAAGCCCTGTCGAGATCCTTGGCCTTGCCCTTGTATTCCCAGGCGAAGCAGTTCTTGCGCCAGACGTCTGCCCAGCCTTCGCCGCCTGAAGTCTTCGATGCGCCTTTTTCAAATGCGAAGAACTCGCCTTTCGGGTCGTCGCTGATCGGGTCTTTGACGCCCAGCAAACGGCAAAGGTCGATGAAATGGGCTTGGGAGGCGGAGCGTTCCTTCAACTCGACCGCGTGCCATTTGGCGATGAATTCCTGCGGCGTCACGAAACACCTCTTCCTAAACCTTCGGGCGAGTTAAGCGGGCTGCACTGGCAGGGTCAACGCAGTTCCCGGTTCTGCAAGCGATGAAATCTGCCGGCGATCTTCCTTCATGGAGCTGCCGCCTTAAGACTCTGTTGCAATCGACTTCACCAACGTCACCAAGGGATCGAAATCATGTTGGTCTGCCGCTCTGAGTGCTGCGATGTATGCTGAACGATGGGCGCTGTCGGCGTTGAGCGTCCCTCCACCCGACCAGTCCAGGAAGATCTTCGGATAGATCCTCGCCAGATAAGCGTCGGCGATGATCCGGGCCCAGCGACCGTTGCCATTTGCGAAGGGATGGATCCAGACCAACCGGTGATGCAGGCGCGCCGTTGCTTCCAGCGGATCAAAGCTCTTGTGATCGCGCCAATACCGGGCGTCATCGAGACAGGTCCGCAACTCGGTCGAGATGTGCCAGACCGGAACTCCGATGTTCTTGTCGGTCAGGCGGTAGATGCCAGCCCAATCCCAGACCTCGCCGAAGAGGCGTTTGTGGATTTCTCGGACAGCGGCATCGGTCAAGAGGTCGAAGTTCTTTGGACGACGGTCAAGCCAGGTCAGGCCGGCGATGATGTTTTCGCCTTCGAGTTCGTTCAACTCGCCGCGCGTCGCGATGTGCTTGGCCTTGAGGCCAAGCAATTCGTCTGGTGTCAGAGGGGTCGCGCCGGTGGGCTCGTGGAGCTCGAGGGTCATTGCCAGAAATCCCGCCGTCCTTCGCGGATGATGTCAGCTGCCAGTCCCTCGATCATCTCGGTTTCGCTGCGTAGCCCCTCGGTCTGCTCTTCCAGCGCCATGTGGGCGCGTGTCCGCTGGATGATGCGCCGCGCCTTCGCACGAGCTTGTTTCAGAACGATATCTTCAACGGGGCCCTCTCGCGGGATGATCGCATAGACCAGACGGCCCCCCATGGCATCGGCGATCTTTTCCAACTGGTTCATAGAGATGGTCCCAGCCTGTTCATTCTGAATCGCGGTGTAGATGTTGTTGCGCGAGATGCCGAGGCGTTCAGCAAGGGCTGGAGCGTTCATCCCGATCGCCTCCTGGAAGGTGGCGATCCAGCCCCCGAAGGGCTTTGTGATGGACTTCGCCGAGACCGCAGTCTGGTTGATCCTTTCTTGAGCCTGACGCTGCTTTGCGCGAGAGACGGACATTTGCCAACCTATGGGATTGCTTAAGCGGTAATGCCGCCATGCCAAGATAGGGCAAAATCTTGTAGCTTGCAATGCTACAGAATGGCATAGCGTTTGAAGCGCAAATCTTTGGCTATGCAAGATAGACATATTTGCCATGCTACGGCTTGGCGACGTTCACGGCCACCTCTGTCATACTTCTGAGGAAACCGCATAGTGAGCTGCTTTGGGCACCTCCCGGCGTGCCGCCAGGACCGGGCCTTGGTCCTGCGGACGGAAGCCAGCCTTGGCAGTCTCCCCCCATGCGGGCGGCAGTCCCTGGAGCAAGAAGGGAAAGGGAAGGGGAGGGAGAGGGCGGCCGGAAGGGGTCAGGTTCCAGCGGGTGAGAGAGAGCGCCGCGCGGGACTGACCCCTTCGGCTCTCTTGAGGTTTCCCTGATGAACAATCTTTCCACCGTAATCCCTGCGCTTGCGTCCACGGCGGTGCCGTCCCCGTCTTCGACGGCGTCTCGTATCCTGGTCGTTGCTGAGGCGCTGCAGCCTGACCTGGCCAAAGGCTTCCAGATCGACGCGCTGCGTCTGCGGCTTGAGATGGAGCGCGCCTTTGGCGGCTCCGATGCCGATGGCGCTTGGGACTGGAAGCTCGCCTATGAGGCGGGCGAGGTGGCGCTCGTCCTCTTCCTGCGGAAATTCGGCCGAGCGCTTCTGACCCGGGCGGGCTCGCCTGCCGCGTTGCTGCCGATCCTCGCCAAGGTGGCGGGCCTCTTGCCGACGCACACCCGGCGCTCGGAGGAAATGGAGCGCTTCCAGCAATTCTCGACGCCGCTGCCCATGGGTCTGGCGGCGCTCACTGCTGCGCAGATCACCCCGCGTGACCTGGTCCTCGAGCCTTCGGCCGGGACCGGCCTTCTGGCGATCCTCGCGGAAATCGCCGGCGGCAGCCTCGCGCTGAACGAACTGGCCGAGACCCGCGCCGACCTTTTGCGTCACCTTTTTCCGGGGCGTCCCGTCACTACCTTCGACGCAGCACAAATCGACGAACATCTGGACGTGGGCGTCCGCCCGAGCGTCATCCTGATGAACCCGCCGTTCTCGGCCGTGGCCAATGTCGATGGTCGGACGACCGAGGCGACGGCGCGACATCTGCGCTCGGCGCTTGCGCGGCTAGCCCCCGGCGGGCGTCTGGTCGCGATCACCGGGGCCGGTTTCGCGCCGGTTTCGCCCGCCTGGGCGGAAACCTTCGGCCGTTTGACCGAGACGGCGCATCTGGTCTTCACCGGCGCCGTCTCCGGTGCCGCATTCGCCAAACACGGCACCAGCTTTGAGACCCGGATCTCGGTCTTCGACAAATGCCGGGGCGGTGAGCGGGGCGGCATCACCGCCGATCTGGCTCGGCCGATGTCCGTCGATGCGCCGCAGCTCCTCGCTCGGATCGTAGCAGAGGTGCCGCCGCGCCTTGAGATGGATGCGGGCGCCGTCGCTCAATCGCAGCCCGCTTCCCCTTTCCGGGGACTCCCTCCCCGTGCGTCCGGCCCTGCCGCTCGACCTTTGCGTTCGACGGCAGCGGCCAAGACGGAGGTGATTGGCACTAAGGCGGATGCGGAGGATCTGGCCTATACCCTGCGCGAGGCCGCGGACGATCTTGGCGCTGCGCGCCTGTCGGACGCGATCTACGAGACCTTCTGCCTGCAGGCGATCGACATTCCTGGCGCGGCCCCGCACCCGACCAAGCTGGTGCAGTCGGCGGCCATGGCCTCGGTCGCACCCCCGAAACCCTCCTACCGCCCGAAACTCCCCGCCGCCGTCCTGCGCGATGGCATGCTGTCCGACGCGCAGCTTGAGACCGTCATCTATGCGGGCGAAGCGCATGGCGCCTATCTCGCGGGATCATGGATTGTCGATGAAACTGGCGACATGGTCTCGGCCGCGCCCGATGATGCCACGGACGCTGTCCGCTTCCGTCGTGGCTTCTTCCTCGGTGACGGCACCGGCGCCGGCAAGGGCCGCCAGTCGGCGGGGATACTCCTCGACAATTGGGCCCAGGGTCGCCGCAAGGCGCTCTGGATCTCGAAGAGCGACAAGTTGCTAGAGGATGCGCAGCGCGACTGGTCGGCCCTTGGCCAGGAGCGGCTGCTCGTCACGCCGCTTTCCCGTTTCGCGCAAGGTCGCGACATCCCGCTGACCGAGGGCATCCTTTTCACGACCTACGCCACGCTGCGCTCGGAAGAGCGCGGCGCCAGGAAATCCCGCGTTGACCAGATCGTCGACTGGCTCGGGGCAGACTTCAACGGCGTGATCCTGTTTGACGAAAGCCATGCGATGGCCAATGCCGCCAGTGGCAAGGGCGAGCGGGGCGATACGGAAGCCTCGCAGCAGGGCAGGGCGGGTCTGCGCCTCCAGCACAAGCTTCCCAGTGCCCGCGTGGTCTATGTGTCGGCCACGGGTGCCACGACGGTTCACAACCTCGCCTATGCGCAAAGGCTCGGGCTCTGGGGCGGCAAAGATTTCCCCTTCGCCTCCCGAGCGGAGTTCGTTCAGGCCATCGAGGCCGGCGGCGTGGCTGCGATGGAGGTCCTCGCGCGCGATCTGCGATCTCTCGGCCTCTATACCGCACGGTCGCTCTCTTACGATGGCGTCGAATACGAGATGCTTGAGCATGCGCTGACGCCCGAGCAGCGCAGCATCTACGATGCCTATGCCGGGGCCTTTGCCATCATCCACAACAACCTCGCAGCAGCAATGGAGGCGGCCAACATCACGGGTGAGAACGGCACGCTGAACCGTCAAGCCAAGTCCGCCGCACGCTCGGCCTTCGAGTCCGCCAAGCAGCGCTTCTTCGGCCATATGCTGACGTCGATGAAAACCCCCACCCTCATTTCCAGCATCGAGGCGGATCTGGCGGCAGGCCATGCTGCCGTCATCCAGATCGTCTCGACCGGCGAGGCGCTGATGGAGCGCCGCCTGTCAGAGATCCCGACCGAGGATTGGAACGACATCCGCGTCGACATCACCCCGCGGGAATATGTATTGGACTACCTCGCCCATTCCTTCCCGGTGCAGCTCTACGAACCCTTCACCGACAGCGAGGGCAATCTGTCGTCGCGGCCTGTCGTCCGTGACGGCCAGCCGGTTGAGTGCCGCGAGGCCGCCCGCAGGCGCGATGCGCTGATCGAGAAGCTGGCCTCGCTGCCGCCCGTTCCGGGGGCGCTCGATCAGATCGTCCAGCGCTTCGGGACCGACCTCGTGGCCGAGGTCACAGGCCGCTCACGCAGGATTGTCAGGAAGGGCGAGGGCGCTGCCGCGCGGCTCGTCGTGGAAAGCCGGGCGGGGTCGGCCAATCTTGCGGAAACCGCCGCCTTCATGGACGACCAAAAGCGCATCCTGATCTTCTCGGATGCCGGCGGCACGGGCCGGAGCTACCACGCCGATCTCGGCGCGAAGAACCAGCGACTGCGGGTGCATTACCTGTTGGAACCAGGCTGGAAAGCCGACGCCGCCATCCAGGGCTTGGGCCGCACCAACCGGACCAATCAGGCGCAGCCGCCGCTCTTCCGGCCCGTCGCGACCGATGTGAAGGCAGAGAAGCGGTTCCTGTCGACCATCGCGCGCCGTCTCGACACGCTCGGGGCGATCACGCGCGGCCAGCGCCAGACTGGCGGGCAGGGGCTGTTCCGCCCCGAGGACAACCTCGAGTCGCCCTATGCCCGCGACGCCCTGCGCCAGCTTTACCGCCGCATCTATCGTGGCGATGTGGCGGGCTGCTCGCTCGGGGCCTTCAAGGATGCCACCGGTCTCAGCCTGACCGATGACAACGGTCTCAAGGACGACCTGCCGCCGATCACGACCTTCCTCAATCGCCTGTTGGCGCTGACGATCGACATGCAGGCCGTGCTCTTCTCGGCTTTCGAGGAATTGCTCGATCAGCGGATCGAGGGTGCGATCGCGGCCGGTGTCTATGACCTCGGGCTCGAGACACTCCGTGCCGAGAGCTTCCGGGTGACCGACGCACGCGTCATCTACACCCATCCGGGTTCCGGTGCCGAAACCCGGCTCCTAACCATCGCGGAGAAGCGGCGCAACGCAGCGACCTCGCTCGCGGATGCGCTCGACTGGCTCGATGACCCGAAAGCACGGCTTCTGGTCAACAGCCGCTCCAGTCGCGCTGCGGTGCAGGTGCCCGCCACCAGCCTGATGCTGGACGATGGAACGATCGAGCCCCGCCTACGCCTGATCCGCCCGACGGAGGCCAGCTCGGTTCCGGCCAGGATGATGGAGGACACCCACTGGCTCGAGGCTGACCGCTCGTCATTCAGTGCGGCTTGGACGGCGGAACTGGCCGAAGTGCCGGAGTTCTCGGAAGCCACGCTTCACATCGTGGCGGGGCTCCTGCTCCCGATCTGGAAGCAGCTGCCTCAGGACGAAACCCGCGTCTACCGGCTGCAGACCGATGACGGCCAGCGCATCATCGGCCGCCGTGTTTCGCCCGCCTGGGTCGCGACCACTTTGGCAGCCGATGTGCCCAAGCTCACGGCCGCTGAGGTCCATGCCCTGGTTCTCGAGGGCAAGACCGTCGTGCGGCTGGCGGAAGGTCTGCAGCTGCACCGGTCCCGCGTCATGGGGGTGAACCGGATCGAACTCTCGGGGTTCACGGAAGCCCAGAAGGATCGACTCAAGGCGGACGGGTTCTTTTCGGAGATCATCGCCTGGAAACTCAGGCTCTTCTGCCCGACTGACTCTTCCGGGATCGCGGTGCTTGAGCGGCTGCTTGCGCGTTTTGCGGTCTCCGGTCTAACTGCACGCAATGGTTGAATTGTGTGATCATGTCATTGGAAACAGAAGACCTCTTGCGTGAGCTTTCGTCCCAGGCCGAAAGTGTTTGTCGTCACTATCTTCCCGCTGGACGGCGAGAAGGGTCCTACTGGATGGTCGGGGATCTGAAGAATAATCCCGGGCGGTCGCTATTCGTGCGGTTAACGGGCCCCACTTCCGGGCCGGGTGCTGCAGGGAAGTGGACTGATTCAGCAACGTCGGAATTTGGCGATCTCCTCGATATCATCCGCGAGCGGACGGGGATCTCCCGCTTTCCCGACCTTCTCGCCGAGGCGCGCGCGCATCTTGGTCGTCCAGCGCCGGTTCCCCCGGATGGCCGTTCCCCGAGAAAATCGAAGTCCCCCGGTGGCACGTCAGAGGCAGCGGCGCGCTTGTTTGCGGCCTCGGTGCCGGTCGCAGGCACGCTTGCGGAAACCTATCTCCGCTCCCGGGGCATCACCCTTGGCGGCAAGACCGACTCCTTACGCTTCCACCCGAAGTGCTGGCATCGGGATGAGGGCCAGACCAAGAGCATCCCCCGACCGGCGTTGATCGCGGCGGTCACCGCTGGGGCAGGGGACTTGCAAGGCGTGCATCGCACTTGGCTTGCGCCTGACGGCCGAGGCAAGGCGGCAGTCGAGACGCAGCGGCGGGCCATGGGTCACCTGCTTGGCAATGCCGTCAGGTTGACCCCGTGTGGTGACATCCTCGTTGTCGGCGAAGGCATCGAGACCATGCTGTCCGTTCGTGAGTCCGCCCCCGGCCTTCCCGTCTGGGCCGCTCTCTCGTCAGGACACCTCGGGGCTGTCCTATTGCCGGCGGGGTTGCGGCGCCTCTACATTGCCATCGACCGCGATTCGGCGGGGCAGCGCGCAGCGGAAAGGTTGAGCGCCAGAGCCACCGAGGTCGGTATTGAGGTACGGGTGCTCGAGCCACGGCTCGGGGACTTCAACGACGATCTTCGGGCAGACGGACCGGCGGTTCTGCGACAGCATCTGGCAAAACAGATCGGTCAAGAGGATCAGCAGCGCCTGGAAATCTGAGCTTCTCCGCGCAAGGGGCGTTTCAGGACGGCGGGGCAGGGGGGACGGAACCATCGCAGGTCTGAACCGTCATCTCCTGCCTCTTCTCGGGGCAGCTCATCCACCCGTCCCCCGAGCGGCCTTCAAGAGATGGGCAGGCGGCCGTCAAAGGGGACGACCCTTCAAGGACGGGGGGCAACTGATTTCCGCCGGCGGGGCTCGCCCCGCCTTTGCATCGCGAAGCAAATCAGCTGCCCCCCGTCCTCCTCCACATGCGTTCCGGCCCCGAAGGCGGGGTGAAGGGTCCTCCCCCGTGACGGCTTTCGCAGCCCATGAAGGCTGCGCGGGATGACGCGCGGACCAGACAGGCCCGGAGGCAAGAAGAAGATGACGTTCCAAACCCGCGACGACGCTTACGAACCCGCCCACACCGCATCCCAGACCGCCCATGCGCTGGAGGAGCTGCAGCTCTATGGCTACCGCCCCTTCGAGGACGAGCCCGATCCGCGCCCGATGCCCGACGCCGACCGTCTCCGGGGTGCCGTTGCTGACATCTTCGACGCCCTCGTTGCGAGCCTGACCGACACCCGCATGGAGCCCGACCTCGAAGAAGTGCTCTGGGGCCAGGTCAACCTCTTCCACCGCGCCACCGCCCGGATCGAACGGTCGCTCGACGACAACGAGCAGGGGCAGCGCCGCCTCCAGCGCGAGCAGGACGGCTCCGAGGTGAAATCCACCGAACTCGAGCGCCTGACGGCCGAGGGCCTGACCCTCACCGAACGGCGGAACTGCATGGACATGATGCGCGATCACGCCGCCTCCGAGTTCTGGCATCACACGGGCTCGACTTGGCGGCCACGCACTGGCTCGAAGGTGAACCACCAGCACCTGACTGCCGCCCTGATCGACAGCCGCGACTTCCTGGCCGCCAAGCGCCGCGCCGAGACCGAGGTGATGCTGCCCGCAGGCCCCAAGGTCGCCCTCACCGGCGGGACCGACTTCAACGATCACCGCCTGATCTGGGGTAAGCTCGACCAGGTTCGGACCAAGTATCCCGACATGGTCCTTCTGCACGGGGGAAGCCCCAAGGGCGCAGAGCTCATCGCCGCCAAATGGGCCGAGGCCAGGGGTGTCACGCAGGTGGCCTTCAAGCCTGACTGGACCAAGCACGCCAAGGCCGCTCCGTTCAAGCGCAACGACGCCATGCTGGACGTGCTCCCCGTGGGCGTCCTTGTCTTCCCAGGCAATGGCATCCAGGAGAACCTCGCCGACAAGGCCAAGAAGTTCGGCATCCCAGTGGTGAAGTTCGAGAAGGGGGCGTGAGCCCCCTTCTACTATCGACCTAGCCTATCGCGCACAAAATCTAGCAGCAGACGCCACAATGACGCCGTTGGCTTTCGCGCTTCATAGTATGCAGTACGCTTGGCATGTTCCTTCTGTCGCCCGGCATGGATCTGTTTTTCGGTCCACTGATTGGACCATTGAACATTCCCGTTCGTGATCAGGTAATGCGATCTGCAGGGCAGTTGCCAGTTTCCAACAGAAGGACGCAGAGTTGGCCCTCGCACGTCTGCCCGAACGGTCCATTCAGTCGGACCAAGGGGCGTTCGGACCTTTTGCATGCACCCACATGCGCAAAGGTGAGCAGCGGTATGGAACTCCTCGGACACGTAAAGAATTCCTGCTTCCAGCACTTTGGGCATGTAATGCACAGATTGCAGCGCAAAATGTTCAGTCTTCACGGGTCGTTACTCCGACGCTCTTCAGGTCAGTCGTGTCAAGCAGAAGATTTTCCCAATCGGACACATCTTTATAGAACCCGCGCAGTTGCTTGTAGCGCGTCACGGCGATAGCAGCGTTCAAGGCGTTCAGTTCGCCGATCTGAACTTTCGCACGGTACAAGTCTTCCGGATCATCTTGCAGCGGCGCGTGGGACTTGCGCATCACCTCTTCGCTATGTTCGGATGAAAAATATGTGACGCGGACCATGCCGCCCAAACCTTGGTCCTTCCTCTTCAGCCCCATCCCCACGTCAATGAACGGGATTTTTCGCTCCATTAGCGTTCGGAATATCTCTGCACGTGCCGCGCCCTTATCGACGCAAACGAAAGCAAATGTGACACCGCTAAGTTCGTCGTCTGACGAACTGTCAATGTAAGTGGCTTTGGCCGAAAGCCCATGGCGGAAGTTGCTGTATCGGGCCAGGTAGACTTCGGCCTTCGTCTTGTCGAACTCCGAAGGGTCCAGATGTCCTGGTGATCGAAAGGCGTTGTGAACATGGAATCGATCAGCATCGAACGCACGAACTTCTGCAACGGGAGTTTTCACCATGAAATCCAAGACGTAACTGCCCGTTCCACCGAGACCGATCACAGCAACAATCTCGCCGTCGAAACAGGTGGTCAGGTCGGCAATTTGCCCCCGGCTCGTCAGCGTGTCCCGGAACTTGAAGATTGGATCCGCTGCAACTTCGTCTGCTACCCGAAAAGTATAGGGTGATGCACCGTAGCGCTCCATCGCGGGACCAGAGATAATATTGGTGTAACTCTCGATCTTCTCGAAGAAGTCCGCAAACCGTTGGGCTACCAAGGGTTTGTTCGAAAACCGGCGCTGCACGACAACATCAGAGGCGGCGGTGCTTAGGTGGAGAGAGCAGGGTCCACCGCCGAGGTTCGGGATCGGTGTCCCATCAAGTCCGTGAGGAACCCCGCCCGCAAACCAGACCTGGTGGTCATCCTGCTGAACTCTTTGTTCATCGACGGCGACCAGCGTTGCAACGAAGGCACCGGTCGCAAGTTCAAGATTTGCATCAAGGTATGGAATATCGCGGACAACCAGGTAGTTGCTATCCTCGCTGACCGCGAACCCCTTTTCGATTAGGCGTCGGATATCGTCGTTATGACTGGCCAGTAGACGAGACATTGAAAATCATCCCCTCTTTGACTTTCACCGAGCCGCCAGCAACCAAGACACCCTCCGGCTTGTTGCCGTGCCCTTTGGTATACTTGATCGAATAGGTCGTCTCGGGGTGTTGCGCGAAATCGGGAAACTCCAGCGCGACGACCTGGGTGTAGGTGATTTCGCTGTTCTTCGGCCACTCATGAGGAGTGCCTTCAACGACGATAGTGACCGTCTTGGTGTCCTTCATGGTATTCATCTTCTGCTCCTAGCCTTTGGGGGGATACGGATCATTCCCGTAGGAATTGGCATCCCGGATTTGCCCGTTGGGGCGATGGATAATCACCTCACCGCGTTCGCGGATTGCAGTGTTGCGTGCCTGATGGGTTGCAGCGGTCTGCGTGGCGTGGACCGAGCTGACACGGCTCGCCCCTTCGCGTCTGGTGGCCCAGCCCTGGCTGTGAGGCACGACGTGGATTCTCTTCGACATGTTGACTCCTTCGGCTTGCTTCCACGGGCCGACTTCTCAGTTGTGCGAGCCTGTGTTAGAAGCACGATAGGGGAGGATCGCGCGCCGTGTCAAGGTGTGCGAAACGCACGGCTAGACCATGAAGACAGACAAAGCAGCGCTTGTCGCTGCACTAAAGAAAAAGCGGGAAACAGAAGGGCTTAGCATCCGGGCGCTCGCAGAGCGCATCGGCGTCAGCTTTTCATCCCTGGCGCGGATCGAACGCGGGGAGGGTGAACCCGACAATAACTCGGCGATTCGAATCATCGAGTGGTTGGGTGACGATGCTCGGGAAGCGGGCCTAAGTTTTGAGAATGTCGCTCTGGTCCATTTTCGTGCTGGAAAGAACGTACGGGCGAAGACGATCCATTGTCTCCTAAATGCCGCTAGCTGCATAAAAGCCAGCCATCGTACAAACGCTTCGGAACTTTTGAGTAGCCCGCCGTCTGACGCTGAGTTGGCGCCGTCGATTGCTCTTCCGAAACCTGAAATGGAGGAGATGGCCCAGCAACTGAGAAAGGACTTAGGAGTCGAGCCGAACGAGAGGATTGAAGCGCTCGATATCAACATCGCCGGTGTCGACGTCTTCCGAGTCTCTGACGTGGAAGGGCTAACCAAGGAGTGCGCCGAGTTTCTCTTGGGCGAGGGTGCCCAAGAGTGGTCGGCGATGAGTGTGCCAATGGATCTGTCCGAGGAAACGTGGGCAATTCTTCGCAACGACAAACACACGATGGAGCGCCAGCGTGTGACGTACCTTGAAGAATGCTGGCACATTCTGCTCGGGCATCGTTTGACCCGCATCGCCAAGATCGCCGACGCATATGGCCGGACCTACGACAGTTCTGAAGAACATGATGCCTTCTACCTCGCTGCGGCAACACTCCTTCCAGAAACTGCCGTTCGAACGGCGGTCGAAGCAGGTGAAAATGCAGCCCAGATCGCAGACCATTTTGGGGCGTCGGTCGAGTTGGTCGAGTATCGCATCAAGCGTCTCGGCTTGTGGCGCGCCTACAAGGACAAAACGGTGAGCCTTAACAGCTGAAAACCGCTGTTCTTGGACGTTATTTTACATAATCAAAATTATGCGAAAGAAGTCTGTAGGCGCAATGTAGACTTGTCGCGCCTCAACAAAGTTTGAGTGTCGCCCTAGCCTTCTGGCTCGAGGAACCGACGGTATTGGGACGGGTGCTGATGGGCGAGCACTAGGTTCGTATTATAGAGACACACTTCTGCTTGGTTGCAGGAAGAATCTCGAAGCCGGAAGCAGCTTGATCCTTGGGTGAGCACGAGGTCGACCGATGACAAGGGAGCAAACGCATTCGGCCCATAGCGAACGGTCAAAGGATTGATCTGCTGCACAGCGGCAAGTATGTCAGGCTCTCCAATGGCATCGATCTCGTCAACTAGATCTATTCCAACGCGACAATCCTATACCGAAATGCAAGTTCATCGCGCGTTGCTTCCAGCTCAGACCTTTGACGTGCAGCGGTCCATCCAAGCTCGTGACCAGCAATAACGGCGATACGCTGAAGCAGCTTACCGGTTAGCTTACCGGTCAGGGCCATCGAAGTCCGGCGCAGGACCAAGTCTGACAAGTGTACGACCCGTTCATTCCGTATGAGCCAGGCGATCTCTCCTTCTGACCAGACCGCTTCGTCAGTCAAGAAGGGTGTGCCTACCTCGCTTGTGGCGACGGCCAAGGCCTTGGTTCCATACCGATGGAGGAGATCAAGTAGGCGGGTGGGTGCGACCATTTCGACTGGACACGTTGTTAACCACGCAATCGGATCAGCTGGATAATCACGACCGCCGCCGATGGGCAGATTTCGGGTCGAAACGCGGCGGGGGCGCCCAAGCCGCGCCAGCACCATGTCCGCTACTTCCTCAGCAAAGCCTCTAAAAGTCGTCCATTTCCCCCCGATCAGCGAGATGATTGGCCAGCCGCGAAGGTCTCCTGGATCGATCACCGGAGCCGAATGGTCCCGGCTGATCAGCCCCGCATCCGTCCCGTCCGACCGGGGTAGCGGGCGGATGCCAGCATAGGTCGCGACGATCTGGCTTCGGTCGAAGCTGAGCCCCGGCAAGAGGCTTCGCAGGCTGGCCATGAAATAATCGATCTCGACATCTTCGCAGCGCACCGTTTCCGGGTCGGTCGCGCGAATGTCGGTCGACCCGACCAACGCCCGGCCGAGGTAGTCGAAAACCAGGCAGATGCGACCGTCATCGGCTTCGAAATAGATCATCCGCCCGCCCAAGTCGCGGATCAGCTCTGGATGGTCGAGAAGAATATGCGAGCCCTTGGTGCCGCCGATAAGCTGCGTCTCGATCCCCAGTGCGGCATTGACCCGGTCGATCCATGGCCCCGCGGCGTTGACGACGATCCGCGGACGCAGCGTCAGGTCGGGGCCTTCCGGCGGGCGGAATTGCAGCGTTTCACCATCAGTCGACAGCAGCGCCGTGTAGTTCAGCGCCAAAGACGCCGGGTCCGCCTTCAAGCCGTCCTGCACCAGTTCCAGCACAAGCCGTTCAGGCTGGGACACGAACGCATCGTAGTAGGTCCCCGCCGCCACGATGCGCGGGGTCAGGGGCGGTATTTCGGCCAAAGCCCTGCGACGGGACCAGAGCCGGTGGCGCGGCATGACGCGGGCCCGGGCGCCGTAGAAGTCGTAAAGCGCGAGGCCGATCTTCATCAGCACCGCCCCCCGGCTGCGCGGCGCGGTGGTTGAGCCGAAAAGCGTGCGGATCGCGGCGGGTATGCCCTTGGTCCAGGAAAAGATCGGGATGACCGTGGGCAGCGGCTTCACATAGTGCGGCGCGTTCCGCAGCAGGAGATTACGCTCCAGCGTGGACTGAGCGACCAGGCGGAACTCTCCGGTTTCCAGGTACTTGATCCCGCCGTGGATCAGCCGTGACGGTGCGGCCGAGGTGCCCGAGCCGAAGTCGCCCTTGTCGATGATCGCACATGTGACCCCCTGCTCGCACAGGTCGCGGAACAGCCCCGCACCGTTGATCCCGGCGCCAAGGATCAGGACGTCGATGTCTTGCACTTCGCTCACGGCGCTTCGATCCGAGGCCAAAGCGGCGACAGGGCGGCGGCAAGATCGCAGTGCAGGCGGAAGCGAGTCTCAAGTGCTGCGCTGCGGTCGGGGTCTGGCGTGAAGGTCGTCAGCCCCTGATCGCGCGGGTCGGCGGTCGGCTCCGGGAAAAGCCGGACCCCGGCCCCGGCACACAGAGCCGCTCCCCACGCCGCGGCCTCGTCGGTTTCGGTCACCGTCACAGGCAGGCCAATCGCATCGGCGAAGATCTGGGCGTAAAGCGGGCTGCGCGAGATGCCCCCGGTCAGCCGCGCTTCGGTCGGCTGGAACCCCTCGCGCAGCGCATCGACATGGACGCGGTGGTTGAAGGCGATCCCCTCGATCACCGCGCGGATCAGGTCGCCCCGGTCGTGCCAGCCGTGCAGGCCCAGGAACCCGCCGCTGGCCTGCGACCCATGGGGCGAGCCGTAGAGATAGGGATGGAAGAGGACGGTCGAGGACCGCTGCAGTGCCGCTCGGACCTCGGGTTCCACCAGTGCGTGAACAGACTGCCCCTCGGCCTCCGCCCTGGTGCGGTCGGCGCCGGTCAGGGTGTCGAGGAACCAGTCGTAATTCGCCGCCGAGGCGGGCGAGATCGCCATGTTGTTCCACTCGCCCTTGCGCAACCCGTTGCGACAGAACCAGCGCGGGTCGGTCTTGGGTGCATGCGAGACCGTCTCGTTGATCGAATAGGTCCCCGCGACGATGGCGATGGTTCCCTTGCGGTGTCCGACGATGCCAAGGGCCGAGGCGGTGACATCGTGCAACCCGGCGACAACCGGAGTGCCAGCGCGAAGGCCGGTCAGGGCAGCAGCCTCGGCAGTGATCCGGCCCACGACCTCATCCGGGCGGGCGGTGGCGGGAAGTGCGGAACGAAGTGCCTGAAGGCCGTAAAGCTCCAGAACCTCGCCCGACCAGTCCTGCGTCGTGACGTCGGTGAAAGAGGTACTCGCTTCGGTCAGGTCGGTACCAATGGTCCCGGTCAGGCAGCATCGCAGCCAATCCTTGCAGGCCAGCACATGACCGATGCGGGCGTACCGTTCCGGCTCATGCTCCCTGATCCAGGCCAACAGCGCCGAGGGGGCCGATGCATGCGGCATCTGCCCCGAAAGCGGCAAGGCCAGGGAAGAGGTGCGGTCCGCCTCCCACCCTGCAACAATGGCGCCTGCGCGGCTGTCCAAGGACAGGATGCCGGGGCCGAGGGGCTGGCCTTCGCGGTCAAGAAGGTAGACCCCGTCGCCATGCGCAGTGGCGGCGACGGCGGCGATCTCCGGGCCACCGGCAGCCTGCGCGGCCTCGCGGATCGCCTCGGCGGTGGCCTTCCACAGTGCGGCCATGTCGCGTTCGACGTGGCGTGGCTGGGGAATGGATTGCGCGATGCGGCGGCGGGCGATGGCTCGGACGCGGCCCTTCGCGTCGAAGACCACGGCCTTGGTCATCGTCAGGCCGTTGTCGATGCCGAGGAGGCAGGGGTCAGCCATTCCCCGGCTCGGCCAGGCGTGGGGCGATTTCCACGTTCACCCCCCGGGCGCGGATCGAGTCGATGGTCCGGGGCGGGGTCTCGTCGTCGATGATGACTACGTCGAATTCCTCCAGCGCGCACATCGCATGCAGCGCCCGGCGTTCGAACTTCGTATGGTCCGCCAGAAGCACCCGCTTCGAGGCGCAGTCGAACATGGCGCGTTTCGTTTCCACCATCTCGGGGCTTTGGTGGAACGCGAGCCCATCGGTGATGGCCGAAAGCGACAGGAAGGCCACGTCGGCACGCAGGCGGCGGATTTCCATCGTGGTAATGTGGCCGAGGAAGGCGTTGCACCAGTTGTGGAATTGCCCCCCAAGGCCCAACAGGGTGATGTCCCGCACCTCGCGCAGGGTGTTCATCATCGGCAGCGCATAGGTGATGGCGGTCAATGGCACCTTGGCCGATAGATGCGGGGCCATCTGCAAGACAGTCGTGGAACAGTCGAGAAAAATCGCCTGCCCCGGTTCGACATGCGCAGCAGCGGCGGCCGCAATCGCGCGCTTTTCGGCCGACTGGCGCGAGGATCGGTAGACGTCGGACGCCTCGATCAGGCTGGTCGGCGCGGCGGAGACAAGCCCGCGCGACTTGCGCAACAGGCCCCGGCTTGCAAGCTCGTCAAGGTCGCGGTGGGCAGTCATCAGGCTGATGCCGAAGCGTTCGGTCAGGTCCTCGATCCGCATCGTGCCTTCGGCCATCACCGCCTCGGCAATCATCTGGCGGCGGGCGATCTGGCGGGCGTGGCGGCTGTCGGCGGGCACCTGGTCGCCGCCCAGCCATTCCGGCGCCTGATCGTCTGATGCCCTGGTCTCGGTCACGTAAGCCTCTGCCTTGTCGATGCGCCTTGAAGATGGAACAGGCAAGAAAAGCCATCATCTGCCAAGAGAGAACTGCGGCGACCCGAAGGCCGCCGCAGAAGTGAGGAGGGGTCTGCCACCCCTCCCGGGAGGTCTTATTCCGACAGCGTGAAGGCCGCGGTGTACTTGTCGGCGTTCTCGGCGGTGATCAGCAGGCAGTCGAAGAGCTGCTTCTCGGTCGCCGCACCGGTCGAGCCGGTCTTGATGAAGTTGTCAGCCTGCTTCACGGCTTCAGCCGAGAAGACCGCAACCGGCTGCAGAACCGTGTAGGCCATCTCGCCGGCCTTCACCGCCGCGACCGCGTCGGGCGAGCCGTCGAAGCCGCCGACCTTGACCTGGTCAAGCTTGCCCGCTTCCTTCAACGCCGCGATGGCACCCAGCGCCATCTCGTCGTTGCCCGAGATCACGCCGGTGATGTCGGGATTGGCCTGCAGCAGCGACTGCATCTTCTGATAGCCTTGGGTACGGTCCCAGTTCGCCACTTCCTTGCCGACCTGGACCATGTCCGGGTACTGGCTGATGACGGTGGTATAGCCGTTCGAGCGGGTCGCGGCGTTGTTGTCGGCCGGGTTGCCGAACAGTTCGACATAGGTGCCCTTGTCGCCCATGACGCTGATCCACTGCTCGGCGCCCAGCGCGGCACCCTGCGCGTTGTTCGACACGAGCTGCGCCTTCGCGAGGCCCTCCTGGTTAATCTCGGCGTTCACCAGGAACACCGGGATGCCGGCATCCACGGCCTTCTTCACCGCACCGATGGAGCCGTCAGCGTTCGCCGGGTCAAGGATGATCGCGACCGACTTGTTGGTGATCGCAGTGTCGATCAGGGTCGATTCGGCATTGGTGTCGCCCTTGTGCGCCGAGACGTTCGCCTCATAACCCAGGCTTTCGGCGGTGGCCTTCGCGACTTCGCCTTCGGTGAACCAGTAGGGGTTCGCCGGGTCGGTGACGATGATCGAGATCAAGCCCTCGGCCGAGGCGGCGAAGGTCATCAGGGGCGTGACGGCAACGGCGGCCATCAGCGCGCGGCGGGTCAGTTTCAGCATGGTCTCACTCCCTTTGGATTGCAGGTTTGCCTTTGGAAGGCTGGCTTTCCGTGCGGGCCGGCCCCACGCCGGTCCCGGACGAAGAGTTCGGTTCAGGATCGGCGGGCGCCCTTCCCGTACTGGATCGAGTTCATCAGGACGGCGAGGACGATGACGGCGCCGGTAAAGACGGTCTGCCAGTAGGACGACACCCCGATGATCACGAGCCCGTCCGACAGGAAGCCGATGACGAAGGCGCCGAGCATGGTGCCCTGCACCGTTCCGCGACCCCCGGTCAGGGCGGCCCCGCCGATGACGACGGCGGCGATGGCGGTCAGTTCATAGGTCTCGCCCGCCGTCGGCCCGGCCGAGGTCAGCTGCGAGGACAGGACCAGCCCCGCCACCGCCGACAGGATGCCCGAGATCACGTAGACGGTAATCTTCACCCGCTTGACCGGGACACCGGACAGATCCGCCGCGCGCTCGTTGCCGCCCGAGGCGTAAAGCCAGCGCCCGAACGACGACCGCGACAGCATCAGCCAGGTCAGGACCGCAAGGACAAAAAGCACCACAACCGCAATCGGGATGCCCGCCAGCCGGTTGAAGCCCAGCCAGTCGAAGCCCGTGTTCCCAAGCTCGGGCTTGCCCGACAGGTTGTTGTAGGTCAGCCCGTTGGTCTGCAGGAGCGCCACGCCGCGCGCCACGTACATCACCCCCAGGGTCGCCACGAAGGCGGGAACCTTGAACCAGGCGATCAGGATGCCGTTGACCGCGCCGACCGCCGCACCGATCACGCAGGTCACGACCACGACGCCCCAGACCGGCAGGTAGAAGATCATGCCCAAGGGTCCAAACTCGACCCCCTGCATCATTGCCCCCGCCATCACCCCCGACAGGGCGAGGACCGAGCCGACCGACAAGTCGATCCCGCCGTTCAGGATGACCAGCAGCATCCCGATGGCGAGGATCCCGTAGATCGCGACATGGCTGGCCATAATCAGGAAGTTCGACACCGTGAAGTAGTTTGGCGACAGGAACGAAAAGACCGCGACGATGGCGATCAGGGCAAAGAAGGCGCGGCCCTCCAGAAGGAGGCGGCCGATGTGAAGGCCCTCCTTGGCGCCTTTGCGGGTGATGCTGGTATCCGACATGATCCGATCCTTTGCGCCTTACGCGGCCACGGACTCGCCAGAGGCGGCCATGATCATTTCCTTGGTGACGTTTGCGTCGAACTCGGCCGAGATGCGGCCCTTGTGCATGACGATGATCCGGTGCGCGACCGACAGGCATTCGCCGACTTCCGAGGTGGAATAGACGACCGCGAGCCCCTGCTTCGCGCCCTCGGCCAGAAGGCGGAACACCTCGGCCTTGGCGCCGATGTCGATCCCGCGCGAGGGTTCGTCCAGCATGATGACCTTGGGACGGGTGGCGAGGATCTTGCCGATCACCACCTTCTGCTGGTTCCCGCCCGAAAGCGACCCGATGGCCGCCCCACCGCCCGAGGTCTTGACCGTGACCTCGCGGATCGTGCGGTCGATCAGGGCGGCTTCTGCCTTGCGGTCGGTGAAAAGCCCCCGGGTGAAGCTGGCGATCGAGGCGAGCGACAGGTTCTGCCCCACACTCATCGTCTGCACGAGACCATCGCGTTGCCGGTCCTCGGGCACCAAGGCCAGCCCCCGCGCGATGCGTTCGGCGATGGTCAGGTGCGAGACCTCGACGCCCTCCAGCACCACCTCACCCGCGCTGGCCCGCAGGCGACCGGCGATGGTTTCCAGAAGCTCGGTCCGCCCCGCGCCCATCAGGCCGTAGATGCAGACGATCTCGCCCGCGCGGACGTTCAGCGACAGGCGGTCGACGACGTTGTAATCGGCCCCCTTCGGGTCGGGAACGGTCAGGTTCCGGATCGACAGGGCGACGTCGCCCATCGTGACTTCGGGCGGGCTGCCCAGGTCATAGTTCTCGCCCACCATGTTGCGGACGATCCAGTTCAGGTCGATCTCGGACCGGGGGGCATAGGCGGTCATCGTGCCGTCCCGCAGCACGACGGCGTGGTCGGTGATCTGCAGCGCCTCTTCCAGGTGGTGGCTGATGTAGACGATGCTGACGCCCTTGGCCGTCAGGTCGCGGATCACCTTGAACAGAACCTCGACCTCGGTCGCCGAAAGCGCGCTGGTCGGTTCGTCCATGATCAGGATCCGGCTTTCGACCGACAGGGCGCGGGCGATTTCCACGATCTGCTGCTGGCCCAGGCGCAGCTCCTCGACCGGCGTCAGGGGGTCGATCTCCTCCTCCAACTCCTGCATCAGCTTGCGGGCCAGGCGTTCTTCTTCCGCGAAATCGACGCCTATCGGGCCCTTGATCTCGCGGCCCATGAAAATGTTGTCGCGGACCGACAGGTTCGGCGCGAGGCTCAGTTCCTGGTGGATGATGGAAATCCCGCGGTTCCGCGCGTCGGTCGAGTTCTGGAAGCTGACCGGCTGGCCGTCCAGGATGATCTCGCCGCTGGTCGGCTGGATCACGCCGGACAGGATCTTCATCAGCGTCGACTTGCCCGCCCCGTTCTCGCCGAACAAGGTCGTGACCTGACCGCGATGGATGTCGAAGTTCACGCCCTTCAGCGCATGGACCGCGCCGTAGGACTTCGCGACGTTGCGGGCGGCAAGAACCACCTCGCGCGCATCCGGGTTGGCGGCGGGAATGTCGGCGCGGCTGGTCATTTCACCACCACCGAAACCGGGGTGATCAGCCAGTTCTTTGGGTTGCCAAGGCGGAAGGCGCCGACGACTTCGATGGTCTTGCCGGTAAGGCCCGCCGTGTCGATGCCATCCAGCACCGCCTTCTTCATCGCGCGGTTGATGCCTGATCCGGCGTCCTGATACTCGATCTGGTTCTTGAACGCGCCAAAGTCGATGTCCCCCGGCGCATCGCGCAGGTCGGTGCCATTGATCGCAGGGCCGGTCTGGACGCGAACCTTGATCTCGGGCGGCATCCCCTCGACAGCCATGTCGTAGTTCCCGGCCTTCACTTCGCCCAGAACGCCGGTCAGGCGGACCATGACGATGGACCCGGTCGACGAGACGGTGCCATATTTCTTGCCCGCGGCGACCTTGTCGGCCAGGACCTCCGGGGCGATCGTCACGCCGTCGACGGCCTTTTCGGTGATGAAGGCCTGGATGCGCGGAAACTCGGTGTCGCCGAACGTGTCGGGCGAGAAGGCCTGCTGGCGGACATCGGCCTCGGAGCCGACATGCACGACCGTGGTGTCCGCAGCAATCGCCGCGACAACGGCAATCACGGCCGCGGCGGCTAGGTACAGCCCCTTGCGTGAGGACGCGGGGGCTTTCGGCGCGGGGGCGGCGGCTTCGGTCATCGTGATCACTCCTTCCGAACGCGGGCCGGGACGGCCGCGGCGACGGTCGGGACCTGCGATGGGTCACCTGCAGTCATGCTGTCCTCCCCTCCCCTGAACCGGTGAAGCGCCTCCTCCTCGAGTCGCTTGCCGGATGCCTGAGCATTGCAATGTGATAAATCTAACTTAGTTATCACGTCAAGCCTCTTCTGCTGTGCCATTGGAATAGGGGGTTTTGGCATTTCGCCCCCCCGCTGTCGCGCCCACCCATAGGTCACAGGACCCGATGGCGACGAATCGGCTCCAGTCGCTCCGCGAGCGCAGCACGACATCCCGCCGCACCGCAGAAATACAAATTATTACAGGACATAGACTCGCCATCGTCAGCCCATCCAGGGCTACCGCCGTTTCCAGCCTCGCTGGGCGACCATTGGCAGATGTCTCGCTACCCCTCTATCTTACCGGAAATTTTTTACGCCGTCTGCAAAATAATACTCCACAAATGTGATAATAGTGGTATAAGTCGACAGCGTCGCCGCAAGGCGCGCGGCGTGGAGGAGCGCGCATGCCAAACCCAGACGTGATCATCGGGATCGACGCCGGAACCTCGGTCATCAAGGCCGTGGCCTTCGACCTGGCGGGTCGGCAGCTTGCCGTCTCGGCGATCCCGAATCGCTACCTGACGCGGAGGGACGGCGGGGTCACCCAGCCGCTGGTCCAGACCAGGGAAGACTGCGCCGCCGCGATCCGCGGGCTGCACGACCGGCTGCCGAACCTTGCCGCCCGCACTGCCGCCCTCTCCGTCACCGCGCAGGGCGACGGCACCTGGCTTGTCGGCCGCGACAACGCGCCCGTGGGCGATGCATGGCTCTGGCTTGATGCCCGCGCCGCCCCCACTGTCACCCGGCTTGCCGCTGGCCCGCAGAACCGTGCGCGGTTCGAGGCGACGGGGACGGGCCTCAACACCTGCCAGCAGGGCAGCCAGATGGCGCATATGGACCGCCATCACCCCGAGCTGCTGGATGGGGCCGAGGTCGCGCTGCACTGCAAGGACTGGCTGTACCTGAACCTTACCGGCGTGCGGGCGACCGATCCCTCCGAGGCAAGCTTCACCTTCGGCAACTTCCGCAACCGCCAGTACGACGCCACGGTGATCGAGGCCTTGGGCCTGACCCACCGCCGTTCGCTTCTTCCCCAGATCATCGACGGGACCGAGACCCCCCAACCCCTTACCCCCGACGCCGCCACCGCGACGGGCCTTCGCGCGGGCACTCCGGTGAGCCTTGGCTTCGTCGACATGGTGATGACCGCCCTCGGCGCCGGGGTCTACGGTGGGGCGGGCGACGTGGCCTGTTCGACCGTAGGCTCCACCGGCGTCCACATGCGGGCGGTGCCATTCCAGGGCGTCCATCTCAACGCCGAAGGCACGGGCTATGTAATCTGCCTGCCGGTGCAGGGCATCGTCACCCAGGTCCAGACCAACATGGCCGCCACGCTGAACGTGGACTGGGTCCTGTCGCTTGCCGCAGACGCCTTGCGCGACTTCGGGCACGAAGTCACACACCGCGACCTCGTCGCCCGCGTCGACCAATGGCTCGCCGCCAGCCGCCCAGGCCTGACCGCCTACCTGCCCTATATCTCCGAAGCGGGCGAGCGCGGCCCCTTCGTCAACGCCGACGCCCGCGCCGGGTTCTTTGGCCTGTCGATGACCACCCGCTATGCCGACCTTGTCCGCGCGGTGACTGAGGGCCTCGGCATGGCGATGCGCGATTGCTACGCTGCCATGGGTTCTCTGCCCCAGGAACTGCGTCTCACGGGCGGCGCGGCTCGTTCCAAGGGCCTTCGTGCCATCCTCGGATCTGCGATCCATTCGAAGGTCCGCACCTCGGCCCGGGAAGAGGCCGGGGCAGCCGGCGCCGCGATGATGGCCGCCGTGGCGATCGGCGCCTACCCGGACATGAACGCCTGCATTGCCGAATGGGTGACACCGCTTTTAAGCGCCCCCGAAGACCCCGATCCGCAGCTGGTCGCCACCTACGACCGGCTTTTCACCGCCTTCCTCGCCGCGCGCAGCGCCAGCCCCCCGGTCTGGGAGGCTCTGGCCCATGCCCGCGCGGCCGCGGCGCCTTCTGGAGACAAGTGATGACTGACAGCGACATGGTCGATCTTTTCGTGATCGGAGGCGGCATCAACGGCGCAGGCGTCGCACGTGATGCAGCGGGCCGGGGCCTCCAGGTGGTGCTTTGCGAAAAGGACGACCTCGCCGAAGGGACCTCTTCACGCTCGGGCAAACTGGTGCACGGGGGGCTGCGCTATCTGGAGTACTACGAGTTCCGCCTGGTTCGCGAGGCACTGATCGAGCGTGAAGTGCTTCTGAACGCGGCCCCCCACATCATCTGGCCGATGCGCTTCGTCCTGCCGCACAGCCCCCAGGACCGGCCCGCCTGGCTCGTCCGCCTGGGGTTGTTCCTTTACGACCATCTGGGCGGCCGCAAGAAGCTTCCCGGCACGCGGACGCTGAACCTGCGCCGCGATCCCGAGGGCGCGCCGATCCTCGACCAGTTCACCCGGGGCTTCGAGTATTCCGACTGCTGGGTAGATGACGCCCGCCTTGTTGTCCTGAATGCCGTTGGCGCAGCCGAAAAGGGTGCCGTGGTCTTGACCCGCAGCCCAGCCATCTCGGCCCGGCGTGAGAACGGGGCCTGGACGGTGGTCACCAAGAACTCCGTCACCGGCGAGACGCGGACCTTCCGCGCCCGCTGCATAGTCAACTGCGCCGGGCCCTGGGTCAGCCAGGTGATCAACAACGTGGCCGGCTCGAACTCCAGCCGCAACGTGCGGCTTGTGAAGGGCAGCCACATCATCGTGCCGAAGTGGTGGGCTGGGTCGAACGCCTATCTGGTGCAGAACGCCGACAAGCGGGTGATCTTCATCAACCCCTACGAAGGCGACAAGGCGCTGATCGGCACTACCGACATCACCTATGAAGGCCGCGCCGAGGAGGTGACGGCGGATGAGTCCGAGATCGACTACCTCCTGAAAGCCGTGAACCGCTATTTCAAGGAAAAGCTGCGCCGGTCGGACGTGCTGCATTCCTTCTCGGGCGTGCGGCCCCTGTTCGACGACGGCAAGGGCAACCCTTCCGCCGTGACGCGGGATTATGTCTTCGACCTGGACGAAACCGCAGGAGCGCCGCTTCTGAACGTGTTCGGCGGCAAGATCACCACCTACCGCGAACTCGCCGAACGCGGCTTGCACCGGCTGAAACACATCTTTCCCCAGATGGGGGCTGACTGGACCCACAGCGCTCCGCTCCCCGGCGGGGAAATCCCGAATGCAGATTACGAGACCTTCGCCAACACCTTGCGCGACGCCTACCCCTGGATGCCGCGCAAGCTGGTCCATCACTACGGCCGCCTTTATGGCGCGCGGACGAAGGATGTGGTGGGGGCGGCGACCTCGCTTGCGGGTCTGGGCCGGCATTTCGGCGGCAACCTCTATGAGGCGGAAGCCCGCTATCTTGTCGCCAAGGAATGGGCGCAAACGGCCGAGGATGTGCTCTGGCGCCGCACCAAGCACCGGCTCCATCTGACCGAGGCAGAACGCCAGACCTTTGCCGACTGGTTCGCCGCTGATCTTGCGAAGGCCGCGTAAGATGGCCCTGACCCTGTCCCTGAACACCAACCCGCTGGTGAACCGCTTCGCCGACCCCGACGACCTGATCGATACGGTTGCCCGCGACCTGCGGATCCGCGACCTCCAGCTCACGCATGAGTTCATCAACCCCGGGTGGCCCGCTTCCGTCATCCGCCGCCTGACCCGCCAGATGGCGGCGGCCCTGAGCCGGACCGGGGTGCGCGTGACCAGCGGCATGACCGGCCCCTATGGCCGCCTCAACCACTTCGGCCACCCGGATGCCGACGTGCGCCGCTACTACGTCGACTGGTTCAAGACCTTCGCCGAGATCACCGCCGACCTTGGCGGCACTTCGGTCGGCACCCAGTTCGCGATCTTCACCTACAAGGATTTCGACGACCCCGCCCGCCGCGAGGCGCTGACCCGGATCGCCATCGACTGCTGGGCCGAGGTCGCCGAACATGCGAAGGCCGCGGGCCTCAGATACGTCTTCTGGGAACCGATGAGCGTCGGCCGCGAGTTCGGCGAGACCATCGCCGCCTGCATGGCGCTGCAGGACCGCCTGACCGCCGCGAACATGGCCGTACCGATGTGGATGATGGCCGACATCGACCATGGCGACGTGACCAGCCCCAACCCCGATGACACCGACCCCTATGCCTGGGCGCGCGCGGTTCCCAAGGTCTCGCCCATCATCCACATCAAGCAGTCGATGATGGACAAGTCCGGCCACCGCCCCTTCACCGCCGCCTTCAACGCCAAAGGGTCTATCCAGCCCGAACCGCTTCTGAAAGCCTTCGCCGAAGGCGGCGCGGTCGAGAACGAGATCTGCCTTGAACTTTCCTTCAAGGAACGTGAGCCGAACGACCGCCAGGTCATTGCGCAGATCGCCGAAAGCGTGGCTTTCTGGGCGCCGCATATCGACAGCGGTGCGGGTGACCTGCACATCTGAAGGACCCCATGGCCGGACCCGCCGACACCGACCCCGATATCAGCCTCGCCGTCCGCGCGGCCTGGCTGCATTATGTGGGCGGGCTGACGCAGGCGGCGGTCGCCAAGCGGCTGGGCGTGCCGTCCGTCAAGGCGCACCGGCTGATCGCGCGGGCCGTCGATGCCGGGATGGTCAAGGTCACCGTTGACGGCCCGATGGTCGACTGCGTGGAACTGGAACACGCGCTCTGCGGCCGCTACGGGTTGGAACAGGCGCAGGTGGCTCCGGATCTGGGCGAGGACGGCCTGCCCCTGCGCGCCCTCGGCGTGGCCGGGGCGGCGTTCCTGCGGCGCGAGATCGAACAGGGCGGGCATGGGGTGATCGGCCTTGGCCATGGCCGCACTCTTGCCGCCGCCGTCGCCGCCATGCCGCGCTTCGGGGCGGGCGGGGTCCGCTTCGTCTCGCTCCTCGGCGGGCTTACCCGGAACTACGCCGCCAACCCGCATGACGTGATGCACAACCTCGCCGCCAAGACCGGCGCGCAGGCCTTTGTCCTCCCCGTCCCATTCTTTGCCAATTCGGCCGAGGATCGTGCCGTCCTTCTTGCCCAGCCGGGCGTGCAAGAGATCTTCGACATGTCCCGCGCCGCGCCCCTGAAGGTCGTCGGCATCGGCACGGCGGACGAAAGCGCGCAGCTTGTCGCCTCGGGCATGATCGAACCTGCCGAGATCGCCGAGATCAATGCGGCGGGCGGTGTGGGCGAGATGCTCGGCAATTTCTTCGACGCCCGTGGGCGCGTTCTGGAGACGACGCTGACCGCGCGCCTCCTCGCAGTCGACCTCGACGGCCCGTCGAAGACCCGCATCGTCGCCATAGCTGGCGCGGTCGCCAAGGCCCCCGCGATCCGCGCCGTCCTGGAAAGCGGGCGGCTGACCGGCCTGATCACCGACGAACCAACCGCCCGCGCGCTGCTGGCCTGAGCCACGCCTGCCATATCGCGCCCCCTCTATCTGACAGGGGGAGGGCCGGGGAGAGGGTCACCCTCCAACCAGCGCCTTCGCCCGGGCGATGATCGCTTCCTTGGTGATCCCGAATTCCTGGTACAGCCGATCCGCCGGGGCCGAGGCGCCGAAGCCCGGCATCCCGATCACATCCGCCTCGCTCACCACATACCGCGTCCAGCCGAACTTGCCCGCCGCCTCGATGGCGATTCGAGGCGCAGTGCCCAGCACCTCGTCCCGGTAGGCCTGCGGCTGCGCATCGAAGAGATCCCAGGCCGGCATCGACACGACCGCGACGCCATAGCCCTCCGCGTCCAGCGCCTCGGCCGCCTCGACTGCCAGCGCCACCTCGGTCCCGGTGGCGATCAGCGTCACATCCCGCTCATTCTTGAACTGGCGGATCACGTAAGCGCCCTTGGCCGTCAGGTTCTCCGCCCCCGCCTGCAGCCGCAGCTGCGGCACGTCCTGCCGCGACAGCGCCATCAGCGTCGGGCGCTTGCGGTTGCGGATCGCGATGTCCCAGGCCTCCAGAGTCTCGACCGTATCCGCTGGGCGCAGGACCGTCAGGCCGGGGATCGCGCGAAGGCTTGCCAGATGCTCGATCGGCTGGTGCGTCGGCCCGTCCTCACCCAGACCGATCGAGTCATGTGTCATCACATAGATCGTCCCCACTCCCATCAGCGCCGACAGGCGGATCGCGTTCCGGCAATAGTCGCTGAACACCAGGAACGTCCCGCCATAGGGGATGAACCCGCCATGCAGGCAAAGGCCGTTCATCGCCGCCGCCATACCGAATTCGCGCACGCCGTAGCCGATGTAGCGGCCCGAGGCCTCACGCGAGTACTGGCTGTCCACCGCCTTGACCCGCGTCAGGTTCGACCCCGTCAGGTCGGCCGAGCCGCCGATCATCTCTGGCACCGCCGCTGTCAGCGTCTCCAGCGCCATCTGGCTCGCCTTCCGCGTCGCGGCCTTCTTCGGTGCGGTGAACAGCGCATTGCGCGCCTCGGCCAGCGCGGCCTCATAGCCGGAGGGCAAGTCCCCTGACAGGCGGCGCAGGAACTCGGCCCGCTCGGCGGCCGGGCGGGCGGCAAGCCGCGCCTCCCAGGCCTCGCGCTCATCTGCCCCGCGTGCACCGATCCGGCGCCATTCGGCGATCAGCTCCGCCGGAATCTCGAATGGACCCGAGGTCCAGCCGAGTGCCGCCTTGGTCGCCGCCGCCTCGTCAGCCCCCAAGGGCGCCCCATGCACCGCATAGGTCCCCGCCTTGTTGGGTGAGCCGAAGCCAATCACCGTCTTCATCGCGATCAGCGAGGGCTTCGCGGTTTCCGCCTTCGCCGCCGCAATCGCCGTATCCAGCGCGCGGCCGTCGTGCCCGTCGCAAGACTGCACATGCCAGCCGCAGGCCCGGAACCGCGCCGGAACATCCTCCGAGAAGCTGACCGAGGTCGGCCCGTCGATGGTGATCGCATTGTCATCGTATAGGATGATCAGCTTCGACAGCCCAAGATGCCCGGCCAGGCTGATCGCCTCCTGCCCAATGCCTTCCTGCAGGCAGCCGTCGCCCAGAAAGACGTAGGTGTGGTGATCGACCAGGTCCGACCCGAACTCCGCTGCCAGCCGCCGCTCGGCCAGCGCCATGCCGACCGCGGTCGCCAGACCCTGCCCCAGCGGGCCCGTCGTCGTCTCGATCCCCTTGGCATGGCCATATTCCGGATGCCCCGCCGTGATCGCGCCCCATTGCCGGAAGGCCTTCACCTGATCCAGCGTCATGTCGGCGTAGCCGGTCAGGTGCAAAAGCGCATACAGCATCATCGAGGCGTGGCCGTTCGACAGCACGAACCGGTCCCGGTTGGGCCAGTCCGGGTTCGAGGCATCGAACTTCAGGTGGTTGCGGTAAAGCGCGGTCGCTGCATCCGCCATGCCCATCGGCGCTCCGGGATGGCCGGATTTCGCGGCCTCCACCGCGTCGATCGCCAGCGCGCGAATGCAGTTGGCCAGCGCGAAGTTCTGCGGGTCGAGCGCCGCCTTGGCCGCGATATGCGGGGCCTGCGTCATGTCCATCCTCCTCTGTTCGCGTCACAGGTAACGCGATTCCTGTTACATCTCAAATGAAATCACATCTTATTATCACAAAATCTCAAAAATTATGTTGCGATTGCGCTGATCCATGTTATTTCCGGACAAGGGATGGAGGGAATCGTGAAGCGGGAAGAACGCAAGCAGGCGATCATGGATCTTCTGGTCACGGCCCGCGCCGTCGATCTTGACGATCTGGCCGACCGGTTCTCGGTCTCGAAGATGACGATCCACCGCGACCTTGATGATCTTGAGCAGGCGGGCCTCCTGCGGAAGATCCGCGGTGGGGCAACGGTGGAATCCGGTACTCAGTTTGAAAGTGATTTCCGTATCCGTGCCATGCAGGATGCCGAGGCCAAGGCGCGGATGGCCCGCGCAGCGGCCGATCTGGTCGAACCCGGTATGACCGTGATGGTCAACGACGGGTCGATGGCGGCCCTCCTCGCCTCGACGCTGGTGGACAAGCGGCCGCTTACCGTGATCACCAACAACGCCGCCGTGCTTGACGTGCTGCGGACTGAACCCGGCATCACCCTCATCGCCCTTGGCGGGATCTACAGCGCCAAATACAACGCTTTCTTCGGCGTGGTGACCGAAGGCGCTCTGTCCCGGCTGCGGGCCGACCTCGCCTTTATCTCTACCCCCGCCGTCGCAGGCTGCCGCGCCTTCCACATGGATGATGAGGTGGTGCGCACCAAGCGCGCGATGATGAACGCTGCCGCCCAATCCTGCTTGCTCATCAACCACAAGCGCTTTGGCCGGTCCGCGCTGCATGTGCTGGCCGACCTGACCGAGTTCGACGCCATCATCACCGACGCCGCCCCGGCGCCCGAAGACCGCGCCGCGATGGACCGGGCGGGGATCAAGCTTACCATCGCAAGGGACGCGACATGACGCACTGGATCGGCACCAGCTGGAAGATGAACAAGACCCTGGCCGAGGCCCGCGCCTTCGCCGAGGGGCTTCTCACCGCAGCCATCGACCCCCGCATCCAGCCCTTCGTCATCCCCCCCTTCACCGCCGTCCGCGAGGTCAAGGCGATGCTGGCGGGCACCCGTGTCAAGGTCGGCGCGCAGAACATGCACTGGTCGGATGAGGGCGCCTGGACCGGCGAGGTCTCACCCCTGATGCTCAAGGACTGCGGGCTGGATATCGTCGAACTCGGCCATTCCGAACGCCGCGAGCATTTCGGCGAGACCGACGAAACCGTGGGCCTCAAGACTGAAGCCGCCGTCCGCCACGGCCTCATCCCGCTGATCTGCATCGGCGAGACCCTGGCAGAACGGCAGGCGGGCCGCGCGGCAGAGGTGCTGGAGACTCAGGTCCGCGGCGCCTTGTCGAAACTGACCGGCACGCAGAAGCAGGCGGAGATCTTGCTGGCCTACGAACCCGTCTGGGCCATCGGCGTGAACGGCATCCCGGCGACCAGCGACTATGCGGACGCGCAGCAGGCCGAGATCATCGCCGTCGCCGAAGACGTGCTGGGGCGGAAGGTCCTCTGCCTCTACGGCGGATCGGTCAATCCGCAGAACTGCGAAGAGCTTATCTCCTGCCCGCACATTGACGGGCTTTTCATCGGCCGCTCGGCCTGGAATGTCGTGGGCTACCTCGACATCCTGGCGAAATGTGCCGCCAAACTGTGAGGATATTCCCATGAAACTGGCAATCGCAGGCGACAGCGCGGGCGAAGGACTGGCCAAGGTCCTTGCTGACCACCTGAAATCCAAGCACGAGGTGACCGAGGTCAGCCGCATCGGCGACGCGCTTGACCCGTTCTACGCAAACCTCTCGGACCGCGTGGCGAACGAGGTGAAGGCCGGAAAGTATGACCGCGCGATCCTCGTGTGCGGCACCGGCATCGGCGTCTGCATCGCGGCAAACAAGGTGCCGGGCATCCGCGCCGCGCTGACCCATGACACCTATTCCGCCGAACGTGCGGCGCTTTCGAACAACGCCCAGATCATCACCATGGGCGCCCGGGTGATCGGGACCGAGCTCGCCAAGGCCATTGCCGACGCCTGGCTCGCCCAGACGATGAACTTCGACGCGGCCGGCAAGTCGGCGGGCAATGTCACCGCCATCGACGACGTCGACGCCAAGTACAACAAGGCCTGAGAGGTCCCATGCTGCGGTTGCCGAATGACGGCGCGCCCTCCGGCACGCCGCTGGAGGAGTATTTGCCCGATGACGGTGCGGCCGGGATCGTCCGCGCCATCGCCGGGGCCGTCCCGCCGCTTTCCGCCCGTCTGGCCGAGGGGCGCATCTACGGCGACCCCACCGCCATCGTCGGCGTGAATGACAGTGGCGACCGGCAAAAGGCGCTGGACGTGGGCGCCCATGACCACATGCTCCGCGCCTTGCGCGCCGCTGGCGTCCGTCAGGTCCTGTCCGAGGAAGCCGAGGCGGTCGTCATGCTGAACCCCGGCGCGGCCTTCGACGTGGCGATCGACCCGATCGACGGCTCCGGCTCCATCGGCATCGGCGCGCCCCTGGGCCTTCTCTTCACCATCCTCCCCGCCGCGCCCGAGGGCTTCCTGCGCACCGGCCGCAGCGTCCTGGCCGCGGGCTACGCTTCCTTCGGCCATTCCTGCGACTTCGGCTTCTCCACCGGCCAAGGGACCCATGTCGCCACGCTTGACCCCTCGCAATCCCGCTTCCGCCTGACCCACGAAAGCCTTCGCCTGCCCGACCAGGCCAAGACCATCGCCTACAACGCCTCGAACGAGCGGCACTGGCATCCCGGCCTGCAAGCCTGGGCGCGCGACCTGCGCCTGGGCAAAGACGGCCCGCGCGGCCGCGATTTCAACATGCGTTGGCTTGCCGCCGCCGTGGGCGAGTTGCACCGCATCCTCCTTCTCGGCGGCTGCTTCCTCTACCCCTCCGACCGCCGCAAGGGCTATGAGAACGGCCGCCTGCGCACGATCTACGAGGCCTGCCCCATCGCCTTCCTGATCGAACAGGCCGGGGGTGCTGCGACGGACGGGCTGACCCCGATCCTCGACCGCCTGCCCGCCACCCATCACGAGAACACGCCCCTGGTCTTCGGCTGCAAAGACGAAGTCGCCACCATCGCCCGCTACATATCCCAGTGAGGACATCATGGCCCGCATTACCCTTCGCCAGCTTCTCGACCATGCCGCAGAAAACGCTTACGGCGTCCCCGCCTTCAACATCTCAAACATGGAACAGGGCCTGGCCATCATGGCCGCCGCCAAGGCCTGCGATGCGCCGGTGATCCTACAAGCCAGCCGCGGCGCGCGGGCTTATGCCGGGGACCGGGTGCTAGCCCGGCTCATCGACGGGTTGTGCGAGATGTACCCCGAAATCCCGGTCTGCATGCACCTTGACCATGGCAACAATCTTGCCACCTGCGCCACGGCGATCCAAAACGGCTTCACCTCCGTCATGATGGACGGCAGCCTCAAGGACGACGGCAAGACCCCCGCCGACTATGCCTACAACCGCGACATCACCGCCCGCGTTGTGCAGATGGCTCATGCCTGCGGCGTCTCTGTCGAGGGCGAGTTGGGGGTGCTGGGCTCGCTGGAAACCGGCATGGGCGACCAGGAGGACGGCCACGGCGCTGTCGAGAAACTCTCCCACGACCAGCTTCTGACCGACCCGGCCGAGGCCGAGCGTTTCGTGGCCGAGACCGGCGTCGATGCGCTGGCCATCGCAATGGGCACCAGCCACGGCGCCTACAAGTTCACCCGCAAGCCCGACGGCGCGATCCTCGCCATGCACGTCATCGAGGAAATCCACCGCCGCCTGCCGAACACCCACCTTGTCATGCATGGATCGTCTTCCGTGCCCGAGGACCTGCAGGTGATCATCAACGCCTATGGCGGCGACATCAGGCCGACCTGGGGCGTCCCGGTCGAAGAGATCCAGCGCGGCATCCGTTCGGGTGTGCGCAAAGTGAACATCGACACCGACAACCGCCTCGCGATGACCGCCGCGATCCGCAGGACGCTGGCCGAAGACCCGACCGAGTTCGATCCCCGCAAGTACCTTAAGGCTGCGATGGCGATGATGCAGGACGTCGTCCGCCAGCGGTTCGAGGCCTTCGGCACCGCGGGTCATGCCAGCGGCATCCGCCCTCTGCCGGTTGAGGCGATGGCCAAACGCGCGTGAACGCTCCTCGTCGCCCCTCGGTCGCTCGTCGCGGGTCGCCAGCGAGAAGCGCACGAAGTGCATCGACGAGCGGACCCACCCGTCGCTAGACTGGCGCAAACGGAGGCCTCCATGCAGACCCAGAAACTGATCAACGACGGCAACGCGGCGGTGGACGAGATGCTGGCGGGCATCCTTTCCGCCCACGCAGATCATCTCTGGCGCCCTGACCACGCCCCGCGCGCGATCATTGCCCGCCACGGCCCCCGCCCCGGCAAGGTCGCGTTGGTGATCGGCGGTGGCTCGGGTCATGAACCGACCTTTCTCGGCTTCGTGGGCAAGGGCCTCGCCGATGCCGCCGCCATCGGCAACGTCTTCGCCTCGCCCCCGCCGCAGCCTGTCGTGGATGCCGCGCTGGCGGCAAGCGGCGGCGCGGGCGTCCTCTTTATGTACGGCAACTACGCTGGCGACGTGATGAACTTCGACATGGCCTCGGAACTCTTGGAAATGGAGGGGATCGAGGCGCGCACGGTGCTGACCACCGACGACATCGCCTCCTCTCCCACCCGCGACAAGCGCCGAGGGGTGGCGGGCAACGTCTTCATCTTCAAGGCTGCCGGGGCCGCCGCCGACATGATGCTGCCCTTGGACGAGGTTGAACGCATCGCCCGCCACGCCAATGCGCGCACCTACACGATGGGCGTCGCTCTCTCTTCCTGCTCGCTCCCACAGACCCGCCGCCCCAGCTTCGACCTGCCGGTCGGAGAGATGGAGATCGGCATGGGCATTCACGGCGAACCCGGCGTCCGCCGCGGCCCGCTGCGCCCCGCAAACGAAGTGACCGACGAAATCATGGATGCGCTTCTGGCCGAGATGAAAGCTAAGCCTGGCGACCATGTCGCGGTCCTCGTGAACTCGCTCGGCGCCACACCTGTGATGGAACTTTACATCCTCTACGCCCGCGTCGCCGAACGTCTGGCCCAGGCGGGACTTGCCGTTCACAGGGCGCTCGTCGGGCCGTACTGCACCTCGCTCGACATGGCCGGGGCCTCTATCACGCTGATGCACCTCGACATAGAGCTGACGCGTTTGATAGACCATCCCTGCGACTGCGCCATGTTCCGGCAGGGCTGATCCAATGTTCACCACCGACGACCTGAAAGACCTTTTCGCCGCCTTCGCCGCCCGGATGGCCGTCGAGCGCGACCATCTTTGCGCCTTGGACGGAGCGATCGGCGACGGCGACCACGGCATTGCCATGGAACAGGGCATGGCCGCAGCTGCAAAGGCAGCCACCGAAACAGACGGCACGTTGCAGGACATATGCAACGCTGCCGCAAAGGCATTTCTCAACGCGGTCGGAGCTTCGTCGGGCCCGCTCTACGCCACCGGCCTGCTGCGCGCAGGCAAGGCCCTTGGCCCGGCGACTTCTGTCCCACGCATCCAACTTTTGCAGATCATTCCCGCGATCCGGGATGGCATTGCTTACCGCGGCAAAGCTCAGCCTGGTCAAAAGACGATGCTGGATGCGTGGAATCCGGCCGCTGAAGCCGTGCTCCGCGGAGAGCCGGCAGCCATTGTCGCCAAACATGCCAATGCCGGCGCCGAAGCAACTGGTGAAATGATTGCCAGCTTGGGCCGGGCAGAACGGCTTGGTGACCGTTCGAAGGGACACCGCGACCCGGGTGCCGTTTCAGCGGTCATGCTGATCGAATTGATCGCACATGGCGCCAACTTGTAACAAAGATGAATAGATCAGGCGGGTTCGTCGAAGGCGCGCCACGTCAATCGTTTAGCGTCTGAGGCCCGAGGTCAAGCTCGTCCCGTAGAGTTTCAACAGGGATTGCTGCAACTGCATACGTGAGCACTCCGCCCATTTCGCTAGTAAGGGTGGGCTTCTTCGCCGATCACGGCGCCGCGCGTTGCCCTTTCGTTTCGCTTCTGGTCCAGTCGTGCTGCACGAATTTGAGCTGAGGCAGCACCAAGATGAAGACCCCAAATGGCGATCTGGACCGATGGCCGGACCCGGCCGGCGCAAACGCCCGCCGCAGCGTTTTCGCGCAGGACCTTGTCATCGAAGGCGATGCCTCTTCGAGTGGATCGATCGAGGTCCAAGGCAATGTCTTTGGCTCACTGCGAGCGCCGGAGATCACCGTGGCTGGTTCAGGTCGTGTTGAAGGTTCCGTCGTCGCCCACGAACTCGTCGTGCTTGGGGCGATTTCGGGCATGATCTCGGCGCGAAACGTTCAGCTCGCGCCGAGCGCGGTCGTGCAGGCCGATGTCCTCCATGAGCGGATCGCTATCGAGACTGGGGCCGAGCTTGAAGGCAGGCTTCAGCGTAGGGCCTGACAGATCTCATTCCGCAAGGTCTGGCGGCAGCATCTGACCGGCCGGCAGATAGCCCCGCCGCATCTTCTGTCGGAGTGTGTGGGATGCCGCCCTCTCCGCTTCTTCAACGGAAGCACAGGTCTCGATGCTCGTCCGGCCGTGGGTCCCGATCCGGCCCCAGGTCCGCAGGACGGAGACGTCACCGAACAGCGTCGTCGCAACATCGATGCAATAGAACCGCGCCATATTGGCGTCAGGGTCGATGCGATGCAGATGTGCCAGAGTCATGCCGGTCCTCCCCCGCACAGACTCTGCCCTGGCGCTCTCCAAGTCCAATTGCTTTTCTGAATCGATCCGGGCTGTGCGATTCAGAAAGCTGATGGGTCACGGCTATGGATCGCCCGGTTCTTTCTCGACAACCTCCACCCAAAGGACGCCGCGCAGGGTTTCCTCCGGCACCAGCCACACGGTCCTGAACCGACCGCTCGCGGTGCAATGGCGCTCCGCGACAAGCTCCCGGTTCCCGCAGTCGATCCGCCACAGCCGACGATCGATGATCGACGGCTTGGGCCTGCTTTGGACGACGTCATCCATTCCTGCCCCCGATGAACCGTTGTCGCGCTGCAGTGATGGACATGATGTCTGTCAGAACATATCTAACGACATCATAAGTGGTGCTTTGCTGCCGCCACGCGAACCACGAAAGGCGTCCCTGTCGATGCATGTTCTCTCCCCTGTTCTGGTTGCTTCCGCGCTTGCGGCGATGTCTGTTCCTGTCCACGCGCTTGACGCCTGGACGGTCGGTGTCGAGCGTGGCCTGCCGACCTACGCGCTTACCAGCGAGGCGGGTGAGGTGCGACTTGTCTGCGATCCGGATCGCGTTTTCGGGCCGACGCCCAACGGTGCCCTCGTGGTGCACTTCGACAAGGACGCCACTCCTGACATGGTCGTCGTTCTCGCGAAATCGGGCGAACAGGCCCGTCTGCTGCTCAAGAACGGCGTCGCGACCCAAGCGTCGGCTGAAGCCATGGACTGGTCGAAGATGGTGGCTACCTTCCGCGCAGGCGGTGAGTTCGCCCTCGTCACGAGCGCTGACAGCCTGACCTTCGAGACAGCGCCGCTGCCCGTCCTTGCCTGCGAGTGACCGCAGGCACTTCATCGACTTCTGTTGCATGGTCCGGGTCTATCTGACGCGTCGCGCCTCGATGAGCCGCGACGCGATGGCGGTGAGGAAGGCACCCACAATCGTTGCCCGGGGCTCGATCTGCCAGGGGTCACCAAGGGCTGCATGCATGGCCCGGATCGCGGGCGCCTGGACATAGACGGTCATCGGCTCACCGACCGCCATGTCTGTTGCCGACATGGCGAAGATGCGCCTCGCCTCGTCTGCATGCGCATTGATATCCTCTTCAGCCAATAGCCGCCGTAATTCCGCGCGGGCTTCCTTCGCAAAAGCGCGCAGCATGTAGGCTGAGGTCACCTCGCCCGCACCCGGGATCTGCTCCAGAAGCCTCTCGGTCGTTAGCGGAAGCCGAAACAGAACCACCAGCTTCTCTTTCCGCGGCTTCGAGACCACACCAGAGGGAGCCTGGGGCGGCAATGCCGGGGACGGCGGCTGATCCCTCTCCCCTTCCCTCTTCCCGGCTAATCCCGCTTCCGCCACGGGCAAAATTGGCAAGTCAGGGAGTTGGGCCTCGATGTTCACCGCTGGCAGTCCCGCCTCCGGCGCTCGCCGTTCGGCAAGAATGCGCGACTGAACTTCGCGCGATGACCGCAGCCGCGCAGCGGAGTTCTGCAGGCCCGGCTCTTCTGCCGCCGGGGATGGTGCGACGCGTGCAGGAAGGCGGAAGCGGCTCATGCAGGGATCACCTCGTCGATCCCTGTGAGAACGAGTTCCGCGACTTCAAGCTGGCGGGTTATGGCGTCCGCCAGCAGCCGACCGCCGGGCGCCTTGGCGTTAGCGCGGGCTGCTGGTCCGAGGGGGCCGTGGTAGCCCAATTGTTCGAGGATGCGCGAATGCGGCACGATCACGTCGAGGTGGTCGAGACGCAGGATCTCCTGCAGCACGTCCTGATCGCGTTTCGGCAGTTGCGCCATTCCCCCTTCCCGGGTCGCGGCGTCGATAATCTTCGGCCCGGCATCCATCACTAGGACGCGCACTGCCGGGAAGCGCTCACCTTCGGCAATCGAGGCGCGGAGGTCGTCCATCCAGAGGACGGCGCGATGGGTCATTTCCCATTCGGCGTAGACGGGACGTGCCGGGATCAATACCAGATCGGAGATCAGGCAGAAGTCTTCGGTGTCAGTATGCGTGCCCGGCCGGGTATCGATCACGACGAGATCGACGCCACGCGCTTCCTCGGACTCGAGGAGCGACAGCATTCCTTCCACGCTCTCAGGCGGTGAAAGAATCGCAAGGCCCTCAGGCCAGTCAGGCTTCTGCGCGCCCTCCCAGGCGGCCAGATCGAAACTGTCGCGCCAACGGCCGAGTTGGGCATTCACGTCAGGCGGTCGCCGAGGCAAGCGGTCTGACGGTTTCCGAGGCAGTCAGGCATCTGGTCAGACAGGCAAGCGATCGTCTGGCCATCCAGGCAGACGAGCTGGATGCCATCGCTGCAGCCAGGCGGGAGTTGTCGGCAGTCGGCAACAACCTCAACCAGATCGCCCGTCTGGGGGCGGTCGGACGCCTGACCTGGAATGCCCGTGATGCCGCCCTCGTGCGCAAGGTCGGCGCGCGGGTCGACGATCTGGTTGAAGACGTTGTCCACCTCCTCTCGGCGCTGAGGGCCAAGCAGGGACTTCGTGATCAAACCTCTCCTTTTGCTCTTGCCGCTGATACTTCTGCCGAGGCGCCAAAATGACCCGGTCGCCTTCCGTCGAGGATCTGGTTCTCGGTCATGTTCTTGACGACCGGCGTCGTGGGCGGGGTGGTGGCGACGGCTCATCGTCCCGTCTTGGCACGCGCAAGGAACGCCAGACCCGGGCGCTTCTGCGCAACGCGGGTGGACCACGCGGCTGGCAATCGGTCGTCAAACGAATTGCAGGTGGCAGCGCCCGCACCCCGCGGGAACTGAAGCGCTTGCTCGACTATGTGGCCCGGGAAGAGGGGGTGCAGAGCACCTGGTGCAATCTGGCGGGTTATGAGCGCGACTTTGATCCTGCCCGAACGGAGCGGACGGCGGACATCTGGTCTTCGACCTGGACAGGCGCGCCGCGCCGGGGACATGCGGATCACATCGTTCTGAGTTTCCCGCGGGGTGTGGACGCCGAGCGTGCCGAGGTCGTCGCCCGGGAGTGGGGTCAGGCTGTGTTCGGTTCCGGTGAGTATGGGGATGTCTGGCGCTATGTCGCGGCGCTTCACAAGGACACCGACCATCTGCATGCGCATTTCGTGGTCGACAAGCATGGCATCGAGGAAGGCCGGTTCCTGTCGATCTGTCGTCATGCCGCGCTGAACTTCGATGTGATGCGCGAGCTTCACGCCGAGATAAGCCAGTCGCATGGGCTGAACATCCTAGCCTCGTCGCGCCTGTCCCGCGGCATTATCGAGAACCCACCGCGCCAATCCGAGTTGCGTGCCTCGCGAGAGGGTGGGAAGCCCACACCCCCTGCCCCGCCGCCACTGTCCGACGGCGAGCGGAGCCGTCGGCTTGCCGCGTTGCAGGGCTTCGCCCGCGAATACGATGCCTTGGGCGATCTCGCCGGCCTTGCCGCCGCAACCGGCACCGAGGCGAGCGCCTCTTCCTACCTTTCCCGGCTGGCTCGGGCGCTTGGCGCGTCTGCCGCCGCACTCAGACAAGGAGTTCCCCTGATGCCCGATCTCTCGCTTCACGCCGAGGGCGACCCCCTTGCACGGATTGAAGCTGCGCGCAGCGAGATGATCGCTTCGGCCACCGAGGCCTGGGAGGCGATCCGTGCCATGGAACCCTCGGCCGAGCGGGTTGACCTTGAACGGAGCTTTGCCGAACAGGCGCGCGCCTCGCTGAAACTCGCGCCCGACAGCGTCCTCCTCGCAGAGCATGCGCAAGTCGCCGATCGGAACACCGATCCCTATCACAATCCGACCCTCGCCTCGCTGGCGCGGCTGGAGCAGGGCCAGACCGAGGGCGTTTCTCTCGATGAAGGCTTGCGCGCGACCCTTGCACATGTTCGCGACGAGATCGGCGAACGGCTGACGGCGCTGTTCTCGATCCGGGAAGATGAGCTTCGCATAGCCG
>OFDC01000244.1_pt1 | contig 49339 bp, 45 predicted proteins | sample 1520941 | NCBI WGS metagenome assembly OFDC01 (sample SAMEA94258168, study PRJEB24077) | hot springs metagenome | biome: Aquatic biome; feature: Water | place: India | collected 2012-12-06 | depth 5 m | reverse complement strand
GGGTATCACGCGCTTGAGACCCTGTTCGCCTTCGTCGATGCGGGCGATGTGCTGAGCGCCGCCCCTGCCGCTGATGACAGCGTCACCACGGTGGGCGAATTTGCGGGCGGGCTGGATAATCCCTTCGACAATCTCGTCGCCCGCGCCCTGAACACCCTCCCGCGCCCGCAAGGACTCGCGGTGACGCTGGAGAAGAACCTCCCCGTCGCGGCGGGCCTTGGGGGCGGGTCGGCGGATGCGGGGGCGGTGTTTCGCATGGTCGAGGCGCTCCATGGCCTGCCCGAAGATTGGCAGTCCCGCGCGGCGAAACTCGGCGCGGATGTGCCTGCCTGCGTCCTCAGCCGCACCCATATCGGCCTCGGCACCGGCACCGAGCAGGTCGCGGTCGAGGACGACCTCGCCGGAACCCCCGTCCTGCTGGTCAACCCGCGCCTGCCGCTTTCGACCGGGCCGGTGTTCAAGGCGTGGGACGGGGTGGATCGGGGCGCGCTCCCCGGAGGCCCCGCCTCGAAGATAGCAGGGGAAGGGCGCAACGACCTCGAAGCCCCCGCCATTTCGCTCTGCCCGGTGATCGCCGAAGTGCTGGCGGCGCTGCGCGACACCGCCCCATGGCTCGCCCGCATGTCCGGCTCGGGCGCGACCTGCTTTGCGCTCTACAACACGCCCGAGGCCCGCGATGCGGCGCGGGCGGCTATGCCGAAGGAGTGGTGGACCATGGCGGGGCGGCTGCGTTAACTGACCAAGATTCCGTTCGCCCTGAGCTTGTCGAAGGGCTGCTTTTCTTTTCGAGCCAAATCAAAGAGGAAAAACAGTGCTTCGACAAGCTCAGCACGAACGGGGTTTGGGATCGTGAACGAAGCCTACCGCCAGCTCGGCACACCGGCCCCCGGCGGGATCGTCTGCACCGCTGACCATGCCTCCAACCACGTGCCAGCCGACATCGCCCTCGGCATCCCCGCGCGGCTGCTGCATGAACACATCGCGGTCGATATCGGCACAGAGGCCATCGCTGAGCTGCTGGCGCAAGACCACGCCATCCCCGCCCACATCGCCGCGGTCAGCCGCCTTGTGTGCGACCTCAACCGCGAGGAGACTGCGCCCGGACTCGTCCCCGAAGCCAGTGACGGGCACCCGATCCCCGGCAATGTCGGCGCGGACCGTGAGGCGCGTCTCGCCCGCTTCCACCGTCCGTATCACATCGCGCTGGCTGAGTGGCTGGAGAGGGCGCAACCGGCGCTGATCCTCTCGCTTCACTCCTTCACCCCGCGCCTTGAAACTTCGGACGCCGCGCGGCCCTGGCAGGTGGGGGTGCTCTACAACACCGACGACCGCGCCGCGCGCATTGCCATCCCGCTGCTCCAAGCCGAGGGGCTGAACGTGGGCGACAACCTCCCTTATTCAGGGCGCGATCTCAATTACACCATGAACCGCCATGCCGAAGCGCAGGGTCGCCCGTACCTTGGGGTGGAGCTGCGGCAGGATCTCACGCAAACCGCCGCCGATCATGGCCGCTGGGCCGCGCTACTCGCGAACATTGCGCAAAGGGTTGCGTCAGCGCTCACCTGAAGGCAGGGGGCGTTTCACGAAACGGCACTTTCAGGAAATCTTATGTCGCACACCTTTGACAAGTCGAAGCTCCCGAGCCGCCACGTCTCGGTCGGCCCGGAGCGCGCCCCGCACCGCTCCTATTACTACGCGATGGGGATGACCGAGGAGGAGATCAACCGGCCCTTCGTCGGCGTGGTCAGTGCGGGCAATGACTCGGCGCCCTGCAACACCACCCTCAACGCCCAGGCCGACATCTGCCGCGAAGGCGTGATCGCAGGCGGCGGCACGCCCCGTCGGTTCAACACCATCACCGTCACCGATGGCATCGCGATGGGCCATCAGGGCATGAAGAGCTCGCTCATCAGCCGTGAGATCATTGCGGATTCGGTTGAAGTGTCGGTCAGAGGCCATTGTTATGACGCACTTGTCGGCTTTGCGGGCTGCGACAAGAGCCTGCCCGGCATGATGATGGCGATGCTGCGCCTCAACGTCCCGAGCATCTTCGTCTATGGCGGATCGATCCTCCCCGGAACCCACCGCGGCAATGACGTCACGGTGGTCGATGTGTTCGAAGCGGTCGGGCAATATGCCGCGGGCAATTGCCCTCTCACTGAGCTCATCGCGCTCGAAAAGGTCGCCTGCCCGGGCCATGGGGCTTGCGGCGGACAGTTCACCGCCAACACCATGGCCTGCGTTGGCGAGGCGATTGGTTTGTCCCTGCCGAACAGCAACATGGCACCTGCACCTTACAGGTCGCGTGATGATATCGCGGTCGCCGCGGGCAAGCAGGTGATGGATCTCGTCGCCCGCAATCTGCGCCCGCGCGACATCTGCACGCGCGAGGCTTTCATGAACGCCGCGCGTGTGGTGGCGGCGACCGGCGGCTCGACCAACGCGGCGCTCCACTTGCCGGCCATGGCCAGCGAAGCGGGTATCGATTTTGACCTGTTCGACGTTGCCGAAGTCTTCAAATCAACCCCTTACATCGCAGACCTGAAGCCCGGCGGTAAGTATGTCGCCAAGGACATGCACGAAGCGGGCGGGGTCTATATGGCGATGAAGACGCTGCTTGACGGCGGCTTTATCGATCCCAACCCGATCACCGTCACCGGCAAGACCATCGGCGAGAACCTGGAAGAGATCACTTGGAACCCTGACCAGAAGGTCTTTTACGACGTGAAGACGCCCATCACCCCGACTGGCGGCGTGGTGGGCCTCAGGGGCAGCCTCGCCCCCGACGGCGCGATTGTGAAGGTCGCCGGGATGGCGCGGCTGCAATTCTCCGGCCCCGCGCGGGTGTTCGATTGCGAGGAAGACGCCTTCGCCGCCGTCGAAAGCCGTGACATTGCCGAAGGCTGCGTCATCGTGATCCGTTACGAGGGGCCCAGGGGCGGACCCGGAATGCGCGAGATGCTCTCGACCACTGCCGCGCTCTATGGCCTCGGCATGGGCGAGAAGGTTGCGCTGATCACCGATGGGCGCTTTTCTGGCGCGACCCGCGGCTTCTGCATCGGCCATGTCGGGCCGGAAGCCGCCGATTGCGGCCCGATCGCGCTGGTCGAGGATGGCGACATCATCTCCATCGATGCTGTGGCGGGCACCATCGATCTCGAAGTCGCTCAGGATGTGCTGGCGACACGCCGGGCCAAGTGGCAACCCCGCACCAACGACTACCAGTCTGGCGCGCTTTGGCGCTATAGTCAGGTGGTTGGAAAGGCCCGCTACGGAGCGCTCACCCACCCGGGAGCCAAAGCGGAAACCCATGTTTTTGCGGATATCTAGCCTCTTCGCTGCACTCGTATTGCTGGCGGGTTGCGGAGCGGAAAGCCCGCCGCCGCCGGGCGACACGGTCGATTGCGCCATCGGCGGAGCGGCCGATCTCGCCGCGTTCTGCACGCTGGAGAAGGTCGCGGGCAGCGCCGAATTCGTGATCCATCACCCCGATGGCGGCTTCCGGCGCTTCACCCGCGATCCTGCCACGGCCGCGATTGCACCGATGGATGGGGCCGCCCCGTTGGTTCTGCAGTCTGGCGAGAGCGGCGCGCTCGCATTCACGGTTGAGGCGGATCGTTACAGCATCCCGCCTGAACTGCTGGCCGCTGGGCCTGAGTGAGCGCGGCGCAGATCCTCACCGCTGCGCAAATGCGCGCCGCCGAACAGGCGCTGTTCGATAGTGGGACGAGCGTTTCTGAACTTATGGAAGTGGCCGCAGGCGGCGCTGCCGAGTGGATCCGGCGGGTGGCTGCCGGGCGCTCGGTCACGGTGCTGTGTGGTCCCGGGAACAATGGCGGCGATGGCTATGTCATTGCCCGGCGGCTGCGCGAGGCGGGCAATGCCGTTTCGGTCATTGCCCCGCTCGATCCGGCAACCGATGCCGCAAAAGCGGCCAAGGGACGGTGGGGCGGGGCGGTTGCTACCTCGGATGGTGGGGTGCAGGGCGAGGTCTTCGTCGATTGCCTGTTCGGCTCGGGCCTCGCGCGCCCGCTCGTTGCCGAACACGCGCTGTTGCTGCGCGACCTTGCCGCGCGGCACCGCTTGCGCGTGGCGGTTGATCTTCCGTCGGGGGTCGCCAGCGATAGCGGCGCGGTGCTCAACGAGCGCCTGCCCGCCTATGACCTCACGCTCGCGCTGGGGGCATGGAAATTCGCCCATTGGAGCCTGCCGGGCCGGGCCCTGATGGGGCAGATGCGGCTCGTGCCAATCGGGATTGCCGCGGTCGAGGGCGCAGCGCAGCTGGTGGAGCGTCCACGCATCAGGCCTCCGGGAGCAACCGATCATAAATATATCAGGGGCCTGCTCGGCATTCTTGCAGGCGCGATGCCGGGCGCCAGCCTGCTGGCGGCAGCAGCGGCACAGCGCGCCGGGGCGGGCTATGTCAAGCTGTTCGCCCGGGTCCCGGACCCACGCACGCCGTCTGAGATAGTCACCGAGACCGCGCCTTTGGCGGAGGCTCTGGCTGATCCGCGCATGGCTGCGGTGCTGATCGGGCCGGGGCTCGGGCGCGATGGAACGGCGCGGGCGATGCTCGGCGAGGCGCTGCGCGGTGCCGCCGCGCTTGTGCTCGATGCTGATGCGCTGATGTTGCTTGGCCCTGCAAACCTTGGCCGCGCTGTGCCCATGCTGGCGACGCCGCATGATGGCGAACTTGAGACCTTGTGCCGCAATTTTGGCGTCATCGCCGAGAGCCGTCGCGACCGTGCACTGGCGTTGGCGAGGGTCAGCGGGATGGTGGTGCTGGCCAAGGGCCCCGACACCCTGATCGCGGCCCCTGACGGTCGCCTCGCGCTCGCCCCACCTGCGCCAAGCTGGCTTTCGGTGGCGGGGACGGGCGATGTGCTGGCTGGAATTGCGGCTAGCCGGATGGCGACGGGGCGCGATCCTTTCACCGCTGCCTGCGAAGCGGTGTGGCTCCACGGCGCGGCGGCACGGGCCTGCGGACCCGCCTTTACGCCATCGCAGCTTGCCGAAGGGGTGTCCGGGGCGCTAGCGGCCTGCCTGTGAGCAACTCAGAACCGATTATCCGCCTTGCCGCCAAGGGTGACGGCGTGACCGCCTCCGGTCGCCATGTGGCGGGCGCGGTGCCGGGCGATGTGGTGGACGCTGGCGGGGCGATTACGCCGGGGCCGCATCACCTTGCGCCGGCCTGCCGCCATTTTGGGACCTGCGGTGGGTGCCAGCTGCAGCACGCTGATGAGAGCGTGCTGGCCGCTTTCGTCGAGGCGCGGGTGGTCAATGCTGCGCGTGGGCAGGGGCTTGAGCCGGAGGAGTTGCTTCCCACCCACCTCTCGCCGCCGCAGACGCGCCGCCGTGCGGGGCTGCACGGGCTGCGGATCGCAGGCGGCGCGGTGCTCGGTTATCGTGAGGGCGGTTCGCACCGGGTGGTTGATCTCGCCGAATGCCCGGTCCTGCATCCGCGCCTCGCGAGCCTGATCACCCCGCTCCGGCGGTTTGTAGCGGCGCATGGCCCCAAGGCGATGGTTGGGATCGACCTGACGCTGGCGGATCAAGGCGTGGATGTCGCCTTGTCGCACTTTCCGCTCGATGGGCTGGCCGCGACCGAGGCCGCACTCGATTTCGCACGCGACCAAGGGCTGGCGCGGCTGACCATCGACCAGGGTTATGGGCCGGAGACTGTGTGGGAGCCCGAGCCTGCCACGATCACGCTGGCGGGGGTGCCGGTGACACTGCCGCCGGGTGCCTTTCTTCAGGCTACCGCTGATGCCGAAGCGCGTATGATCGCGGATGCCATGTCATGGCTCAGTGGTGCACGGGTCATTGCTGATTTGTTCGCAGGTCTTGGCACTTTCGCATTTGGTCTTAAGGCAGGGCGCAAGGTGCTCGCCGTTGAGGCTGATCGTGCGGCGCATCTGGCGTGCAAGGCGGCTGGGGCGCAGGCCGGGGGAGCCGTGCTGGCCCTGCACCGCGACCTGTTCCGCAATCCACTCCAGCCCGATGAATCGAATCGCTTCGATGCCGTGCTGCTCGATCCCCCCCGTGCCGGGGCCCGCGCGCAGGTGGCGACACTGGCGGCGAGCACGGTTGCGCGGGTGGCCTATGTCAGTTGCAACCCCTCAAGCTGGGCCCGCGATGCTTCCGTGCTTGCAGCGGCTGGGTACCGGCTTACGAAGCTGCGCGCTGTGGGGCAGTTCCGTTGGTCGACCCATGTTGAACTTGTCAGCATGTTCGAGCGTTAAGCTCTTAAGGCAGCGAGAATTTCCGTCTCCAGCCAGTCACGGTGGGCTGGCTCGACATAGGCATGTCCGGCGCCGTCGCAGCGGCGGATGCGCGGATCGTTCTTGTCCCAGGCGGTCTCGAACACCTGCGCGGTGCGGTCGGCGGTGGCGAGCAGGATGCGGATTTCCCCGGTAAAACCCGCAATGCCAGCGCGCATCTCTTCAGCGAGGGTGGAGGGCGGCGGCGGCGGGCGGAGCGCCTTGGCGAGACCGCGTGTGAGCTTGCCGAGATCGACCCCGCCCGCCAGCAGCCGAGCCACTTCGCTGGGATTTTTGAGTTTCTCGGCATAGCGCGCGCGGATTGCGGCAGGCGGCGGGGCGGCGTCGCCGGGGCCGTCATCCTGCTCGATGGTCCATGGGTTCGACAGCACCAACCCATCGCAGGCCAAACCGCCCGCCAGCATCAGGGCCGAGGCCGCATCGCAATTGCCGAATGCGACGACCCTGCCAACTTGCGGGGCCATCGCCCGAAATGCATCAAGAGCGGCTTCCAAATCCTTACGGCAACGGCGAAATCCTCGGTTCTCGCCCTCACTGTCACCCACACCGCGGCGATCGAAGCGGAACACCGGGAAGCCGGCCTTCGCGATCCGGGCGGCGAGATCGGCCTGTCCGCCAAAGGCACCGCTTCGAATCTCGTTCCCGCCGCTGACGATCAGCAAGCCCGTCGTGCCCGGCGCAGTGTCGAGCGTCCCCGCCAGCGTCAGGCTCCCGCAGCCGAACGTGTGGTTGAGCCGGGTCATGCCGCTGCCCCTGAGACGCTGTCGGCGATGATCGCGGCGAGCGCGTCGGCTTGTGCTGCGTCATCGTCAGGTTCGGCGCGCAGCCACAGTCCGGGACCGCCGAGCATGGATTGGGTAATTTCCGATTGCGTCGGGCTGAGAGTCGGTTCGGCGCTCTCCAGCGCGCGTACCAATTCGGCACCAATGGTCCAGCCGCCGAGGGTTAGACCCTTACTTCGGCCGATTGCGAGGAGTGCCTCGGAAGTCTCTGAAAGGCCTGCCTCACGTGATGCAATCGTGCGGCCCCGGATCATCCAGCGCAGCAGTTTGGGGCCGGATTGCGCGGCGTAGTGCCAGCCCGGCAGCCCTTCGGGCGCCAGTAAGGCTCCGGCACGGATCGCCAGCACATGGGTCGCCCGCAGCGCTTCGGCGGCTGCCAGTGCCGCAACGCGCCAGCCTTCGAGGGTCTGCTCGGCCAAAGGCGCAAGGCTCTCGTTGCAGCCCGGCAGATCAGGTAGCATCGCGTCGATCCCGGCCCGGTCGAGCCGCCGCATCACCTCAATCGTAAAGCGCCTGAGCTTGTTCGCTTCGTCAAACCACGCGGGCAGTACCATCACCCGAACGCTGCGCTGCCGGTCAAAGCCGACCACCTGTTCTTCGGTGCCCGAGCCGCCGTCTGGAGCGGGTCTGTTCCACGTGAAAATCACGCAAAAACGGGCCTGAAGGGGGTCAAGACGGGGTCTGGAGAGGGCCTAGCTTGGCCTGTGCAAAGGCCAGCAAGCCGCCATAGGTTTCCAGCATTTCGCCGTCGACATCATCATCCTCGATGGTGATGCCAAGCCGGTCTTCCATCTCGGTCAGCAGACCCGCCACCGCCATCGAATCGAGTTCCGGCAGGTGTCCGAACAGGCCGGAATCCGGTCCGAACGCCGCCGCCTGCTCCGGATCAAGACCGAGCACATCGGCGATCAGCCCCTTCAGCGCAGCATCAAGCGCCGCTTCATCGGCGGCATCATCCATCATCGAAGGGAGGCCCATTACGCTATACCCATTCCTGTCCTCAGGCGAGGCCGCGGGGCTTAGCCATGCACGGGCGCCGGTGCAAGCTTTGGCACTGGCCCGGCACGCAGGGCGCGCAGGCGGCGCTTAACGAGCGGGGCCCAAGCGCGAGGCTGTGCCGGGTCGAGACAATCGATCCGGAACCGGGGCCGCACTGCCTCCATCCAATCCGCCTTGTAGCTCTGATCGCCGGTGCCGAAATCCACCAGCGTCACCTTGTCGGTATCGATCACATGGGCAAACAGCGCCGCGCTCAGCGTGGTGCCGGCCGAGAGATGCTTGTGGCTTTCGAGATGCGCAAGCTTGTGGATGTAGGCGATACCGTTTTCGACCGTCCAGCATTGCGCGGCCACGGCATGGCCATCCGCCCGGGCGATGCCAAGCCGCAACCGCCCGGCCGCGCCCTCGCCTTGCGCAAAGGCGCGCAGCATGGCGGGTTGATCCTCGGCCGGTTTCCAGCTGGCGGCATAGATCGCCTCGTATTCGGCCCAAACGGCGGGATCGAAGTGGGTTAGCACTGCGGTCTCGGCCTTCTTCGATCTGCGTTTGAGGGTGGTGCGCAGCGTGCCGGGGCGGCTTGCCCAATATTCGGCGAAGCTGCGTCCGCCGACGGGGAGGACGTGGTTGATGTCACATTCCTCGACTGCCACCTGCCAACCCGCCGCCCGGAAGGCGCGCGCGAGCCGCTCGGCCGAGCCATCCTCGCCCGGCACGGGTTCTAGCGTGACGCGGTAACCCCGACTTTTGAGCTGACGCGCGATACCCCCTAACAACCGGTCGCCCGTTTCGCCCGCAGGGGCGAGCTGGCGCCAGGTGAAGCTGTACCAATTGCGCAAGGGGGTGATGCGGCCGCGGTCCTCGGTCAGTGCGAGCGCGGCGGTAGCATCGGCATCGCTGGCAATCGCGATTAGCGGGGTGAGGCCGGTCTCTGCGAGAAGCGCATACCACTCGGCCCTGTCGAACGGTGCGACTGCCCGCTGCGCAGACAGCGCTTGCAAGACGTTAACGCTATCGTGATACCGCGCTTCGATCACTGAAAGACTGCTCCCGTTGATGTGCAACCCGCCCGTTCCTGCCCCGCGTCCGCTCGATCACTTGGCCGAATTGGCCGAGGCGGCGGGGCATGGGGAACGCCCGGCACTGGTGCTGCGCGAGACCACGCTTAACCACAATCAGTTAAGACAGCGTGTTGCTCTGCTCGCGGGATGGCTGGCGGAGATGGTGCCCGAGCGCGGCGCGAGGGTCGCGAGTTGGGCGGCCAAGGGCGAGCTTACCTGCCTGTTGCCGCTGGCAGCCGCGCGGGCCGGGCTGGTGCATGTGCCGATCAACCCGCTGCTGAAACGCGCGCAGGCGGCGCATATTCTCGCCGATAGCGGCGCGCGGCTGCTGATCGGCACCGGCGCGCGGCTCGCCTCGCTGGAGCCGGGCGATCTGCCCCCCGGTTGCGCAGCGCTGGGCGAGGCTGAGGCGCTGGCGGCGGCAGAGGCGGCGGGGCGCGCGCTCGGGCCGTCCGAGGCCGATCCGGCAGAGCTCGCCGCGATCCTTTACACCTCTGGTTCCACTGGGCGCCCCAAGGGCGTGATGCTGAGCCACGCCAACATGTGGCTCGGGGCCGTCAGCGTGGCGCATTATCTGGGGCTGGCCGAGGACGACGTCACGCTGGCGGTGCTGCCGCTGTCGTTCGACTATGGCCAGAACCAGCTTTTGAGCACTTGGTTTGCGGGCGGCTGCGTGGTGCCGCTCGATTTTCTCTTCCCCAAGGATGTGGCCAAGGCTTGCGCGAAGCATAGCGTCACCACGCTCGCGGCCGTGCCGCCCCTGTGGGTGCAGCTGACCGAGATCGACTGGCTGCCAGAGGCGCGCGTGCCCTTGCGGCGACTCACCAATAGCGGCGGGGCCTTGACCGTCGAGCTGGTGCGGGGCTTGCGCAGCCTTTTCCCGCAAGCCGACCTGTTCCCGATGTATGGCCTGACCGAGGCGTTCCGCTCGACTTACCTTGATCCCGCGCTGGTGGACACGCACCCCACCTCGATGGGCAAGGCGATCCCCTTTGCCGAGATCCTCGTCATCAATGACGCAGGCGAGGTTGCCGCTGATGGCGAGGACGGGGAGCTTGTCCATTGCGGCCCGCTGGTGGCGCAGGGGTACTGGCAAGACCCCGAACGTACGGCGGAACGCTTCCGGCCCGCGCCCGCCGCCTCGGCCTATGGCGGCACCGCCGTCTGGTCGGGCGACCGCGTGCGGCGGGATGCTGATGGGCTGCTCTTTTTTGCCGGCCGGCGCGATGCGATGATCAAGAGCGCGGGCAACCGCATCAGCCCGCAGGAGATCGAGGAAGCCGCGCTCGCCACCGGGCTGGTGGCCGAGGCCGTGGCACTCGGCGTGGCCGACCCGCGGCTAGGGCAGGCGGTTCATCTGGTGGTGCGCGGCGGCGAGGATGACGCCTTGCGCGCCGAACTCTCCAAGCGGCTCAAGCGTGACCTTCCCAATTTCATGCAGCCCCAGCATATTCACTGGCGCGCGGCGATGCCCTTGAACCCCAATGGCAAGATCGACCGCACCGCCTTGGCTGCGCAGCTCAACGAGGAATTTGCCCCATGAAGCCCGTCGGCCCGATCCCTCCCGGCTACCCGGCCATCGGCGGCGAACTCGCCATCGGCGGCAAGCGCGCCTCCGAGCTGGTGGCCGAAGCGGGGCGCACGCCGCTATTTATCTATTCCCGCGCGCATCTCGATGCCCGCGTGGCGGAATTGCGTGCTGCGCTGCCTGCGCGGGTGGGCTTGAATTACGCCGTGAAGGCCAATCCGCATCTTGCGGTGATCGGGCACATGGCCCCGCTGGTCGACGGGTTCGACATTGCGTCCTCTGGTGAATTGGGTCTGTGCGTCGCGGTCGGGATTGACCCTGCGCGCATCAGCTTTGCCGGGCCCGGCAAGCGCGACGATGAGCTCGAAGCCGCGATAGGCGCGGGCGTCACGCTCAATTGCGAAAGCGAAGGCGAGGCCGCGCGCGCGCTGGCGATCGGGGAGCGGCTGGGCAAACGCCCGCGCATCGCGATCCGGGTGAACCCCTCCTTCGAGATGAAGGGCTCGGGCATGAAGATGGGCGGCGGGGCCAAGCAATTCGGGGTCGATGCCGAGCGGGTGCCCGCGCTCGCCCGCCATGTGATCGCGGCGGGGGCCGAATGGCGGGGCCTCCACATCTTCACCGGCAGCCAGACGCTGAGCGCTGAGGCGATTATCGAGGCGCAGGCCAATGTGCTCAGTCTCGCGGCGGAGCTTGCCGAAGCGATCGGGCATGGCCTGCCAAAGGTCAACATGGGCGGGGGGCTGGGCATTCCCTACTTCCCGGGGGATGAACCGGTCGATCTCGCCAAGGTTGGTGCAGCGCTGACGGAACACGTTGCGGCGCTGCCACCTGTACTCGCCGAGACCGAGCTCTGCATGGAACTGGGCCGCTTTCTGGTGGGCGAGGCGGGGGTCTATCTCACCCGGATCATCGACCGTAAGGTGAGCCACGGGGTGACTTACCTCATCACCGACGGCGGCCTGCATCACCAGCTGGCAGCTTCGGGCAATTTCGGCACGGTGGTGCGGCGCAATTATCCCTCAGCGATTGCAACGCGTTATGACGCGGCGCCGACAGAGGAAGTTAACATTGTGGGGTGCCTGTGTACCCCGCTTGATCGGCTCGCCGATGCCGCAGCCATGCCCCATGCCGAGGTGGGCGATCTGGTCGCGGTGTTCTGCGCCGGGGCTTACGGTGCCACCGCCAGTCCGGCGACGTTCCTGGGCCATGGCCCGGCGGCGGAATTGCTAGTCTGAAACATCGCCCCGCGGGCCGTTAACGCGGCCCAATTCGGCTGTCCCGGATCGGGATGGGGCCGGATTTGCCGCTGTATAACTAACAATATGTTCACCATTTCCGGCGACAAGCGATGCCTAAACCGGGCGGGGTGTGTTGCAGGTCGCTCCTGCGTGGGCACAGGTCGCTCGGCAACACGAAGATGGCCAAGGATCCAAGACCAATGTCCCAGCATGAGCCCCTCTTTCGTTTCACGGCTCTCGGCCTTGCCGCCGCCCTGCTGGCGAGCTGTGGGGGCGGCCGTCCGCAATTGCCCTCGGCGAGCTATGGCGATGGCAGTGTTGCTCCTTCCGAGGAATACACCATCGGGCCGCTCGACGAGATCACTATCCACGTTTGGCGCAACCCCGAACTCAGCGCCGACAAGGTCCGGGTGCGCCCGGATGGCCGCCTGACGATCCCGCTGGTGCAGGACATCCCGGCGGTGGGCAAGACCGCGACCGAATTGCAAAACTACATCGCGGGCGAACTGTCCAAGTATATCGAGCAGCCGATCGTCTCGGTGATCGTCAACACGCCCGAGGGTAACTTCACCCAGCAGGTGCGTATCATCGGCGCGACGCAGCAGCCTGCTTCGATCCCGTTCCGCGCCAACATGACCGTGCTGGATGCGATGATCGCGGTGGGCGGGCTCAACGAATTCGCGGCCGGCAACCGCGCCAAGCTGATCCGCATCGACCGCGAAAAGGGCTCCCAGACCGAATATCGCCTGCGCCTGACCGATCTGATCCGGAAGGGCGATTCCAGCGCCAACGTGATGCTGAAGCCGGGCGACACGATCATCATTCCCGAGAGTCGGTTCTAAGGAGCGCGCCGGGGCATGAGCGAAATTTTTGACGAGCTGCGCGCAGCGCTTTGGTCGATCTGGAATCGCCGCTGGATCGCGATTGCGACCGCGTGGGCCGTGTGCCTCATGGGCTGGCTGGTCGTCGCGATGATCCCCAATTCCTATGAGTCCAAGGCGCGCGTCTATGTCGATGTCGAGGATGTGCTGTCCAAGCAGCTCGGCATTGCTGGTGACGGCAAGGACGAAGTCATGCGCGTGCGTCAAACGCTGTCGAGCGCCAAGAACCTTGAAAAAGTGATCACTTCGACCCGGCTGGGCGAGGGCATTACCGAGCGCGGCGCGCTTGATGCGACCATCGCCGAGCTCGAAAAGAAAGTGCAGGTCACGAGTGAGCAGGACAACCTGTTCGAAATCACCGCCACCATTGGTCGCCGCGATCTGAGCGATGCCGAAAGCGCGGTGCTCGCGCGCGATGTGGTGCAAAAGCTGCTCGATATCCTGCGCGAAGAGCACATCGTCGGCAACCGCACCGGGATCAGCACCGCAATCGGCGATCTCGACCGTCAGCTCGACGAGCGCAAGCTTGAGCTGGAGCAGGCCGAACAGCGCCGCCTTGCCTTTGAGGCGCAATATCCCGAGCTGGTCGGTGGATCGGACACACTATCGAACAAGGTCCAGCAGGCGCGTGCCGAGCTGCGCAATGTCGAAGCCGATCTGGCCGCCGCAGAAAGCGGTCTTGCGGCGATCACGAGCCAGCTCGCGAGCACGCCGCGCTTGTTACCGAGCACGGGCCGCGATGCAGTTGGCCCCCGCGCGGCGCTGCAGCAGGCGCAGACCCAGCTGGCAGAACTGCGCTCGCGCGGGCTGACCGATAATCATCCCGATGTCGTTGCCACCACCAAACAGGTCACGATCCTCGCCAAGCAGGCTGCGGCCGCAGGTGATGATGCCAGCGGTACGCCCAATCCCGCTCATGCCTCGCTGATGGCGATCCGCAGCGAGCGGCAGGCGTCGGTCGAAGCTCTGCAGGCCCGCCGTGCGGCGCTCCAAAGCGATTTTGCTGGGCTGATGGCAAGTCAGGCGAGTGAGCCGGAGGTGGCAGCCGAAGCCAACCGCATCAGCCGTGATTACGATGTGCTGCGCAAGAATTACGAAAAGCTGCTCGAAGATCGCGAGGCGCTGCGGACCCGCGGCAAGGTTGAGGACTCAGCGAGCCAATTCCGGTTCGATGTCATCCAGCAGCCCGGCGTGCCGCAAAAGCCGGCTGCGCCCAATCGTCCGCTTTTGCTGTTTGGCGTGCTTATCGCCGGACTCGGGGCCGGGATGGCGGTGGCTTATGCGCTGAGCCAGCTGCGTTCGAGCTTTGCCACGCCTCAAAAGTTGGAACGCGCCTTCGATCTTCCTGTGATCGGCGCGATCTCGCTGACCATGTCCGATGCGGTCAAGGCGGTGGAGCGCAAGCGATTGAAGCAATTTGCCGGGGTCTGCGCCGGGTTGGTGGCGGTGTTCGTGATCCTGCTCGGGATCGAGGTCGTGTCGATCGGAACGATTGCGTGAGGATGGGGGCAGGACTGTGACCGAACAAGGCAAGATCAACCGCGAAGGGGCTCGCCCGGCATCGCTGTTCGAACGGGCGGATGCGAGCTTCGGGCTGAACCCGCTCAACGCCAAGCCGCGCTTGCCCGAGGTGCCGCCGGTGCCCGAGGCCCTCCGCCGTGTGCCCGCCCCCCAGCCACGCCCTGCGCCGTCAGGTGCGGCCGCAGCCGCCGCACCCTTGGCCGAAGCGCCGCGTGCGGTGGCGTTTTGCGGGCCGTTCGTGGCAATTGACCGCCAGCATCTCGATGATGGTGGGCTGATTGTCCCCGAAGATCCCGTCACCGGTCTTCTCGAAGAGTTTCGGATCGTGAAGCGCGAGGTTCTCGCTGATGCCCGCGCTGGGGGCAGCCCGCTCGCGCGCCGCATTCTTGTGTGCTCGCCGCATGCGGGCGAGGGCAAGACGTACTGCGCCACCAACCTCGCCATCGCGCTTGCTGCCGAGCGCGGGCTTGAGGTGTTGCTGGTCGATGCCGATGTGGTCAATCCCTCGGTGTGCGACCGGCTTGGGATCGATCCTGACCAAGGGCTGATGGACGCCCTCGCTGACCCAGCGATCCAGCCCGAAAAGCTGGTGATCGAAACCGACATTCCGGGGCTGTTCGTGCTGCCCGCAGGCACGGCGACCGTGCTGGACGCCGAATATCTCGCCAATGCGCGCACGGCTGAGGTGCTTGACCGCCTGACGGTCGGTGCACCTGATCGCATTCTGATTTTCGACACGCCGCCCGCGCTCGCCGCTTCGCCTGCCGCCGAACTGGCCCAGCATGTCGGCCAGGCCTTGCTGGTGGTACGTGCGGACGAGACCAGCCGGGCGGCCTTGGAGGACGCCCAGCAACTGCTCTCGGCCTGCGGCGACATCAAGCTGCTGCTCAATGCTGCGCGCTACAGCCCCTCGGGCCGGCGCTTTGGCAGCTATGGAGCCAGGGGGAAGTAATATGCCCACCCGTTCGTTCATCCCTGCTTTGCTCACCTGCATCGCCGCCGTGGCGATCACAAGCCCGGCAATCGCGCAGAATCAGGGCGGAGGCGGCGCTCCCACCGGTCCGCAGCGGACCACCGTGGTGCAGCCCTATATCGAGGTCAATCAGGTCCTTTCGGCCGAGCTAACCCCCGGCAATGAGGTGGTCACCTTCACGCAGGTTGCCGTCGGGGTCGACATCAATGTCCAGGGACGCAACAGCGGTGCTGCGGTCTCCGTCCGCTATGAACGCAATTTCGGCTACGGCGATGACGCCATCGACAGCAATACCGTAAGCGGGATCGCGCGCGGCACGCTGGCCATCGTTCCCAATGCACTGAGCTTTGAAGCCGGTGGTCTGGCGTCGCGCACGCGGGTCGACGGTGGCGGGGGCACGACCGCGAACCCGCTGGTACGCGAGGATTCCGAGAGCCGCCTTTATAGCGCCTATGCCGGGCCGAGCCTCAACACCAGCATTGGCGATGTCGATGTGCAGGGCGTGGGCCGGGTCGGTTATAACCGTTTCGAGATCGACAATGCCCTGACCAACCCGCAGGGGCAGGTGGTTGACGTATTCGATGACAGCGTGACCTATCTCGGTCAGGTGCGCGCTGGCGTGCGTCCCGACACGGTGTTGCCAGTGGGTCTGGCTGTGACGGCCGGGGGCTTTCAAGAGGATATTGCCAACCTCGATCAGCGCGTGCGCGATCTTTACGTGCGCGGCGACGTGATTGTGCCTGTGACCACCTCCCTCGCGCTGATGGGCGGGGTCGGATACGAGGATGTCGAGGTTTCGAGCCGCGATGCGCTGCGCGACGGTAATGGCGATCCGGTGATCGGCAATGATGGTCGCTTCGTTACCGATAGCGCCGCGCCGCGTCGCATCGCTTTTGCCGTGGACGGTCTGCTGTGGGACGTGGGAGTGATGTGGCGGCCAAGCTCGCGCACGAGCCTTACGGCGGCGGTGGGCGAGCGCTACGATTCGACCACTTTCTACGGCAGCTTCACCTACACCCCCAATCAGCGCAGCTCCTTTGCCGTCAATGTCTATGATGGCGTAACCGGGTACGGCGGCGTCATCAACAATGCTCTGGCGGGCCTGTCGAGCGATTTCGAGGCGATCCGTAACCCGGTGACCGGTGATTTCGGCGGTCTCGTCAACGGAACGCAGGGTCAGGCCACCATCGGTGGTTTGGGCTCGGTTCGCTCGGCTGCCTTCCGCGGGCGCGGGGTGCGCGCTTCGTACCAGCGGCAGATGGGCCGCACCACCGCAGCGCTGGGCGCAGGCTACGACCGTCGCACCTTCATCGCGGCCCAAGGCACAGCGCTGGCACCGCTCGATGGGGTGACAGATCAAGGCTATTACGTGATTGGCGGGATCACTCAGGAGATCGGCCAGAACGCCAGCTTCACCACCAACGGCTATGTCAATTGGTTCGACGGTGCCGGGGTGAACAGCGATGTCAACGCCTACGGGGCATCAGCCGCCTATAGTCACCTGATCACCCGCCGCCTGACTGGCCGTGCTGCGGTGGCGGTTGATTATTTCGACAGTGAATTCACCGCTCAGGACTTCGCCTTTGCCACGGCGCTGCTGGGCCTGCGATACGATTTCTAGGGGAGCAGATCGGCTCATGTACGAACAATTCTTCGGCTTCAGCGGCAGGCCCTTTCAGCTCACACCCGATCCGCAGTTCTATTTCGAGAGCACCAGCCACAAGAAGGCGATGAGCTATCTCGGATACGGGCTCTCGCAGGGTGAGGGCTTTATTGTCATAACCGGCGAAGTCGGGGCGGGCAAATCGACACTGGTCGCGCATCTGATGCAGCGGGTTGATCCGGCCGCGCTGACCGTGGCGCAGGTGGTCACCACCGCGCTGGATGGCGCGGAAATCGTGCATGTAGTCGCGCAGGCCTTCGGGCTGGCGGTGGAAGGGCATGACAAGGCCAGTGCGCTCGGCGCAATCGAGCGGTTCCTGCAGGACGAAGCCCGCGCCGGGCGCCGCTGCCTACTGGTGGTGGACGAATGCCAGAACCTTGATCTGGGCGCGTTGGAAGAGCTGCGGATGCTGTCCAACTTCCAGCTCGGCTCGCATCCCTTGCTGCAAAGCCTGCTGCTGGGCCAACCGGAGTTTCGCAGCACGTTGGCCAACCATCCAGGCCTCGAACAGCTGCGCCAGCGGATCATTGCCTCGCATCACCTTGATGCGCTCGATAGCGGCGAGGTCGCGCATTACGTGCACCACCGTCTGCGCCATGTCGGTTGGCAGGGACGCCCGGACTTCGAGGAGGGGCTGCTGGCCTCGCTCTATCGCTATACTGGCGGCATCCCGCGCCGGGTCAATCAGGCGATGAACCGCTTGCTGCTGCTGGCCGCGATCGAGGAACGCAGTCACCTGACCGGCGCCATGCTCGACGACGTGATTTCCGAGATGGCCACCGACCAGCGCCGCGGATCGCGAGAGGGCGGGGCGGATTTGCGCGCGGCGCCCGCTATGATGGCCCCGCCTGTCGCACCGCCCGCGCCAAGCCAAACGCCTGCCGCAGCCCCCGCTGAAGCGCCTGCGTCCGCCGCCGCAACAAGCGTTCCGGCGAACGAAGTCGCCGCGCTTTTGGCCGAGCGCGATGCGCGCACTGCCGAGCTGGAAGCCGCGATCAGCGAATTGCAGGCCGCAGGTGCAAGCCATCGCGGCCTGACCGATGACGTACTTTCTCCTGAAGACATGCGCCTTGCCGAAACCCGGTTTGCCGCCGCGCTTGAGCGGATTGAAGCGCGGTTGGAGGAACATGAACAGTCCTTCCGCCACGTGCTGACCATGCTGATCGAGTGGTTCGAGGAAGATCCGTCGCGCGAGGCCGCGTGACCATGCATCAACCCTTACCCCCCCTGGCGGGCCGCGCGATCGTCAACGGCCTCTCGGTTGATGTCGAAGACTGGTTTCAGGTCGGCGCCTTCGAGAACGTGATCGCCCGGGGCGATTGGGACAGCATCAAGACCCGGGTCGAGGACAATGTCTACCGGGTGATCGATCTGTTCGCCGAAGCCGATGTCAGCGCGACCTTCTTCACGCTGGGGTGGGTGGCGAAGCGGCATCCGAACATGATTCGCCGGATCGTTGATGCAGGGCACGAGATTGCCAGTCATGGCTATGATCACGCGCGGGTCTTCACCTTTGACCGCGCGGGCTTTGCCGAGGACATCCGCAAGGCGCGCGAAATTCTGGAAGATTGCGCGGGGGTGGCGGTGACAGGCTACCGCGCGCCGAGTTTCTCAATCGACGGACGCACGCCTTGGGCTTTTGCCGAGCTGGCCGAGCAGGGCTTTACCTATTCCAGCAGCGTCGCCCCGGTGGTGCATGATCACTATGGCTGGCCAGAGGCCCCGCGTTTCGCCTTCCGGCCGCTGCCGTGGTCCTCGATGATTGAACTGCCGGTCACCACCGCCATCCTCGGCGGCAGGCGCGTTGCGGCGGGCGGGGGTGGGTTCTTCCGGGTGCTCCCCTATGCCTTTTCGCGCTGGGCGATCCGGCAGGTCAACCGGCGGGAGGGCCGCCCGGCGGTGTTCTATTTTCACCCGTGGGAGGTCGATCCCGATCAACCCCGCGTGCCCCACGCGCCGATGCGCTCACGCTTCCGGCACTACACCGGGCTCACCCGCATGGCGGGCAAGCTGCGCGACCTCGTGCATGAATTTCGCTGGGGGCGGATGGACCTGGTCGCGCATCGTGAAGCGGCGCGGGCTGGGGAACTGGTGCTTCCTCAGGCTTCAGAGGACATTACGGCATGAACGCGCCGGTGAAGGCCGGCCAGAATGTGCGCGCGATTGATTGGCGCGATACGGCGGAGCTGCGCCGGATCGAGGGGTTCGTCGCTGAAACCCGCGCCAGCTTGTTCCATCGTCCCGCATGGTTGCAGGCGGTTGCTGCCGGCACGGGCCAGCGCGCGGCAGGACTGGTAGCAGAGCGCATGGGCGTGCTCACCGGATGGCTTCCGCTCACTGAAGTGCGCTCGGCCCTGTTCGGCAAGGCACTGGTGTCGAGCGGGTTTGGGGTCGGCGGCGGGATCGTTGCTGACGGCGAGGAGGCTGCGAAAGCTCTGGGCACAGCAGCGCAGGACTACGCCATACGCGGCGGATTTGCGGGGATCGAACTGCGCGGCGGGCCGATCCCCGAAGGCTGGGACACGTGGAACGACAAGCATTGCGGCTTTGAACGACCGCTCGCAAACGACGATGAGGCCGAGCTCACCGCCATCCCCCGCAAGGCCCGCGCCGAGGTGCGCAAGGGGCTGGGCTTTGGCCACCGGGTGACGATCGGGCGCGGGGCTGTTGATCTCGCGGCGCACTACGCCTGTTACAGCGCGAGCGTGCGCAATCTCGGCACCCCGGTGTTTCCCAAGCGGCTGTTTGCGGCGATGCTGGAAGCCTTTCCGGACAGCAGCGACATTCTGACCGTGTGGCAGGGCGATACCCCGCTTGCGAGCGTGCTCAGTTTCTATCACGATGGCGCGGTGATGCCCTTCTGGGGCGGCGGCGAGTTTGCGGCGCGAGCTGCGCGGGCCAATGAAGTGATGTATTACGAATTGATGCTCCATGCCCGGCGGCAGGGCATGACACGGTTCGATTTCGGGCGCTCCAAGACAGGGAGCGGGCCCTTCGCCTTCAAGAAGAACTGGGGCTTTGATCCGCAGCCGCTCACCTATGGCGCCTGGACCGCGCCGGGGGCGCCGCCGCGCAATATCGACCCGACCGACGCCAGCTATTCGCGCAAGATAGAACTGTGGAAGAAGCTGCCGCTGCCCATCGCCAACATGCTGGGGCCGTGGATCGCGCGCGGGCTGGCATGATGGGAGAGGTACTTTTCCTCGCTCACCGTGTGCCTTTCCCCCCGGATCGCGGGGACCGGATCCGTTCGCACCATTTGCTGAAGGCGCTGGCGCGGCTCGGCCCTGTGCATGTCGGGTGCTTTGGCGAGGGCGATGAACGCGCCGAGCGCGCGCTCGCCAGTGTTTCGGCCTCATGCTGTGTGGTGGCCCGCACCAAGCCGCTCCCGCTCGCCGGGGTGGAAGCGGTGCTTTCGGGAAAACCCGTCAGCCTCACCGCCTTCCATAGCCCCACTCTAGCGCGTTGGGTGCGCGAGACCATTGCTGTGCGGCCGATCAGCGCGATTGTCGTGTTCTCGGGCCAGATGGGGCAATATGTACCCGCCGATTTCCCGGGCCGGGTTGTGATCGACCTGTGCGACGTCGATAGTGCCAAGTTTGCGAGCTACGCCGAAGCAGGCGAGCGGGTTCGGCTCAACGCGCGCGAGGCGCGGCTGCTGGCGGCGGAGGAGGAGCGGCTTGGTCAGCGCGCTGACGCCACGATCCTGATCTCTGAAGCCGAGGCGGCGCTTTATCGCAGTCGCTTGGCCGCGCCGCATAAGGTCAATGTACGGGTGATCGGCAATGGGATTGATGGTGCCTTTTTCGACCCAGCCACAACCGCGCTGCATCCCATGCTGTCAGGGCTGCCGGGGCCGCATTTCACCTTTACCGGGCAGATGGATTACCGCCCCAATGAGCAGGCCGCGCTGTGGGTGATCGAACACCTGATGCCACGTCTGCGGGCGCGCCTTCCAAAGGCGCTGTTCCATGTCGTCGGGCGCAACCCGACCGCCAAGCTGATGGCGTATCACGGCACGCCGGGGGTGCGAGTGTGGGGCGCGGTATCCGATGTGCGCCCCTTCCTTGCCGCAGCCGATGTCGTGCTCGCCCCGCTCCTGATTGCGCGCGGAGTGCAGAACAAGGTGCTCGAAGCCATGGCCATGACGAAGCCCGTGGTGCTGACCCCCGAGGCCGCGACTGGGATCGCGGCCGAAGACGGGGCGCAGTGGCTAGTGTGTCCGCCCGATCCGGCGGCGATGGTCGAGCGGATCGGGCAGCTGCTTGCCGACCCGAACGCACCGACCCGCATCGGCGCAGCGGCGCGGCGGTTCGTACTTGATCATCATGGATGGGAAGCCATGCTCGCTCCGCTTGCGGGGCTGCTTGGTCAAGCCGAGGAGGGCACGCGTCATGCCGCCTGAACCGGCCACCTTGTCTGTCGCTGCCGCGCCGCGCGCGCCTGCCGCTGCGGCTTGGCATGCGCCGCTTGTCGCCCTTGCCGGAGCGGTGCTCGCGCTGCTGATGGTGACCGCGCCCAGCTGGGGCGAGATGCTGCACCAGTGGTGGAATATCGACACCTACAACCACCTGCTGCTTGTGCCCTTCATCATTGGCTGGCTGGTGATGTTGAAGGCCGAGGAGCTTGCCCAAGTCGTCCCCCGCCCGTTTCTGCCCGGTGCTGCGCTGGTGGCGGGCGCGATGGCACTATGGGCGGCGGGGCGCGCGTTTGACATCAATCTTGTCGCCCATGCCGGGGCAGTCGGCGCGGTGCAGGCGGCGGTGATCACGGTGCTCGGCTTGCGCGCAAGCCTGCTCCTCGCGCTGCCGTTGGCGATGGGCGTCTTCCTTGTGCCCTTCGGCGACGAGATCATCCCGCCACTGCAATTCATCACCGCCGACATCACGATCGCGCTCACCCATCTGAGCGGTGTGCCGGCAAGCATCGACGGCATCTACATCAATACCCCCGCCGGATTGTTCATCGTCGCCGAGGCCTGTTCGGGGGTGAAGTTCCTCATCGCGATGGTGACCTTGGGCGTATTGGTCGCCTTCACCCGTTTTGACAGCTGGCGGCGGCGCGCAATCTTCATGGCGGCGTGCATCGTGGTGCCGATCCTCGCCAATGGGGTGCGCGCTTGGGCGACGGTCTATGTTGCCCAGTTCATTGGGGCCGAGGCGGCCGGCGGGGTCGATCACATCGTTTATGGCTGGGTGTTCTTCGCGATCATCGTCGCAGGCTTGCTGACCGGTGCATGGCGCTGGTTCGAGCGCGAGCCGGTGGATTATGGCTGGCGTGCCGAAACGCTGACGCAGTGGAACTGGCTAGCCCAGACCGAAGCGCTCAGCCTCGCCCCTGCCGCCGCTGCGCTCGCTGTCGCTGCCATGGCCGCGATTGCCGCATTGGCTGCGCTGCTCTAGGCCCGCGCACATATGTGCGGAATTGCCGGGATCTTTCACGCCGAAACCCCAAAGCCGGTCGATCCGGTGCGGGTCGAGCGGATGTGCGATGCGCTGGCCCATCGCGGACCGGACGGGGCGGGGGTGTGGACCGACCACGGGGTGGGGCTGGGGCACCGCCGCCTGTCGATCATTGACCTCGCTGGATCGCCGCAGCCGATGCACTCCGCAGATAGCCGGGCAGTGATCGTCTTTAACGGCGAAATCTACAATTTCCGTAGCCTGCGCCGCGAGTTGGAGCAGGCGGGTTTCACCTTCCGCACCTCGGGCGATACCGAAGTGATCCTAGCGGCGTACCAACGATGGGGCGTCGATTGCCTGTCGCGGCTTGACGGGATGTTCGCCTTCGCGCTGTTCGACCAGGAGAAGCGCCAGCTGTTCCTCGCGCGCGACCGGTTTGGGGTGAAGCCGCTGTTCACCGCCGCGCTGTCGGATGGGAGCATCGCCTTCGCCTCGGAGCTAAAGGGCCTGCTCGCGCACCCGCTGCTGCGCCGCCGGGTGAGCCCGCAGGCGATCGAGGCCTATATGACCTGGGGTTATGTGCCCGACAGCCATTCCATCCTTGCAGTCGTCGAGAAGCTTCCGGCGGGTCACTTCCGGCTGCTTCAGCAGGGCCGCGCGCCGGGGCGGCCGCAGCGGTGGTGGGATATTGATTTCACCCAGCGCGAGCGCGGGAGCGAGGCGGATCTGTCCGCGCAGCTGGTGCATCTGCTGCGAGAAGGCGTGCGGTCGCGCATGGTGGCGGATGTGCCCTTGGGGGCGTTTCTCTCAGGCGGGGTCGATAGCTCGGGCGTGGTCGCGTTGATGAGCGAGGCCAGCAGCCAGCCCGTGCAGACCTGCTCGATCGGCTTCGATGTCGCCGCCTATGATGAGACATCCTATGCTAGGCAGGTGGCGGATAAGTTTGGCGCAGACCACGCCGAACGGATCGTCGCCACCGATGATTTCTCTGCCATCGATACACTCGCCGCGATGTTCGACGAGCCCTTCGCCGATGCCTCGGCATTGCCGACATGGCGGGTGTGCCAGCTGGCGCGCGAGCGGGTGACGGTGGCGCTGTCTGGCGACGGGGCCGACGAGGCGTTCGGCGGCTACCGCCGACAAGTGTTCCACCACCATGAGGAGCGGATGCGCGCGGTGCTGCCTGCGGGCCTGCGCGCGCCCTTGTTCGGCTCATTGGGCCGCGCCTGGCCCAAGGCCGATTGGGCGCCGCGCCCTCTGCGCGCCAAGGCCACGCTGCTGGCGCTCGCCGAGAGCGGCGAGGCTGGCTACGCGCGTGGGCTGTCCGTGACCACGCCTGACGCGCGGGCCGGGCTCTATTCCGACGCCTTCACCGCCAGCCTCGCAGGCTTTCGCGGCGAAGATGAGCTCATCGCGCTGATGCGCGCTGCTCCGGGGCGGTCCGGGCTCGACCGAGCGCAATATGCCGACCTCCTGTTCTGGATGCCCGGCGACATCCTCACCAAGGTTGACCGCACCAGCATGGCGGTGAGCCTTGAGGCGCGCGAGCCGCTGCTGGATCACCGCCTTGTCGAATTTGCCGCGCGCCTGCCGGAAGCGATGCGGGTGAGAGGCAGCACAGGCAAATACCTGCTCAAGAAATCGCTCGAACGCTATCTGCCGCACGACATTCTTTACCGGCCCAAACAGGGGTTCGTCACACCGATTGCCGAATGGCTGAGGGGGCCGCTCGCGAGCGCATCGCGGGGGATCGCGACGGGCAGCCTGGCGCAGACCGGGTTCTTCCAGCCTCAAGCCATCGCGGCCATGGCTGAGGCGCATATCGCAGGCCGCGCTGATCACTCACGCACGCTGTGGCAATTGCTGATGCTAGAGAAGTCGCTGGGGCAGTTGGGGATAAGTGCGTAACGCACCCAAATCGCGTTCGTGCTGAGCTTGTCGAAGCACTGCTTTTCTTTTTGGCCGCTGTAGAAAGAGAAGTGCAGCCCTTCGACAGGCTCAGGGCGAACGGTGATCCTCGTTAGCCCTCCGCACCGTGGCCAAGTGCCATATACGCATCGCTCTGCATCTCATTCAGCCGGCTCACCGTGCGGGCAAATTCAAACGCGCCGTCGCCCGCCTGATAGAGCGCCTCCGGCTCGGCAGCGGCGGTGCTAAAGAGCTTTACGCGATGCTCGTAGAGCGCGTCGATCAGTTTGGTGAAGCGGATCGCTTCATTGCGGTTTTCCGGCCCCATGCAGGGGATGCCGACGATGATCACCGTGTGATAGGACCGCGCAATCGCAAGATAATCGGCCGCCCCGCGGTTGTCGCCGCACAGTTTCTTGAAGCTGAACACGCCCACGCCCTTGAGGCTCTTGGGCACATGCAGCGTGCGGCCCCCGCCCAGATCGAGCGTGCCCGTCGGCACATTGGCGGCGTCTTCGGGGGCGAAGTCGGTGAGGCGGAAAAATGCCTCGCGCACATGCGCGGTCGCGGCATCGCCAATCGGCGCGTGCCACATCGCAAGGCCGCCGATGCGGTCGAGCCTATAATCGACTGGGCCATTGAGGCTGAGCACGTCCATCTCGCGCTCCACCAGATCGATGAAGGGCAGGAACAGCGCGCGGTTCAGACCATCCTTATAGAGATCGCGCGGCGGGCGGTTGCTGGTGGTGACGATCACTGTGCCGCTCGCCATCAGCGCGGTAAAAAAGCGCCCCATGATCGCCGCATCTGCGGTATTGGTGACGACCATTTCATCAAAGGCGAGGCATTTGAGCCCGCGCGCCATCTCTGTCGCCAAGGCAACAAGCGGGTCGGGCCGCTTGGCCTTGCGCGCCTCGGCGATGCGGCGGTCGACTTCGAGCATGAAGGCGTGAAAGTGGACCCGGCGCTTGGCAGCGATGCCGAGCGTCTCGACGAACAGGTCCATCAGCATCGACTTGCCGCGCCCGACCCCGCCCCAAAGGTAAACGCCGCGCGGGGGCGGGGTGGGCTTGCTGCCGAAGAGCTTGCCAAGCAGGCCAGTCGAGGCGCGTGGTGGGGCTTCGAGCTCGTTCTGCAAGCGCGCGAGCCGCTCGGCCGCAGCGCGCTGATCGGGGTCGGCGCACAATTCGCCGCTGGCGATCAGCGCATCGTAGCGGGCAAGCAATCCCGGCACATTAACCGCGCGGCTGCAACTTGCGCACGATACCCGAGAAACTGGCGACCGTGTCCTCGTCCTGCACCACCATCCCGCGGATAAAGACCAGCTTGCCGGTCTCGCGCACGATCTCCGTAACGGCATCAAGCGGACGCGTGCCATCTCCGGCCCCCACGAACTGGCTTGAAAGCTCCAGTGTCACCGAAGGCCCGGCATTGCCCGTGCCGATCCGGTGCATGGTAACGAACAGCGCAATGTCGATCAGCGCCAGTGTCACCGCGCCGTGGATGATGCCCTGAAGGTTGAGGTGCTTGCGCTCAGGGAACATGCGCAGCCGTGCTTTCCCGTCATCGTCAACGCGGGTGATGAGCTTGCCCATCACCGCGCCGTTGAAGAGCGTTTCATCCTTGAGGTTCCAGTGGTGCCAGCCGGGATTGTCAGGGTCCGGCCCGTGCTCGAACACGTCGTCCTTGAAGGTCACTGGTTCAGATGGCCCGCTCGGCCATCATCTTCTTGGTTTCGGCGATCGCCTTGGCCGGGCTCAGGCCCTTGGGACAGACGTTGGCGCAATTCATGATGGTGTGGCAGCGATAGAGGCGGAAGGGGTCTTCGAGATCATCGAGCCGCTCGCCGGTCATCTCGTCGCGGCTGTCCGCGAGCCAGCGATAGGCCTGGAGCAGGATCGCCGGCCCGAGGAACTTGTCGCTGTTCCACCAATACGAAGGGCACGAGGTCGAGCAGCAGGCGCACAGAATGCACTCGTAAAGGCCATCGAGCTTTTCGCGCTGCTCGGGCGATTGCAGCCGCTCCTTGCCCGACGGTGTCGGGGTGACGGTTTGCAGCCACGGGCGAATCGAAGCGTATTGCGCGTAGAAATGGGTGAAGTCCGGCACCAGGTCCTTGATCACATCCATATGCGGCAGAGGCGTGATGCGAATTTCGCCCTTGAGGTCTTCGATCGCGGTGGTGCAAGCGAGGCCGTTCTTGCCGTTGATGTTCATCGAACACGACCCGCAGATCCCTTCGCGGCACGAACGACGGAAGGTCAGGGTTGGGTCGATCTCGTTCTTGATTTTGAACAGCGCGTCGAGGACCATCGGTCCGCATTGGTCGAGGTCAATCTCGAACTTGTCATAGCGCGGGTTCTGGCCAGAATCGGGATCATAGCGATAGATCTTGAACGCCTTGACCCGGCCGCCGCTGGTCTTGTGGACCTTGCCTGCGGAGTTGATCTTGGAATTCTTGGGGAGAGTGAAGGTCGCCATTGCCTGATCCCGGTTTCGATTTGCACCCTATCTAGCGGCTCTGCCCGGTGTGGCAAGCGGCGGCTGTTGCGCGGTTTCGCACAGGGGTTGAGCGTGCCTCACGTGCCGGAACCATGCGAGCGGGTGAGCGCTATAGAGGGGATGACAGATGAGGCACAATCAGGAGGAACGGTTGGCCCTTGGCCGCGGGTGGCGGCTGTATTCGGGGCGTCGGGCGGGATTGGCCGCGCGCTGTGCGAGGGGCTGGCGGCGCGCGGAACCAGCATAGTCCACGCCGGGTCGCGCCGGGGTGAGGGGCCGCAAGGCTCTGGCATCCGGCCGTTCTCTTTTGATCTCAAGGATGAAGCCAGCATTGCCGCCGCTGCCGAGGCGATGCGTGATGATCCGCCGGCATGGGTGATTGTGGCCAGCGGCGTCCTGACCCTCCCCGATGGGACCGGGCCGGAGCGGACTTACAAGCGGCTCGACCCGGCGGTCATGGCCGAGGTTCTGGCGCTCAACACCATCGGCCCAGCGTTGGTGGCGAAGCATATGCTGGCGATCATGCCGCGGGGTCGCCCCTTCGTTTTTGCGGCATTGAGCGCCCGGGTCGGATCGATCAGCGACAACCGATTGGGCGGGTGGCATTCCTATCGCGCGTCGAAATCAGCGCTCAATATGCTCTTGAAAAACTTCGCTTTGGAGATGGCGCGCACCCACCCCGAGGGGGTAGTGGTCGGGCTTCATCCTGGCACGGTGGACAGCGCCTTGTCGCAGCCGTTCCAATCTGGCCTTGCTGATGGCCAGCTGACCGCGCCGCAGCAGGCAGCGGACAACCTCCTCGGCGTGTTGGTTGGGCTGACCCCGGCGCATTCAGGTCGGGTGTTCGACTTTCGCGGAGACGAAGTTCCGGCCTAGTCGAACAGGTCGACGGCCAGATGGGCCCAGACCGTCAGGAACATCAGCACCGCGAGCATAATCCCGCCAATCCGCCACCGCGGGGCATCGAGAAAGTGCAGCGCTGCCTCGATCGCGCCGCACAGGACCGTCAGCATCAGCCCCATCGCGGCGAAGTCCTCAATCCCCCAGTTCACCTCGTCGCTCATCACCGTGCCGAGCGCCGGGAAGGCGAACAGCATCGTCGCGCAGATCCATAGCTTTGGGTGAAAGCGGAACGAAGTTTTATCAGCAGTGGTGCCGGGGGTCGTGGTGGTCATACAGGCATCCCTCCCAAAAAGCCGGTTTGGCAATTGCCGCATAACCTGCCACGCATTGTCCATCGTGGAAAGAGGCCGGGCGGAGGATACGGGGATGGGGCTCAAGAGCTGGTACGAAGCCACGATCATGCCAAAGCTCATCACCTGTGCCTGTTCGCAGGGCCAGGTGATGAAGCGCCGCGCGGCGGTGGTGCCGCGCGCGCACGGCGATGTGTTCGAGTTGGGGTGCGGGGGCGGGATCAATCACGCCTTCTACGATCCTGCGGCGATCACGTCCTATGCCGGGATCGATCCTCATGCGGGCTTGCTGGAGGGGGCGCGGGCCGCCGCGCGCGAAAAGGGCTGGGCGGCTGACCTCAGGAAGGGGCGGGGCGAGGCGATTCCCTTTGCCGACTCCAGCTTCGATTGCGTGGTGTGCACCTTTACTTTGTGCTCGGTGCAGGACCCCCGCCAAGTGATGGCCGAACTGCGCCGCATTCTGCGCCCCGGCGGGGAGGCGCTGTTCCTTGAACATGGGCGCGCGCCGGATGCGGGCGTGTTGCGCTGGCAGGAACGGATCGAGCCTGTGTGGAAGCACCTTGCCGGGGGCTGCCATCTCACCCGGCAGATTGCGATCGCGCTGAAAGGTGCGGGCTTTGCGGTTGAGACGCTCGGGCAGGATTACACGCCGCAGGCTCCACGCTTTGCCGGGTGGATGGAGTGGGGCATCGCCCGCAAACTGACGTAACGCCCATGCGCAAAAGGAGAGGGGCGGAAAGGCGGTTGCCCGCTTTTTCCGCCCCTCATTTTTTCATTACCAGCGCTGGTTACTCGCCGAAGGTGCGGCTCCACCAGCCCTTGCGCGGCTTGGCATCACCGTCGCCAGCGGTCGCAGCTTCTTGCTGCGGTGCGGGTTCGGCTTTGGGCTCTGCTGCCTGCGCAGACGCAGGCGAAACCTCGGCGACCTCGGCAGGCTCGGCGTCGGCCACCTTGGCCTTGCGCGGCGCGCGCTTGCGCTTGGGATTTTCCGCAGGGGCTTCTTCGACCGCCTCGGTCACGGCTGCGGCTTCCGGTTCGGCGGGCACCTCGACTGCTGCTGCCTCGGCCTCAGCGGCTTCGGCTTCTGCCGCTAGCACCGCCTTCGTCTTGCGCGGGGCGCGCTTGCGCTTGGGCTTCTCCGCGGAGGCTTCCTCGGTTGGTTCGGCTGCAACGTCCACTGCAATCGTCTCTTCGGTTGCCGCTTCGATCACGGCCTGGTCGCTGTCTGCGTTATCCGAATCGGCCTGATCGCCCTCGGCACCCTCACCAGCAGGCTCGAACGAGCCATCCTCACGCCGTTTGCGCCCGCGGCCACCGCGGCGGCGGCGCTTTTTGGGACGGGATTCGCCATCGTCGGGGCCTTCAGCGGCCGGTGCAGCCTCGCGCGCTTCAGCGGCATCTTCGGCCTCATCGGCGAGACGATCGGCTTCATCGGCGGCTTCGCCTTCCAGCCCGTCCTCGCGATCCTGACGGTTGCGATTGCGGCCACCGCGCCGACGGCGGCGCTTCTTGCGACGGGCGGCGTCGTCTTCGCTCTCACTTGCTTCGCGGCGTTCCGATCGGTCGCGGCGTGCACGCGGTTCCGGCTCGGCCTCTTCCTCTTCGTAGGAATCCTCTTCCTCGGGGAGCTCATCATCGTCGTCGTCGATGATCGGATCGAATTTCGGAGCCTGCAACGGTCGCGGCCCGCTGCTTGAGACGCTCATCTTCGCGCCCTCCTGCTCGCCTTCGGGCACCACTTCGACATTGACGCCATAGCGCTGTTCGATCTCGACCAGATCGGCGCGCTTTTCGTTGAGGAGGTAGATTGCTGCCTCGGTGCTCGCCGCAAGCCGGATCTGCGTGCCCTTGCCGCGCGCAGCTTCGTCTTCGATCAGGCGCAGCGCCGAGAGACCCGCCGAGGAGGCGGTGCGCACGAGGCCCGTGCCGTCGCAATGCGGGCAGGCGCGGGTGGTCGCTTCGAGCACCCCGGTGCGCAGCCGCTGGCGGCTCATTTCCATAAGGCCGAAGCTCGAAATCCGTCCGATCTGGATCCGCGCCCGATCGTTCTTGAGCGCGTCCTTCATCGCCTTTTCGACCTTACGGACGTTGGAGGAATACTCCATGTCGATAAAGTCGATCACGACAAGGCCCGCCATGTCGCGCAGGCGCAGCTGGCGGGCGATTTCCTTGGCGGCTTCGAGATTGGTGTGAAGCGCGGTCGCCTCGATCCCGTGTTCCTTGGTCGAGCGGCCGGAGTTGATGTCGATCGACACCAGCGCCTCGGTCGGATTGATGATCAGGTAGCCGCCCGATTTGAGCTGCACCATCGGATCATACATCGCGCGCAGTTGATCTTCCGCGCCGTAACGCTGGAACAGCGGCACCGGATCGGAATAGGCCTTCACCCGGCGCGCGTGGCTCGGCATCAGCAGCTTCATGAACTGCTTGGCCGCCTTGTAGCCATCCTCACCTTCGACCACGACCTCTTCAATGTCGCGGTTATAGATGTCGCGGATCGCGCGCTTGATGAGGTCGCTGTCCGAATGGATCAGCGCAGGCGCAACCGAGGCCAGGGTCCTTTCGCGGATTTCGTCCCACACTCGGGCGAGATAATCGAAGTCGCGCTTGATCTCCGGCTTGGTGCGGCTCATGCCCGCGGTGCGGACGATGAGGCCCATCGAGCGCGGCAGTTTGAGGTCCGAGACCATTTCCTTCAACCGCTTGCGATCGCTGGTCGAGCTGATCTTGCGGCTGATGCCGCCGCCGCTCGAGCTGTTGGGCATCAGCACGGTGTAACGTCCGGCAAGGCTGAGATAGGTGGTCAGCGCTGCACCCTTGTTGCCGCGTTCTTCCTTGACGACCTGGACTAGCAGCACCTGACGGCGCTGGATGACGTCCTGAATCTTGTAGCGGCGGCGCAGTTCCATGCGCTTGGCGCGCAGCTCGTCGACCTGCTTGGCGCGGCTGCGACCCTTGGCGTTGTCGCCCTTACCCTGGCGGCGGCGCCCGCGACGGCCCCGGCCACGATCCTGATCGCTGTTCTCAGAGGTTTCGCTGTCGCCCGCGTCGTCATCCGCGCCGTCATCGTCGGACGAATCGTCGTCCGAGCTGCCGCCTTCGAGGGTGGCGACATCATCCTTGTCGGAGGTGTCGACTTCCTCGACGCCATTCTCGGCAAAATCTTCGGCGAGTGCTTCGCCGCTGTCGTCCTCGGCATCGTATTCCTCGCCGGGGGCAATGCCTTCGTCTTCTTCCTCAGCGCGCAGGCGCTCTTCTTCTTCGACCGCTTCAGCCTCTTCGGCGAGCAACGCGTCACGATCCGCCTTGGGGATCTGGTAATAATCGGGGTGGATTTCGCTGAAAGCGAGGAATCCGTGCCGGTTGCCGCCGAAATCGACGAAAGCCGCCTGTAGCGAGGGTTCGACCCGGGTTACCTTGGCGAGATAGATATTGCCTTTAATCTGCTTGTGTTCGGCAGATTCGAAATCGAATTCCTCAATCCGGTTGCCTTGAAGGACCGCCACCCGGGTTTCTTCCGGGTGGCGCGCATCGATAAGCATGCGCGTTGCCATTGAATTGTCTCCATGCGCCCAGCCTTGCCCGCATAGGGGCATAAAGGGGGCGCGCGTTGTTTGGTGAACCGACTTGCCCGAAAGGCTGGCCGGGGTTGAGTGCCGCGCCTGATCCGCAATGAGGCGGGGGCGCGAAGTTCGTGTCTGCTGCAACGTGACCGCGGCGGGGTATCAAACCAAAGGCCGCGCCTTGGCCCATCACGTTGCCAGCGTGCGAAGCGCGCTCTGACGGTGTGAATGGGGAAAGGCGTCTCGTCACTGCATCAACCTGTTAGGGGCCGGGGGCCGACATAGCGCGGGATCCCGACAATAAGAGAACGCATCGTCAGGGCAGGTTGCGCCTGATCTTGGTCGTTCCAGCACGGGTGCTAGCATTGTGGGCCAACACTCGCAACTCTATTGCGCAGAAGCACGCTGTGCCCCTAAGCCATTTGCCGACATGAGCTTTCGCATTCTGTTGTTGATCGTGCTGCTGGTGCCCACACTGCTGCTGGGAGGAGCAGCGGCGCTGGGGGTCACGATCCCTGTTCCTCAGTGGGGACGCGACTATGTGCTCCGGTTTTCCCTTGCCGAGACTCGCCCTCCGTTGGAACTGCCCGAGATTGCCGGACCTGATGATACCTCGCGTCCGCTGGTGGTCATCGATGCCGGGCACGGGGGGCGCGATCCGGGAGCCATCGGTGTCGATGAACAGGGCAAAAGGTTCCTCGAGAAAGATATCACCCTCGCGATGGCGCTGAGCCTGCGTGATGCTTTGCTGCGTGCGGGCGGAATTCGCGTGGCGCTGACACGGGCGGATGACCGGATTCTGCCTCTGGGTGATCGGCCCGAAATGGCCCGGCTGCTCGAGGCTGATCTGTTTATATCGATCCACGCAGATTCGGCTGGCGAACGCGGCGAGGTGAGCGGGGCCAGCCTTTATACGCTGTCTGCCGAGGCATCGAGCGAGGCGGCCGCGCGCTTTGCCGCGCGCGAGAACAGTTCTGACCGCCTTAACGGGATCGTGATCGACGGCGAAACCGAGGCGGTGAGCACCATTCTGGTGGAATTGTCGCAGCAGCGGACGCAGGAGGACGCGCTGGACTTTGCGGGTCTGGTGCTGCGCGAGGGCGGTGAACGGCTCGCCTTTCATGCTCAACCGCGTCGGTCGGCAGCGCTCGCCGTGCTGCGCGCGCCCGATGTGCCATCGGTGCTGTTCGAAAGCGGCTTTGTCACCAACCGTGCCGATCGCGCGCTGCTCACCACCGCCGAGGGCCGATCGCAATATGCCGCGGTGCTGGCGCGTGCGGTGCAGGTTTATTTTGCGCGCCGCCGGGATGCCGCGCTTGACCTGTAACCCACGCGCAAAGCGGCTAGCCTTGCGGCGCACGAGCGTGCTAGTTGCGCCCGGCTCATGACCGATCCTGCCGTCCCTTCTGCCCCGACCTCCCATTGGGCCTATTTCCGTTATCGCGTGAAGCGCGATATCGGCGGTGCCTCGGCATGGTTCGTTGAAAGGTGGCGGCAGAGCTTCCTGTTCAAGCTGGCGGCGGGCTCGGTGGGCGCGGTCTTGCTGATCTGGATCGCGGTCTTCGTGTGGCTGGCGCGCGATCTTCCCGAGGCTGAGGCTCTGCTGGTGTACGAAACCCCGCTCCCCACGGTGGTGCGCGGGGTTGATGGTGAAATCGTCCATTCCTATGCCCGCGAACGCCGGGTGCAGCTGCAATTTGCCGATTTTCCCGAACAGCTGATCAACGCCTATCTGGCGGCCGAGGACAAGACTTTCTTCAGCCACGGCGGGATCGATTTCTTCGGTACCGCAGGGGCGGTCATTGACTACCTCAACCCGGCGCGCACGCGTCGGGCCGTGGGCGGGTCGACCATCACCCAGCAGGTGGCGAAGAACCTGCTCCTGGGCGATGAATATTCGGTCACCCGCAAATTGAAGGAAATGATCCTCGCCGGGCGGATCGAACAGGTGCTGACCAAGGAGGAAATCCTTGAGCTGTACCTCAATGAAATTCCGCTCGGGCGGCGCAGTTTCGGGGTGCAGGCGGCGGCGCGCGCTTATTTCGACAAGGATGTCGACGATCTGGAACTGCACGAGATGGCGTTTCTCGCGATCCTGCCCAAGGCTCCGGAACGCTATGGCCGCAAGGGTCAGGAAGCCGCCGCGCTCGAGCGGCGCAATTTCGTGCTCGATCAGATGGAGGCCAATGGCTTCATCACCGCCGCCGAACGGCAGGTCGCTGCCGCCATGCCGCTCGGCCTAGTGCGCCAGCGCGCCGAACGCAGCATAGATGCTGGCTATTTCCTTGAGGAAGTACGCCGCCAGCTGATCGAACAGTTTGGTGAGACAGCCGAGGATGGCGCCAACAGCGTCTATTCGGGCGGATTGTGGGTGCGCACATCGCTTGATCCCGCGATGCAGTTTGCCGCCCGCGATGCCCTGCGCGAAGGCTTACTGCGCTATCACGCGGGACGCGGATGGAGCGGCCCGATTGCGACGCTGGATGTCAGCGGCGGCAACTGGGCCAGCCAGCTGCAAAGCTCACCGCTTGGCATCGGTTACAAGGATTGGCGGCTTGGCGTCGTCACCAGCCGCAGCGGCGCATCGGCGCAGATCGGATTTTCGGACGGCACCGAAGCCCCGCTTTCGGGCCTGCCGGATCGGCTCAAGGCGGGTGACGTGATCGTTGCCAGCCCGGTAGGCAATGGCTGGCAGGTGCGCACTGTCCCCGAAGCGCAGGGCGCGCTGGTGGTGCAGAACGCGCAGACAGGCCGTGTGCTGGCGATGCAGGGCGGGTTCGACCATCGCCTGTCCGATTTTAACCGCGCCACGCAGGCGCAGCGCCAGCCGGGTTCGACCATCAAGCCGTTCGTTTATGCGGCCGGGCTCGACAGCGGCATGACACCCTCGACCCAGGTCGATAACAGCCGCTTCTGTTACTATCAGGGGGCCAACCTCGGCGAAAAATGCATCCGCGGCACAGGTCGCGGCGGGCAGCATCCGATGCGTTACGGGCTTGAACAGTCACAAAATATCATGACCGTCCAGATCGGCATGACGGCGGGCATGGGCAATGTGGTCAAGGAGATCGAAAAGGTCGGGATCGGCAAATTTCCGGCCTATCCTTCAACCGCACTGGGGGCAGGCGAGACAACTATGGTCAAGATGGTGGCGGCCTATGCGGCGCTGGCCAATCATGGCCGCCTCAATCAGCCGACGGTGATCGACTATGTGCAGGACCGTCGCGGCAAGGTGCTGTGGCGCGCGGACAAGCGCGATTGCCGGGGCTGCAACATGCCCAAATGGGATGGCGCGCCTATGCCGCGCCTGGGGCTGCTGGGCCAGCAGGCGATGGATGCGCGCACGGCGTTTCAGGTTATGCACATGCTGCGAGGGGCGGTCAGCCGCGGGACGGCCACGGTGCTCAACCCGCTTGGCCTGCCGTTGTTCGGCAAGACCGGCACCACCACCGGCCCCAAGGACGTGTGGTTCATCGGCGGCACTCAGCAACTGGTGGCCGGGGCCTATGTCGGCTTTGATCAGCCGCGCAACATGGGCGGCTATGCATATGGCGGCACAATTGCAGCGCCGATTATCAAGAGCCTGATTGAAAAGTCGCGCAGCAAATGGTCAGATTTGCCGCCCGTCGCGCCCACTGGTGTGCGGATGGTGCGGGTCGATCGCCGCTCGGGCAAGCAGGTTTTCGATGGCTGGCCTACCGATGATCCCAAGTCGGCGATTATCTGGGAAGCCTTCAAGCCGGATACCGAACCTGAGCGTTACACGCGTCAGGATGAAATTGCCTCGCGCCGCAACGAGATCCTCGCTTTGATCCGCGCCGGTCGGCAGAACGCTGATAGCGCCGTGGTGGACAGCCCGCCGCCGCCGGGGAATTTCGTCAATGGACAGGGCGGGATTTACTGATGGGGAGCGGGGCTGAATCGCGTCCCGCGAAGGAACCTATGCGGCCCCTGTCGGTTCACGTTCGCATGAACCGCAAACTCGCCATCATCACCGCCGCCGCCTTTGCCGCGATCGGCTCCTTGTCCACCACCGCTTCGGCTGAATTGCCCAAGGGCGAAAAGGCCCCGGTCTTTTCGACCAAGGCTGCGGTGGCCGGCAAGGAGTTCGGCTTTGCGCTGAACACCGCCCTCGCCAAGGGGCCGGTGGTTCTCTATTTCTACCCCAAGGCCTTCACGCAGGGCTGCACGCTTGAAGCCAATGCCTTTGCCGAGGCCATGCCGCAGTTCAAGGCGGCAGGTGCAAGCGTGATCGGCATGTCGAACGACGATATCGACACGCTCAAGCGCTTCAGCCGCGAAGAGTGCCGCGATGCCTTCCCGGTGGGGGTCGCCTCGACCCAGATCATCTCCGCCTATGACGTGGCGATGGGCGCTTCCGGGCTTGCCAGCCGCACATCCTATGTGATCGGCCGTGATCGGCGGATCGTGATGGTGCATTCCAATTCCGATTATCGTGGTCATGTCGAAAAGACGCTGGCGGCGGTGCGCGCGCTCAAGAAGTAAGCCGGATCAGCGGGCCCCCATTCGCGGCGGCGGCGCGGTGCTTTACAATCGCGCCGCCAACGCTAAGCGGAGCGCGATTATTTGCCTAGTTTCTTGAAGGATCGACCATGCGGGCCGAGGCGCAAGCCTATATCAACCGGATCGATGCAGCGCTGTCGCTCGTGCGCCTCGCGCTCGATTGGGAGCGCGCGCTGCGGCGGCTCGATGAATTGAATGCCCGGGTGCAGGACCCCAAACTGTGGGACAATCCCAAGCAGGCGCAGGCTATCAGCCGCGAGCAGAAGTCGCTGGAAACCGCAGTCAACACTGTCAACGAAATCGCCGCCGAAATGGCCGATGCGGTGGAATTCATCGAGCTTGGCGAGGCCGAGGGCGAGGAGAGTATTGTCGCCGATGGTCTGGCAACGCTCGCACGACTGGCCGACCGGGCGGATGCCGACAAGGTGCAGGCGCTTCTTTCGGGCGAGGCCGACGGAAATGACACCTACCTCGAAATCCATGCCGGCGCGGGCGGGACCGAGAGCCAGGACTGGGCCGAAATGCTCTTCCGCATGTATGGCCGATGGGCCGAACGGCGTGGGTTCAAGGTTGAGACTGTCGAATATCAGGCGGGCGAACAGGCCGGGATCAAGTCGGCGACGCTGCTGATCAAAGGCGAGGGCGCCTATGGCTATGCAAAGACCGAGAGCGGGGTCCACCGGCTCGTCCGCATCAGCCCCTATGACAGCTCGGCCCGCCGCCACACCAGCTTTTCCAGCGTGTGGGTCTATCCCGTGATCGACGACTCCTTCGAAATCGAGATCAACCCCGCCGACCTCAAGATCGATACCTACCGCGCGTCGGGCGCGGGCGGTCAGCACGTCAACACCACCGACTCCGCGGTGCGTATCACCCACCAGCCTTCGGGCATCGTGGTGGCGAGCCAGCAGGACCGCAGCCAGCACAAGAACCGCGAAATCGCGATGAACATGCTGAAAGCGCGGCTTTACGAAGCGGAAATGCGCGCGCGCGAAGCGGTGGCGAGCGGGGAGTATCAGGAAAAGAGCGAGATTGGATGGGGCCACCAGATCCGCTCCTATGTTTTACAGCCCTACCAGATGGTCAAGGACCTGCGCACCGGCGTGGTCTCGACCGCGCCAGACAGTGTGCTGGATGGCGCGATCGATCCGTTCATTTCGGCCGCGTTGGCGCAGCGGGTAACGGGCGAGAAGGTTGAGATCGAGGACGTCGAGTAGCCACGATGCGGCGAATTGCATTTCTCCCGATGGGCATGGCTGCGGCTTTGATGCTGGGTGGATGTGACCAGCTGGCCGCGCTGACACCGGAACAGCCCGCTGACGCGATGACCTTCCCCAAGCCCGACCGGCCGGTTGCCGCGGTGGTTTCCACCCAATTCTCCAACGAGGACGACCGCGATGAGCGGGGCGAGGCCAAGGTCGTCATGGATCTTGCCGACATTCGACCAGGCATGACCGTGGCGGATCTGGGCGCTGGTGAAGGCTATTACACGGTCCGCCTTGCGGATCGGGTCGGCGGCGACGGTCGGGTCCTGGCGCAGGACATCAGCCGCGAAGCACTCGAACGGCTCGGCCGCCGGGTCGAGAAGGAACGGCTTGAGAATATCTCGATCAAGCTCGGCGAAGAGGATGATCCGCAGCTGCCACCTGACAGCTTCGATCGCATCTTTATGGTCCACATGTACCACGAAGTGACCGATCCTTACGCCTTCCTGTGGCGGCTTTGGCCTGCGCTCAACGCCGATGGTCAGATCATTGTGGTCGAAACCGATCGTCCGATTGGAGAGCATGGCCTTCCCCACACGCTGCTATTTTGCGAATTTGAAGCGGTCGGTTACGTGTTAGTCGAATTCATCGAGCGCCCGGACATTCAGGGCTATTTCGCACGTTTTCAACGGGGATCGGCGCGGACGGCACCGGAGGCGATCCGCACCTGCAATTCCGGCTGACAAAATCTCCGTCTCTTTCGTTGCGGGGCGCGTATCTGCCGATTAAGGCATCATCCAAAACAAGCGCCATGGGACGGCGCGGAGGGGAGTTTTCATTGTTCAAGGGATTGAGCCCGATCGTCTACGGCGGGCGCGAAGTTTGGCCTCTGGTCGAGGGCGGCAAGGGTGTTTCGGCCACCAATCATGCAAGCTCGGGCGCTTGGGCGGCGGCCGGAGGGATCGGCACGGTTAGCGCGGTCAACGCGGATAGCTATGATGTGGGCGGCAACCCCATCCCGCAGGTCTATCACGGCCGCACCCGCGAGGAGCGCCATCAGGAGCTGATCCGCTACGCGATCGACGGTGCGACCACGCAGGTCAAACAGGCCTATGAGGTCGCGGGCGGCAAAGGCGCGATCAACATCAACGTGCTGTGGGAAATGGGCGGGGCGCAGGCCGTGCTCGAAGGTGTGCTGGAGAATACCCGCGGCATGGTGACCGGCGTCACCTGCGGCGCGGGGATGCCCTACAAGCTGGCGGAAATCGCTGCGCGGTTCAATGTTTGCTACCTTCCAATCGTGAGCTCCGGGCGGGCGTTCCGCGCGCTGTGGAAGCGCTCCTACCACAAGGTCCCCGATCTGATGGCGGCGGTGGTCTATGAAGACCCGTGGCTGGCAGGCGGACACAATGGTCTGTCGAACGCCGAAGACCCGACCAAGCCCGAGGACCCCTATCCGCGCGTCAAGGTGCTGCGCGACATGATGCGCGCCGAAGGCGTGCCCGATAGCGTGCCGATCGTGATGGCGGGCGGGGTGTGGTACCTGCGCGAATGGAACGACTGGATCGACAATCCCGAGCTTGGCAGCATCGCTTTCCAGTTCGGCACACGTCCGCTGCTCACCCGCGAAAGCCCGATCCCGCAGATATGGAAGGACATGCTCCGCACCGTCGAGCCCGGCGACGTGCTGCTGCACAAGTTCTCGCCCACCGGTTTCTATTCGAGCGCGGTCAAGACCCCTTTCCTCTACGAGCTGATGCACCGCTCGGAGCGCCAGGTGCCCTATTTCAAGCGCGGCGCTGAGGAAGGCACCGTGCAGCTGGGCGATGAGGGCAAGGCGCGCAGCTTCTGGGTGCGTCCCGAGGACAAGACCAAGGCCGAAATGTGGATGCGCGCCGGGCATACCGAGCCATTGAAGACGCCCGATGATACGATCGTCTTCGTCACCCCCGAAGCGCGCGAGACCATCCGCAAGGACCAGCAGGACTGCATGGGGTGCCTGTCGCACTGCGGCTTTTCGAGCTGGAAGGACCACGACGACTTCACCACCGGTCGTCTCGCCGATCCGCGCAGCTTCTGCATCCAGAAGACCTTGCAGGACATCGCCCATGGCGATGACCCGGATAAGAACCTCGCCTTTGCGGGCCACGCCGCCTACCGCTTCAAGACCGACCCCTTCTTCTCGAATGGCTACACGCCGAGCGTGGGCGAGTTGGTCGAGCGGATTTTGACGGGGGATTGATGGAAATCCGTCGCACCAACCTCAGTGAACCCGAGGTTGTGGCGCTTCTGCAATATCATCTTCACGACGTTGCGCGGCTCTCACCGCGCAACGTCGTTCATGCACTCGACCTAGACGGTCTCGCCAAGCCAGACATCGACGTCTTTGCCGGTTGGGAGAAGCGCTGCGTTCTCGCAATCGGTGCAATCAGGCACGACAAGTCTTTTGCTGAGATCAAGTCCATGTGCACGAACCCCGCCGCATTAAGGCAAGGCGCAGGGAGAACCATGCTGATGTTCCTGCTTGGCCAAGCGCGCGAGCGCGGCCATCGGTCAGTCAAGCTTGAGACAGGTTCAGACGAGAGTTACCAAGCAGCGAGAGGTCTTTATCTCAGCGTGGGTTTCAAACCCTGCGGCCCGTTTGCGGAGTATAAGGCCAAAGATTTCAGTCAGTTCTTTTCGCTCGATCTCTAAACCCGCACCAGTGCGTCGAGCACCTGATCGGGCGGGCGGTGGCCGTCGGCCCACATGCGGATATTGGCGATCACCTTGTGACCCGAATCCTCGCGGCCCTCGGCCGTCGCGCTGCCGATGTGGGGGAGGGTCATGACATTGGGATGCGCGATCAGGCGCGGGTCGACGTGGGGTTCGTTGGGGTACACATCGAGGCCGGCGCCCGCGAGGTGGCCCGATTCCAGCGCCGCGATCAGCGCCTCCTGATCGATCAATTCGCCGCGCGCGGTGTTGATGATGCTGCTGCCCGGCTTCATCAGCGCGATCCGGCGCGCAGAGATCAAGTGGCGCGTTTCCTCGGTCAGCGGGCAGTGCAGGGTGAGGATGTCGGCTTCAGCCATCAGCGCATCGACATCGCCGACATAGCGCGCGCCGAGCATCCGCTCGAGCGCCTCGGGCAGGGGCTTGCGGTTGAAGTAAGCGATCTCGAGCCCAAAGGCGCGGGCGCGGTGGGCGACGGCCTGTCCGATCCGGCCCATGCCGATGATGCCGAGCACCTTGCCCGCCAGCTTGCGCCCGAGCAGGCCTGAGGGCGCCCAGCCGGTCCACTTGCCGCTGCGCACCAACCCGGTGCCCTCGCGGATACGGCGCGGCACGCCGATGATCCCCGCCATGGCGATATCGGCGGTGTCATCAGTGAAAACGCCGGGGGTGTTGGTGACGATGATCCGCCGCGCGGCAGCAGCGGCGAGATCAATGTGCTCGGTGCCAGCGCCAAAATTAGCGATCAGGCCGAGCCGCTCGCCCGCTTGGCCAATCAGCTCTGCGTCGATCCGGTCGGTCACGGTCGGAACCAGCACGTCGCAATCCTGCATCGCCGCCGCCAGCTGTGCGCGGGTCAGCGGCACATCCGCCTCGTTGAGCACGACATCGAACAATTCGCTCATCCGTGCTTCCACCTCCGGCATCAGGTGACGGGTGACGATCACGCGCGGACGGTCGGTTAGCGGGCGGGGCGGGCGTTGAGTCATGGCCATGGGGCTAATGCCACAAGCCCCGCGCGGTCAAGGCGCGATCCGGTGCACGGGCCTTGAAAGCCGGGGCGAAGAACGGCTATCGCGGGAAAGTGATGATGGGACCCCGACTTTTCGCCGCTTTCGGCCTATGCCTGCTGTTAGCCTTCACCATCGTTTGCGAACCGGCCCGCGCGCAGGACCGTGAACTGCCTTATTGGGCAAGCCTTCGCTATGACGAAGTGCGCATGCGGGTCGGCCCCAGCGGGGAATATCCGATCGCGTGGGTCTACAAGCGCAAGGGCTTGCCGGTGAAGGTTGTCCGGGTGCGCGAGGGCTGGCGACTGGTCGAAGACCCGGAAGGCACGCAAGGCTGGATCGCCTCCAGCCAGCTCGACCCGGAACGCGGTGTATTGGTGATCGGGTCGGGCCTCGCCGAAATCCGCGCTGAAGCAGCGCCGACAGCCACGATCAGTTGGCGTGCGCAGCCCGGCGTCGTCGCCCGCCTGAAGCGCTGCCGCGATAGTTGGTGCGAAGTCGATATCGCTGAACGCAAAGGCTGGATCGCGCGCGCGCGCCTGTGGGGCGCGGAGGACTTGCCGGGCGACGAATAACGCCGCCCGGCTTAATCCATTTCAATACCGAATCACTCAGCAGCTGCGGGTTCAGCCGCCTCAGCCGCAGGCGCTGCCGCCGGCGCAGGGCGCACGGTCACGGTCTCGCCGGCATCCGAAGTTGCCGTGAACGAGCCATCTTCGCCCGGAGCACTTTCGGTCCAGCACTCGGGCTTGGCGCCTTCTTCCTTGATGGTGAAGCAGGTTTTGCCGTCAACCACCGCCCAGGTGCCTTCAACGACAGAGCCGTCCGCGGCCGGGCTAGTGAAGGTGCCATCGGCATTCAGCACCGAGGTGGACTCGCTGCCATCTGAGCCGGTGACAATGTAAGTCCCCGCCATCGATCCGTTGGCAGAGGTCATTGCGGCCGGTTCTGCGGCAACGGTTTCTTCGGCAGCAGGCGCTTTCTTGGGTGCTGGGCCGCAGGCTGACAGCACAGCAAGACTCGCAGCAATTACAAGCAGTCTCATGGTTCACTCCCCCTCAATATCCGCGCCCCTGATAGGGGCTTAGCACATTGCGGGGAGCGAGCCGAATCTTTCGGGTCGCGCGGCCTGCGGTCAGACCAACTCCACAGCCACCGCCGTGGCTTCGCCGCCGCCAATGCACAGGCTGGCAACGCCGCGGGTCTTGCCCTGCGCCTTGAGCGCAGCGATCAGCGTGACGATGATCCGCGCACCTGAAGCGCCGATAGGATGGCCCAGCGCCGTCCCGCCGCCGTTGACGTTGATCTTCTCGTGCGGGATGCCGAGATCGCGCATCGCGAACATAGCGACGCAGGCGAAGGCTTCGTTGACTTCGAACAGATCGACATCCTCCACGCTCCACCCGGCGCGGGCGAGCACCTTCTGGACCGCAGGGATCGGCGCGGTGGTGAAATCGGCCGGGGCCTGCGCGTGGGCGGCGGTGGCGACGATCCGCGCGACGGGGGTGAGGCCCTTTTCCGCCGCGACGCTCGCGCGGGTCAGCACCAGAGCAGCGGCACCGTCCGAGATCGAGCTGGAGGTGGCGGCGGTGATCGTCCCATCCTTGGCAAAGGCGGGCTTCAGCTGCGGGATCTTGTCCGGGCGGCCCTTGGAAGGGGCCTCGTCATGCTCGACCACCACATCGCCTGCGCGGGTGCTGACGGTGACGGGCACGACCTCATCGGCAAACGCTCCGCTGGCAATCGCCTTGTTGGCGCGCGCGAGCGATTCGATCGAGAAGGCGTCCATCTCCTCGCGGGTCATCTGGTAGGCATTTGCCGTGTCTTGCGCAAAAGTGCCCATGGCGCGGCCGGGCTCATAGGCGTCTTCGAGGCCGTCGAGGAACATGTGGTCATAGGCCGTATCATGCCCAAGGCGCGCGCCTGAGCGGTGCTTTTTGAGGAGGTAGGGCGCATTGGTCATGCTCTCCATGCCGCCCGCGACCACCACGTCGATGGTCCCGCTGGCGAGCGCCTCGGCACCCATGATCACGGTCTGCATGCCGGAGCCGCAGACCTTGTTGACCGTGGTCGCCTGCACGCTTAGCGGCAGGCCCGCCTTGATCGCCGCCTGACGCGCCGGGGCCTGACCGAGGCCTGCGGGCAGGACGCAGCCCATGTAGGCGCGGTCGATCTCTTCGCCCGAAACGCCTGCACGTTCGACGGCGGCCTTGACTGCAATCGCACCAAGATCGGTCGCCGAAACCTCGGCCAGCGCGCCCTGCATCGCGCCCATCGGGGTGCGAGCGTAGGAAAGGATCACGATCGGGTCGGCGGCGGAAAACTGGGTCATGGCAAAGTCCTTGGGTGACGGGGAAGTGAACGGGTGGCGATGTAATCATGCATGCCCTGCATGGCAATCCGATGGCACGTGAAGCGGCTTGCGCGCAGCCGGGCTTTCAGCGCATACGCGTCGCAAATAAAAACGCATTGCCTTTCGGGAGAATACCATGGCCGATGATCGCCGCGAAGAACTCGAAGCCCTGCTGACGCGCCAGCGCGCCGCCTTCACCGCGTCGCGCCCTGAGCCGATGAGCCAGCGCAAGGATCGTATCCGCCGCGCCATCGCGCTGCTCAAGGATCATGGCGAAGCGCTGTGCAAAGCGATGAGCGCGGACTTCGGTAACCGTTCGATCCACCAATCCATGCTGACCGACATCGCCGGGACCGTGGGTGCGGGCCATAATGCGCTCAAGAACATGGACAAGTGGGCCAAGCCCGACAAGCGCAAGGTGCAGTTCCCGCTCGGCCTGATGGGCGCGCGGGCCGAGGTGCGGTATGAACCCAAGGGCGTGATCGGCATCCTCAGCCCGTGGAATTTCCCGGTCAATCTCGCATTTTCGCCGCTGATGCAGGTGCTGGCAGCGGGCAACCGGGCGATGATCAAACCGTCCGAGTTCACCGAACACACCAGCGAATTGATGGCAAAGCTGGTGTCCGAGTATTTCGCGCCCGAGGAAGTGGCGGTGGTCACCGGCGGGCCCAAAGTGGCGGCCGCATTTTCATCACTCCCGTTCGACCATCTGGTGTTTACTGGTTCGACCGCGACGGGCCGCCGGGTGATGCAGGCGGCGGCGGCCAATCTTGTGCCGGTGACGCTCGAGCTCGGCGGCAAGTCTCCTGTAATCATGGGCCGCAGCGCCGATTTCGCCAAGGCAGGGGAGCGGATTGCGCTCGGCAAGATGATGAACGCCGGGCAGATCTGCCTTGCGCCGGATTACATGATCGTGCCCGAGGACAAGGCCGACGAAGCGGTGGCGGGCGTAACGGGCGCGGCCGCGGCGATGTATCCGCGCCTGCTGGATAATGATGACTACGCCTCGATCGTCTCCGACCGCCATTTCGAGCGCCTTCAGGGCCTCGTCGAAGATGCGCGCAGCAAGGGCGCCGAAGTGATCGAAGTGAACCCCGCAGGCGAAGACTTCGCCAATGCCAACCAGCGCAAGATGCCGCTGACCGTGCTGCGCGGCGTCAATGACGATATGACGGTCATGCAGGAGGAAATCTTCGGTCCCGTCCTGCCGGTTATGACCTACAAATCGGTCGATCAGGCGGTCGATTACGTCAACGAACACGACCGTCCGCTTGGCCTCTATTATTTCGGCGAGGACAAGGCCGAACAGGAGCGGGTGCTGAACCGCACGATCTCGGGTGGGGTGACCACCAATGACGTGGTGTTCCATGTCTCGATGGAGGACCTTCCGTTCGGCGGGGTCGGGCCCTCGGGCATGGGCTCCTATCACGCTATCGAAGGCTTCCGCGAATTCAGTCACGCCCGCGCGGTCTATCACCAGCCCAAGATCGATGTTGCCAAGTTGGCCGGGATGAAGCCGCCTTATGGCAAGGCGACTGAAAAGGCTGCGGCGAATATGATGAAATGAGGTTGCTCGCCGCCACGCTGGCTTTGCTTCTGGCGGCACCGCTTGCCGCTGATGAGCCGCTGGCGTGGCGCGCAGTAGATGCGTTGACCGGGCAGATCGCCGATGTGGCGGGTCTCGAACAGCTGGCGCGTGACTTTCCCGACAGCACCAGTGTGCGGCTGCGGCTGCTTAATGCGCAGCTGGCCGCTAGTAATGGGGAAGGGGCGCTGGCCAGCCTCGCCTGGCTCAAGGCGCGCGGCCACGTGTTCAGTGCGCGGGCGCAGGCGCAAATCCCTGAATTGATCGGCGCATCTTACGCCGAAGCCGCGCGCGGGTTGCTCCTGCCATCAGCCGAAGTGATCGTTGCAAGCACTGTCTTCGATACGGTGCAGGCTGAGGCCGGACTGATCGAAACCGTGTATGTCGCGCCCAACGGTGTGGAGGCAATGGCCACCTCGGTTTCGCATCGGGCGGTGTTCGTCAGGAATGGCGGCGACGATTGGGACGCCTATGCCATTGCCGATGCTCATGCCCTGTCCGGGATTGCCGCCGCGTCCGATGCCAATTGGGGCTGGATCGCCTCGGCCACTATCGATGGTTCGCCCGATGATCCGGCCCGCTTTACAGGGCTATTCGAACTGATGGGTGATTTCGGCAAGCTGCGCAGAATTCCCGCGCCCCCCGGGGTTAAGGTATCGGATCTCGCAGCCGGGGCTGACGGCACCGTCTATGCCAGTGATCCAGAAGGCGGCGGCATCTATCGCGCGACACCGGGTGCGACCGAGCTATCGGCGCTGCTGCCCCCCGGCACGCTGCGTTCGCCGCAAGGACTGGCAGTGAGTGCTGATGGAGTGCGGCTTTATGTCAGCGATTATCGCTATGGTCTGGCAATGATCGACTTCGCCACCGGCGCGGTGACGCGGCTTGGCAGCGATGTCCCCGCAGCATTGGACGGCGTGGACGGGCTCTGGCTCCACAATGGCGAACTGATCGCGGTGCAGAATGGCACCAGCCCGATGCGGATCAGTGCATTTACGCTATCGGAGGACGGCACCCGCATCATCGGCCACCGCGTGCTCGAGCAGGCGCATCCGGAATGGACCGAGCCGCTCGGCGGCAGCATTGCGCGCGGGGCGCTGCATTATGTCGCGACGGGGCAGTGGGACCGTTACGAGCAGGGTCGCCTGCGCGAAAGCATGACCGCCATCCCCACCGTGATTCGCCGCCTAACGCTGGCGCCGCGCTAGCGCAGCGCGCGTACCCACGCTCGCAACGTCTGTTCGATTTCCTGCAACATGTTGAGGGGCTTTTCCCCGAGTCGCAGGCTTGCGCGGCGCGCTTGACAGGCTTAGGGCGACCCTCGGGATTAATAGCTTGGACAGCACCGTGGTCGACCTCAGCCAGTATCTGCCGATACTGTTATTCGTGCTCGTGGCCTTTGGGCTTTCGATCCTGTTCGTCGTTGCACCGATGGCGGTTTCACGGCTGACGGGCGTGCACAATCCCGATGCCGAGAAGCTTTCGGAATATGAATGCGGCTTCCCCGCCTTTGAGGATGCGCGCAGCCAGTTCGATGTGCGCTTCTACCTCGTGGCGATAAGTTTCATCGTGTTCGATCTGGAAGCCGCCTTCTTATTTCCCTGGGCGGTGAGCCTTGGGCAGACGGGCTGGGTGGGCTGGGGCGGCATGATGCTGTTCCTGTTCATCCTTGCGGTCGGCCTTGCCTATGAATGGAAGAAAGGGGCGTTGGACTGGGAATGAATACCATCGTTACTCCTCCCCGGGGCCTGCCTGATGTGTCCGCGCTGACGACCGCTCAAGGCGGCGAAGTGCGCCAGCCTGATGCCTCTTATTTTGCTGCGCTTCAGACCGAAGTGAACGACAAGGGCTTCCTCGTCACTTCGACCGAAGATCTGTTCCAGTGGGCGCGCACCGGCTCGCTGTGGTGGATGACCTTCGGGCTCGCCTGCTGCGCGGTCGAGATGATCCATGTGAACATGCCGCGCTACGACATGGAGCGCTTCGGCGCCGCCCCGCGCGCCTCCCCGCGCCAGTCTGACGTGATGATTGTCGCGGGCACGCTGTGCAACAAGATGGCCCCTGCGCTGCGCAAGGTCTATGACCAGATGTCTGATCCCAAATACGTGATCAGCATGGGCAGCTGCGCCAATGGCGGTGGCTATTACCACTATTCCTACAGCGTCGTGCGCGGGTGTGACCGGATCGTGCCGGTTGACATCTATGTCCCCGGTTGCCCGCCGACCGCCGAAGCGCTGCTTTACGGCGTGATGCAATTGCAGCGGAAGATCCGCCGCGTCGGCACGATCGAGAGGTAAGGGGCATGGCTGTTCTCCATTCCGCCCCAAAGTTCGCTTCGAATGAAGGTGTGATCGATGCCGTCAGCGAGACGATCTCGGTCTGGCTGATCGAGGCTGTCGAGGCGCATGGCGAGATCATCTTCCGCGTTCAGCGTGAGGCCGTCGAAAAAGTGCTGCGCATCCTGCGCGATGACCACCAGTATCAGCAGCTGATGGAGATCGCCGGCGTCGATTACCCCTCGCGGCCTGAGCGCTTCGAGGTGGTTTACATGCTCCAGAGCCTCACCAAGAACCACCGCGTGATGGTGAAGTGTTCGGCCTCCGAGGATACCCCGGTCCCGACCGTCACCACGTTATGGCCCAACGCCGGATGGCTCGAACGCGAAGTGTTCGACATGTATGGCGTGGTGTTTGCGGGTAATCCGGACTTGCGGCGCATCCTCACCGATTACGGCTTTGAAGGGCATCCTTTCCGCAAGGACTTCCCGCTGACAGGCTACACCGAGCTGCGTTACTCCGAGGAGGAAAAGCGCGTGGTGTACGAACCCGTCGAACTTGCGCAGGAAATGCGGACCTTCGATTTCCTCTCGCCCTGGGAAGGCACGGATTACGTGCTGCCCGGCGACGAAAAGGCGCCCCCTGCACCTCCTGCCGAGGAGGCGAAGAAATGAGCATGCAACGCGAAGAGTCGCTCACCACCAGCGGTGAGGTGATCAGCAACTACACCATCAACTTCGGCCCCCAGCACCCGGCCGCGCACGGCGTGCTGCGCATGGTGATGGAGCTGGACGGCGAAGTGATCGAGCGGATCGACCCCCATGTCGGCCTGCTCCACCGTGGCACCGAGAAGCTGATCGAGCACAAGACTTATCTTCAGGCGCTGCCCTATTTCGACCGGCTCGATTATTGCTCGCCGCTGGCGATGGAGCACTCCTATGTGCTCGCCATCGAGAAGCTGCTGAACCTCGAAGTGCCGCTGCGCGCGCAATATCTGCGCGTGCTGTTCGCCGAGCTGACCCGCATTTGCAACCACATGCTCAACATGGGCGCGCACATCCTCGATGTCGGCGCGTTCACCCCGAACCTGTGGATCATGGACCTGCGCGAAGACTGCCTCAACTTCTTTGAACGCGCGTCGGGCGCGCGGATGCACTCGGCCTATTTCCGCCCGGGCGGGGTCCATCAGGACGTGCCGGAGAAGCTGCTGGTCGATATCGGCGACTGGCTCGACAACCGCTTCTTCCAGTTGTTCGAGGACGCGATGAGCCTCGTGATGGACAACCGCATCTTCAAGCAGCGCAATGTCGATATCGCCGTGGTCAGCCGCGATGATGCCGTGGCGTGGGGTTTCAGCGGCCCGATGATCCGTGCGGCGGGCATCCCGTGGGATCTGCGCAAGAGCCAGCCCTACGACGTGTACGACCGGATGGAGTTCGACATTCCGGTCGGTACAAATTCGGACTGCTATGACCGCTTCATGGTGCGCGTCAAGGAAGTCTACGAAAGCGCCAAGATCATCCGCCAGTGTCTGCGCGACATGCCGGATGGCCCGATTGCTTCGACCGACGGCAAGGTCTCTCCGCCGAAGCGCGGCGAAATGAAGCAGTCGATGGAAAGCCTGATCCACCACTTCAAGCTCTACACCGAAGGCTTCCACGTGCCTGCGGGCGAGGTTTACGTGGCGACCGAAAGCCCCAAGGGCGAATTCGGAGTCTATCTCGTCAGCGACGGCACCAACAAGCCCTACCGCTGCAAGATCCGCCCCACCGCCTTCTCGCACCTTCAGGCGATGGACTTTATGTCCAAGGGCCACATGCTGCCTGACGCGACCGCCATTTTGGGCGCGATCGACGTCGTTTTTGGTGAATGTGACAGATAATGGCTGACCGCACCCCCGCACCCGACACCCCCGAACTGCGCGCCCGCTGGGAGGGCTTCGCGTGGACGCCGGAGAACAAGACAACCGCCGACTGGCACATCGCCAAGTATCCCGAAGGGCGTCAGCGCTCGGCGGTGATGCCGCTGCTCGATCTTGCCCAGCGGCAGGTCGGGGCGGAGACCGATACGCAAGGCTGGCTGCCGCTGCCGGTGATCGAGTATGTCGCGAAGTATCTCGACATGCCGGTGATCCGCGTGCTCGAGGTCGCCAGCTTCTATTTCATGTACAACCTCA